>Ga0160425_1001206_pt1 | contig 26379 bp, 28 predicted proteins | sample BioMet8_FD_108193 | JGI IMG/M metagenome (GOLD analysis project Ga0160425, IMG submission 108193) | Microbial communities from bioreactor (seeded with sewage sludge) at Lawrence Berkeley National Lab, California, USA - Biofuel... | ecosystem: Engineered > Bioreactor > Anaerobic > Unclassified ...
GGAGGCTCGCGCTCTATCCAACTGAGCTACAGAGACGTATTTAATTTTTCGCATCCACAGCCTATCGCATTTTGGCCCTAAATGCAAGGACTTTCATAGACTTAGGAGGCGGACGCTCTATCCTGCTGAGCTACGGAGACAATCACGGTCTTTCTTTCCCGAAAGGCCGTTTTCTATCTTATCATACTAAATCTGATTTGAAAAGTCTTTTGAACTATTTTGCTTCCCGCTCCTTCGGCATTTCCGGCAGTATCACGGTAAATGTCGTGCCATGTTCCATGTCACTCGACACCTTGATCTTTCCATGATGGTTTTCAACGATCGCCGCCGCGATCGATAATCCAAGGCCATATCCGCCCTCTGTATGAACACGGGCCTTGTCGCCGCGATAAAACCGTTCAAAAACATGGGCCTGTTCTTCTCTAGGGATAACACCCTTCTCGTCGTTTACCGAATTATTGACACAGAGCAGCAGCTTCTCCTTCTCTGCTGCCTTAAGCGACACCGTTACTTTCCCGTTCTTCCCGTATTTGCAGGCATTGTCGAGGAGAATCGTAAGCAGCTGCTTCAGCTGTTTCTCGTCGCCCGTCACGAAAAGTCCTTCCGCGATCTCTTCCGTCAGTTCTACTTTCTTCTCGAAAGCAACGGATTCAAAAAGAAGCGTTGTGCTCCATACGAGACTGGAAAAATCGATTTCCTGCTTCATGACCGGAGTCTGCGAAGCGTCGTTTCTGGCCAGGAAAAGCAGATCGTCCAGCAGTCCCTTCATGCGCACCGACTCTTCCTTCGTGCTGTCGATCCATCTGCCCTCCTGCTCAATCGTTTCATCGGGATGTGTCTTAAGAATCTCCAGATTAGCGAGGATAACGGTCAGCGGTGTCTTCAGCTCGTGGGAAGCATCCGCCACAAACTGCTTCTGACGGTTCCACGCTTCTTCCACCGGCTTTACGACGAGCCGCGCTAGATACAGGCTGATCACAAAGAAAACAAGCGCGCTTCCGAAAAAGATCAGGAGCTCATTGATCAGCAGCTTCTTAAGAGATGCATTGATCGATGTAATGTCTACAAACGCGATCTTCGTGCCGTCCGATGCGGACTGCGTCATGTATGCAAGTGAAAGACTGCTGACTGTCCCGCGGCTTTTTCCGTCCGCGAGAGCGGCCTGCGCCGCGGAGGACGCGGTGCTTTCGTCAATATTAACCATGGAATCATCGATCGACTGAATATTGCCGTCACTGTCAACGGTCACAGTAAACACTGTATTGATATGATCCTCGGACGACGGCCTGCCGACTGTCCCGCCGGCTCCGGTTCCGGCCGCGAAGCCGTTACCCTTGTCACTGCTGCCGGTTCCGATCGACGGGCGCAGATCCTTCTGTTCGCCGGAAAGTGCCATGGAAAGGCTGCGTGTGATGGAGTTCTGGCTGCTCTGATAACTCGATACATACAGTATGATCAGAACCGTCACCATAACGGCCATGACAAATACCATATTCACGAGAACAAATTTTCTTCGAAGTCTCGCTATCACGATTCGGGTACCTCCAGTTTGTATCCCATTTTCCGGACTGTTCCGATTGTAAGCCCGGAGCCGATAAAAAACAGCTTCTTCCGCAGGAAGGATATATACGCCTCGACGTTATTGTCTTCCGCGTCGGACTCGGCGCCCCAGACCTTGACGATCAGGGTTTCCTTCGACATCAGAATGCCCGGGTTCGACAGGAAAAGCTTCATCAGTTCAAACTCCTTAAAGCTTAAGTGGATGCTTTTTGTTCCGCACCAGAGATCATTCGTGGCAAGAACGAGCCGCAGGTCCTCATACGCAAGCTCCTCCAGAATTACTTCCCCCTTGCGGCGCGACAATGCCCGGATTCTGGCCAGCAGCTCCTTCGGCACGAAGGGCTTCGTCATATAATCATCGGCGCCCTGATCAAGTCCCGTTATCTTATCACTGACATCATCTCTGGCCGTCAGCATGATGACCGGTGTTTTGACACCGTTCTTTCTTAATTTATTCACAACAGAAAATCCGTCCATACCGGGAAGCATCACATCAAGCACAATCACATCGTAATCCCCTGATAGCCCATAGTCATATCCATCCGTTCCATTATAGACAACATCGACCATGTACTTCTCTTCCTGCATGATCTCACCAAGCGCGTCCGCAAGCCGGACCTCATCTTCCACGATCAGTATTTTCATGCGAATCCCCCGTTCTTTTTGTGACCTCATTCTAACATACTACATTCTACAGTAACAACCTGAAAATAACCTGAAAGTATTTTTTCAGGATAATTTCAGGAATGGTCATTATAATGACTGCAAAAGCTACAGAAAACCAATATACGGAACAAAAAGGAGGAATCAGCGATGATGACAGAAAGTACAGGCACAGACAGAACACCCGTCGTATTCCGAAGATATGAGATGAAATACATGGTTACCCGCAGTCAGTTCGCGGAACTGCTGCCGGTCATTATGAAATATATGAAGGAAGATGAATTCGGAAGATATAAGATCTGCAACATCTATCTCGACACGAAACAGTACAGTCTGATCCGGTCTTCCCTCGAAAAGCCGCTTTATAAAGAAAAGCTGCGGCTTCGCAGCTACGGCACTCCGCAGCCCGATTCCGTCGTTTTTCTCGAATTGAAAAAGAAATACGACGGCATCGTATATAAACGCCGTGTTCCGATGACGCTCGAAGAAGCCCGGATGTATCTTTCCCGTGGAATTTACCCGACCGGAAGAGACAGTCAGAACCTCCGCGAACTGGACTTCGCCGTCAGCAAGTACAAACCGGTTCCGGGCGCATATCTTTCATACGACCGGATATCCCTCGTCGGAATCGACAATCCGCTGCTTCGTATGACATTTGATCACAACATCACCTGCAGAAACACCGATATGCTGCTGGAGCACGGCAGCTACGGACAGAAAATCCTGGATGACGACAGGCTCATCATGGAAGTAAAGATTCCGGATAATATGCCGTTATGGCTGGCATCGCTTCTGTCGGAGTTCCGGATCTTTCCGACATCCTATTCCAAATATGGTACGTATTACACATCGTGTCTCGCCGGCGGGGCAGCGATGGTGCAGAAGCATTCAGAATCATTCACAGCCGATCAGGAGATCGCCGCTGTTGTAGAAAAAGGAGGGGTTTATTGTGCTTAGCAGTATATTAAAGGCTACTACTCTTACAACGATGTCAATCAGTCAGCTGCTCGTATGTTCCGCCGTTTCGCTCGGCCTCGGCGTTCTCTGTCTCTTTCTTCATATGTATAAGAATCAGGCAACGAAAAGCTTTCTGATCACACTGGCACTGCTGCCGCTGATCGTCCAGATCGTCATTTCCGTAGTGAACGGAAATCTCGGAACCGGTGTCGCGGTCGCAGGTGCTTTCTCCCTGATCCGCTTCCGTTCCGTACCGGGAAGCGCCAGAGAAATCGGCAGCATTTTCCTCGCAATGACCATCGGCCTCGCGGATGGCATGGGCTACATCGGAATTTCAGCGATTCTCTTTTTACTCGCGGCAGCACTTACCATCCTGCTGCTCAACCTTCCGCTGAAAGGCTTCCGGGATGACGGTCCGAAAGCGCTCAAGGTCACGATCCCGGAAAACCTGGATTACACCAGTATCTTCGATGATATTTTTGAAAAATACGCGGCCGATATTAAACTGGACCACGTAAAAACAACAAGCATGGGCAGTCTTTACGATCTTTCCTACACCATCGTCCAGAAAAATGAAAAGGACGAGAAAAAGATGATTGACGAACTTCGATGCCGCAACGGCAACCTGCCGATATCCTGCGGAAGGCCTGTCAGCGACAGAGAAGTCTTATAGAAAGGGAGTGTACAATATGATGAACAAAAAAAGAAAGCTTTCCATTCTGATCACCGCAGTCCTGGCAATCGCCATGACCAGTTTTCTGCTTTCCGGATGCGGCAGCACGGCTTCTGCTTCTTCCGGAACAGCAGCTTCCACTGCATCGTCGGATTCCGCCGCTTCCACGGAAACGTCGTCCGGTACATCATCTGCGGCAGCAGAAACCGTCTCCGCAGATTTTTCCGACCGTGACCTCGACGGTTCCTGGAGCGCTTCCTCCAGCACCGTAATCACCTGCTCCGGCAGCACTGTTTCCATAAGCGGCAGCGGAGCGACCGAGAGCAATGGCGTAATCACGATTACAGCAGCCGGCACCTATGTTTTTTCAGGCACGTTATCCGACGGGCAGATCGTCGTAAACGCAGGTGACAGCGATAAGGTCCAGATCGTACTGAACGGATTCACAATTACCTGCAGCAGCGGCGCCGCGATCAATGGCGTCCAGAGTGACAAAATCTTCCTCACACTCGCGGATGGAACCGTCAACACCGTAAGCGACGGCTCATCCTACGCATCGACGGATGAAAAAGGCGATCCGGACGCAGCCATTTTTTCCAAGGATGATCTTACCATCAACGGTACCGGCACGCTGAACGTGACCGGCAATTATAAAGATGGCATTCACTCCAAGGATGACCTGAAAATCGCCGGAGGCACAATCAATGTTACAGCCGTAAAAGACGGCATCAAAGGACGCGATTCGGTCCAGATAAACGACGGTACGATAACAGTCAATGCCAAGGAAGACGGCATCCAGTCAAATAATGATGAAGACACCACAAAAGGCTTTGTAGTCATTGAAGGCGGCACACTTGCTGTCACTGCCGGCAAGCAGGGCATTCAGGCCCAGAGCGTCCTTCAGATCGACGGCGGCACCGTCAATGTCGAAAACAGCTATGAAGGCATGGAGGCACCGGTCATCATCCAGAACAATGGCGACGTTTCCATCAATTCCAGTGATGACGGCATGAACGCAGCAGCAGCAAATACAAGCACCTCCACATCATCGCAGTCTTCAGGAAGTTCCGGTACATCCGGAACTTCCAATTCTTCTACAGCATCATCCACGTCAGACATGAGCTTTCAGCCGGGCGGCGCTCCGACAGACGGCGGTCAGACAGGCGGCACAATGGGCGGCGGTCAGACAGGCGGCGGCATGATGGGCGGCGACGACAGCCTTTCGATTACAATCAACGGCGGCACACTGACCGTCAACGCCGGCGGTGACGGCATTGACAGCAACGGACAGATCATCATCAACGGCGGTGTTTCCTATATCAGCGGCTCCACGGCAAACGACAATTCACCGATCGATTACGGCACATCCGCAGTCGTCAACGGCGGTACAATCGTGGCGGCAGGCTCCTCAGGAATGGTAGAGATGTTCTCCGATTCTTCCGGCCAGTCAAGCTTCGTATACTATTACAGCTCAACCCAGAGCGGGGGCACGGAAGCGACACTGAAAGACGCTGACGGCAATACCGTTCTCACCTATACACCAGACAAAGACTACAGCTGTATCATTATCAGCACAGCAGGCCTGAAAGACGGCAGTACATACACGCTTTACGCAAACGGCACGGAAACAGCTCAGATTACGATAAGCGGCACGGTAACCTCATCCGGAACAGCCTCCGGCAGCTCCATGGGCGGCGGTATGAAGGGCGGCGGCACAATGGGCGGCGGTTCGACAGGCAGCGGCACAATGGGCCAGGGACGTCCCGGCAGTCAGACTTCCAATTAAAAAAACATTCGTTGCTTATTGACACAGCAGCAGAAAGGCAGGCGGTATCGCAATGGAACGTATGTTGAAAACATATCTGATTATTCCGGCCTACGAGCCGGACGAGAAGCTCATCTGCCTCCTGCAGGATGTTTCTTCCCGAAGCGATTATGAAATCATTCTCGTGGACGACGGCAGCGGCGCACAATATGAACCTTTATTCCACACAGCGCAGCAGTACGCGCATCTCCTACGCCACCCCGCCAATATGGGAAAAGGATGTGCCTTAAAAACAGCCATGCGTTACATCCGGGACAGTGGTACAGAGTGCAGTATTATCATCACGGCAGACAGTGACGGGCAGCACACGGCAGACGATATCAAGACTGTCCGTGAAGCCGCAGCGCAGCACCGGAAAAGCCTCGTACTCGGCGAGCGGCACTTTACCGGCCGCGTTCCTTTTAAAAGCCGGGCAGGCAACCGTATAACCAGCCTTGTCTTCCATCTGGCGGCCGGTGAAAAAATCAGTGACACCCAGACAGGACTGCGTGCTTTCTCCGGAGCTTATCTGCATTATATGATTTCTGTTGAAGGAAACCGTTACGAATATGAAACGAACGTCCTGCTCAAATGGGCCGGTGACAGACTTCCATTTTATGAGCAGCCGATCGAAACCATTTATCTGGATGAAAATGCTTCTTCTCATTTTCATCCTGTAAGGGATTCGTTTTTGATTTACAAAGAAATATTAAAGTTTACTTTTTCATCCTTTTTAAGCTTTCTGCTTGACTACGGACTGTACTCCCTGCTGATTGCAATGACCGGAACGCTTCCTCTGAATATCAGCGTCGGTATCAGCAATGTGGCTGCCAGATGCTTAAGCGGAGCTTTTAATTATACATTGAACCGCAGATTTGTTTTCAAAAGTAAAGAGAATGTCGCCAGAACAGCCACTCAGTACATGATGCTGGCAGCCTCGATTCTCGTTTTAAATACATTGCTTCTGACGCTCCTTGTCAATACAGTTGTACCGAATCGCTATCTGGCAAAAATCCTCGTAGAGATGTTTCTGTTTCTATTCAGCATTACCGTTCAGAAACGATTTATTTTTCGAAGAAACAAAAAAGATGCCGAATCTTCAGAATACCGAAAGGCAGTGATGGCAAAATGAAAAAATGGAAAATCTTATATGACGTTATGCTTGTCGTCTTTACTGCTTTCGTACTGCTGAAAACATTCGTTATCAGCGACGTCAAAACGGCACAGGCCGAAAGCACCGGAATCTATACCGAGACAAGCGCAGACACGTCCTCATCAGGTTCTTCCGGCAGCAGTTCCACCGGAACAGCTGCCTCCGGGACAGCAGCTTCGGACACAAGTTCTTCCGGCAGCGATTCCACCGCGGTAATCACGGAAAACAGCTATCAGGATGACAATATTTCCATAACCGTAACCGAAGAACGCATCGACGGAACTACCGTGTATATAGCAGATATTACCGTCAGCAGCGTCGAATATCTGAAATCCGCGTTTGCTGATAACGCGTACGGCCGCAATATTAAAGAGACAACGTCCCAAATGGCTGAAGAAAACAGTGCAATACTCGCAATCAACGGTGATTATTACGGATTCCGCGATTACGGTTACGTTCTCCGGAACGGAACTTTATACCGCAGCAATTACAGCAGCAAGAATGACGAGGCCTTTGTAATATACGAAGACGGAAGCTGTGAAACCGTCAAGGAAGGGTCGGCAAGCGCGTCATCCCTTCAGGAAAACGGTGCTGTTCAGGTTTATTCCTTCGGACCGGGCCTGGTCGAAAATGGAACGATTTCCGTTTCGCAGAATGAAGAGGTCAGCCAGTCGAAATCAAGCAATCCGCGCACAGCCATCGGTATGATCAGCCCGCTTCATTATGTATTCGTCGTTTCAGACGGACGGACATCCGAAAGCACCGGACTCTCACTGTATCAGCTGGCCTCCTGCATGCAGGACCTGGGATGCACGGAAGCATATAATCTCGACGGCGGCGGTTCATCCACAATATATTTCAACGGACAGGTGATCAACAATCCTACAGATGGAAATAAATCAGGAGAACGTGAGGTGAGTGATATTGTATACATCGGATATTAATCGTAAGGAAAAAAATAATTCCGGCTCTTCTCTTTTAAGAGCCGGAATTATAAGAAGTCTGATCGCTTCTGCTTTCTGTTTCGTATTTTCAACGGTATATAATCATTTTGGACATAGAGTATATTCCCCTTACATGACCTGGCTTTTCCTGTTCCCGCTGCTTTTTGGAACGGCTGTCTATCTGATCATGGTCATGACGGGAATACCGGAAAGGCCGTCAGCCGCCGCTGCCGCCGCATACAGCTCAGGCATCGCCACCGTTACGATAGGAAGCGCATTAAAGGGTGTCTTCGCAATTGCAGGTACCTCCTCGCCATATCTGTCGGTTTACTGGGCAGCAGGGTTCGGACTCATGGGTGCGGCAGTGCTGATGCAGTATCTCTATTCCAGCCGCAGAGCACACCGGAACACAGATCCTTCCGCTCTTCCATACCAGTAATATCAATTAAAAACAGTTATTGTCCTACTTTCCGTCAATAATGGTACGGCCGCTCATATACGGGACGAGAAGCTTCGGTACGCGGATCGTCCCGTCAGGAAGCTGGTAGTTTTCCATTACAGCCGCCGTTGTACGGCCGCAGGCAACACCGCTTCCATTCAGTGTATGAACAAATTTCGCCTTATCCTTGATATCATCCTTATAGCGTATATTCGCGCGTCTTGCCTGAAACTCTTCAAAATTGCTGCAGCTGGAAATTTCAACATACCGCCCGTAGCTTGGCATCCAGACCTCAATATCATATTTCATTGCCGCTGTAAATCCAAGATCTCCCATGCAGATTTTAACGATCCGATACGGCAGCTCAAGGCCCTGCAGCACCTCTTCTGCGTCATTTACAAGTTTTTCCAGTTCATCATATGAATTCTCTGGTTTTGTGAACTTCACAAGCTCAACCTTGTTAAACTGATGCTGACGGATCAGACCGCGTGTATCGCGTCCTGCGGCGCCGGCCTCGGCACGGAAGCAGGCTGTGTACGCGCAGAGCTTCAGCGGCAGCTTATTCCCGTCCAGAATCTGTTCGCGATACATATTCGTGACCGGAACCTCAGCGGTAGGAACCAGAAAATAGACCTTCCCGTCGCCGTATACTTTATAAGCATCTTCCTCAAATTTTGGAAGCTGACCTGTTCCGGTCATACTTTCACGGGAAACCATGAAAGGCGGGAAAACTTCTGTATAGCCCTGCTTTTCCGTATGCATATCGAGAAAATAATTCGTGATTGCTCTTTCCAGTCTTGCCCCCTGCCCGCGGTAGACCGTAAAACGTGACCCGGAAATCTTTCCTGCTGTCTCCGGATCCAGAATGCCTAAGTCCGCGCCAAGTTCCCAGTGTGCTTTCGGTTCAAACTCAAACGACGTCGGCTCCATGAATTTCCGTATTTCCACATTATCTTCATCCGACCCACCCATCGGTACAGTTGGATTCGGAATATTCGGTATCGTCAGCATCCATGCGTTCAGTTCATCTTCTACTTCACTGACTTTTCCATCCAGTTCCTTGATTTCCGCTGAAAGCTTCTTCATTTCGGCAAAAACCGGCGTTACATCCTCTCCAGCCTTCTTCATGGACGGAACCTGCTTCGAAACTCTGTTCTGCTCTGCCTTCAGCTGTTCAACCTCTGTCAGCAGATTTCTCCTTTTTTCGTCAAGTGTTTTAAACTGGCTTAAATCAAAGTCTTCTTTCCTTGTAGACAAAGCTTTTTCCACTTCTTCAAAATGCTCCCTCAACAATTTAATATCCAGCATTCAAAATCCCCCTTCTTCTATAAAACCGCATCCTCAATCGCTTTTTTCAGAGACTGCGCTTCTTCCTCAGCCAGTGCGATATACGACTCGCCCTTTACAATTTCTTTAATATACGTGTAGCAGCCTTCACTGCTGTGAATGGAATTAATGATAAAACCGTTGTTATTATCGTCCAGAAGTGTCAGCGCAAAGCTCAAATTCCCGCCCATCTCCTGAAATGCGTCGTATTTCACGATTCCGAGCTTCTGATATACACTCTTCATATTCGTGTAGAGCTTGTCAATATCGCCCTGCTGCTTTCGTACAATAAGCGATACCTGGTCCATCTCCTGAAAACGGGTCATCACCGAGCCTTCGAGTGTCTTTCCGTCTTTGCCCTTCATGAAGGAACGATACTGTGTAATAAGCCTGTTCTGCTTCTCCGCTGTCTGTATAACAAGTACGATAAGTACCAGAACGAGAACCAGAAGCAGAATGATTAATATGCCCGGGTCAAATGGCAGTTTTGTCAATATGCTGTTTTCCATTTCATCTCTCCTTGTTCCTGCATTATCAATAGAAAGATCACTGCCGAAGCGTCATGATCATATGGTAAATACGATCCAGTTCGTCTTCCGAGTAATATTCAATCTGTATATTTCCTTTGCCCCTTCCGCGGTCATTTAAAGTAACCTTGGTACCGATTGCTTCCTTCATTTTACTGGCCATATCACTGTAAATTGCAGCATTTCTTTCATCGGAAGCCGGAACAGAAGGTATTTTCTTCTTCGGCTCTTTCAGGTTCCGGATAAGCTTTTCCGTTTCACGGACACTCAGATTTTCATCAAAAATTCTCCCCGCCAGACGATATTGCTCCTCCGGATCTTCAATCGCCAGGAGCGCTCTCGCGTGCCCTGTCGTAATCATTTCACTTGTAATCATATCCTGAATATTCTCATTGAGTTTAAGAAGCCTCATTGAGTTTGTAACAGCCGATCTGCTTTTTGAAACACGTTCCGCAACCTCATCCTGCTTCAGATTGAACTCCGTCAGCAATCTCTGGTATGCACGTGCCTCTTCAATGGGATTCAGGTTTTCACGCTGAATATTCTCGATCAGCGCAATCTCAATTGACTCCTGCTTTGTAAACTCCCTGATGATAACGGGAACCTCTTTTAATCCTGCCATTTTGGCAGCACGCCACCTGCGCTCTCCCGCAATCAGCTCATAGAAATTGCCCTTCGGCTGCACCAGCAGAGGCTGCAGCACCCCGAATTGTTTAATCGAATCTGAAAGCTCTACAAGAGCATCCTCATCGAAATTCATACGGGGCTGACTTCTGTTCGGTTCAATCAGGCTGAGTTTAACCATTCTGTCTGGACCGGACGATTGTTCCTTTCCTGCATCACTTTGCTTAACTGATGCTTTCTTTATCGATAATGACGGCTTCGGTGATGTCTGCTCTTCTTTGCTGGCTTCGACACTGTTTGCCGGGGAGGATGACTTCTGTTTACTGTCCGGGTATGAATTAATCTTAGGGATAAGGCTGTCAAGTCCCTTTCCAAGTCCTGTCTTTCTAGGCGCCATTACTGCTCATTATCTCCTTTCTTCAAAAGTTCATCCGCCAGCTGCATATAGCAGACAGCTCCTGCTGATTTCGGGTCATAGATGCTTATCGGCATTCCATAGCTTGGAGCCTCTGCAAGACGAACATTGCGCGGAATAACCGTTTCAAAAATATATTCATTTAAATTTCCTTTAACATTGTCAATAACCTGCTGTGCCAGATTTGTGCGAATGTCACACATTGTAAATACGATACCTTCGATACTGAGTTCACTGTTCAACCGCTCTTTTACAATATTTATTGTAGAAATAAGCATAGTAAGCCCTTCCAGTGCGTAATATTCGCATTGAATTGGGACAAGAACTGTATCCGCTGTTGTCATTGCATTTACAGTAAGCAAATTCAGGGAAGGCGGACAGTCAATAATGATGTAGTCATATTCTTCGCGAAGTTCTTCCATTTTGCCTTTTAAAACAAATTCCTTATTATCGACGGACAATAATTCAATTTCTGTAGCTGCCAGATCTATATTTGAAGGCATTACATCCAGATTTTGCAGTGCATCCTTATAGATGCATGTCTTAACGTCTGCATCGTTGATTATCAGATCATATATCGTATTTTCAATACGTTTCAGGTCAAGCCCGAATCCATTTGTCAGATTTCCCTGCGGATCAAGATCAACCGCCAAAATGTGTTTTCCCATTTCCGCCAGACAAGCAGATATATTAATTGCAGTTGTAGTTTTCCCAACTCCGCCTTTTTGGTTCGAAACCGCTATTATTTTTCCCATTCAAGCCTCCTTCTACGTGTTTTACTATATGGTATATTATACCATAACCTGCAAGTCTGTCTAATCTTTTTTCTTATTTTACGAGTTATTAATATATTCTTCAGATTTTACTGCTATTGTATGATGTCAAATGTTTCACGTGAAACATATATATAGTTTATGTTTATTATAATTAATTCTTTGTATGTTTCACGTGAAACATTTGCACTAGTTTATTATTTAAAAACGCAAATTTTAAGCATTTATTTATTCTTGTCATTAACAAAATTATAGGGAAACAGTTCGATGTTTCACGTGAAACATCGAAATAAAGATTCCCATATAATTCTGTGGATTAGCATACGTTTTTGTTGTATAATAATATATGAAATATATTAAATAATTAATTTCTATAAGGAGGCTTGGCATGTCGAAAAAGAGCTTCGTACGTACATTTTCCATGGTTTTTGCCGGAGCATTTTCTGTAAATTTTATTTATCATAAATATTGTATGAAAAAGTATAATAATATGTCAGATGGTTCGTATTATAGCTGGGACTTTGGAGATGTTTATTATGAAAAATGCGGCAGTGGGGAACCGTTATTATTGATTCATTCGCTTTCACCCGAGCGCAGTTCATCTGAATGGTCTTATATTTCCAGCTTTTTATCCGAGAAATATACCGTATATACCGTTGATCTTCCCGGCTGCGGTCGTTCTGACAAAGATATAGATAAGTATACTGATTATTTCTACAGCAGTTTCTTAAAATCATTTGTTAAAAATGTTATCGGTTCCAAATGCATAGCAGTTGCTTCGGAATATTCATCCAGAATACCGATTATTGCATCGCATTTTGACAATACATTATTCAGTAAGGTTGTTTTGCTTAACCCTCCTGAGCTTATTCATTCAACATACTCTGACACCATTCGATATTTATATTCCAAGGCAGTTTCTTTACCTGTTTTAGGGTATTTATTATATGATATTCGATATTGTGGTGTTACACTTCGTAACATATATGGATTTCATTACTTTTCGGATCCAAATCATGCTGATTCCTCATTTATCGAAAAATGTGTTTTTGACGCACAGGTTAGCGGTGGAAGAGGAAAATATTTATATGAAAGTATGCTTTCCGGTATACTTGGCCACAAAATTCCGGCTGAAATTTTTCAGACAAGTGTACCTGTGTCAGTAGTACGATATTCACATTCCAGAAAAAATAGGGCCTTTTTTAATATGAATATGGATGCTCATGAGTTTCTGTTCTCAGATAATAGTTTACTACCGCAAATAGAGGATCCCAAAGGTTTATCTATATATTTGTATAATGCAATATTTTCGTGAACTTTTTTCTTTTCATTCGTATCTTAATAACAGGAGAGTATGATGTCACCTTATAATTATAAGAAGATATCTCTTCTTGTAGATCGGGTCAGGGAACAGGATGCGCAGGCCTTTGCAGATTTATATTCATTGTCGTACCAGAAGGTTTACTACCTGTCACTTTCATTGCTTCGTGATACGCAGCTTGCTGAAGACGCGGTGCAGGAAACGTATATTCGCGTTTTTAACTCGATTTCCTCGCTTCGTGACAGCAAAATGTTCATTGCATGGCTTAACAAAATTACATACTCCGTTTGTATGAGGATTCTTTCATCAATACGATCCGACAGCGATCTTGATGAAATAGAAGATAAAGTTTCAGACCGTACTGACGATCAGGATCCTCTTATAAGCACAGTTAAGAATTAGTCGCGGCGCGCCTTGATGAAAGAAATTCTGGATCTTCCTGAGCTCTACAAAATTGTTATCTTAATGAAGTTTTATGAGAATCTTAGTATAGATGAGATCTCCGAGGCGCTTGATATTCCGCCGGGGACCGTCAAGAGCCGTATTCATACGGCAAAAGGTATTTTAAAGAAGAAATTATCAGGGAAAGGAGATGATCTTAAATGAATGGTTTCGGACTTCCGATTTCTAAAACACTGAAGGAGTCTTCCTCGGGCATAATCATGGATTCGGACAAGGCATACGCCGCGCTTGCCGGTATATTTGCCGGTGCAGGTATTTCATCTGCCGTTGCGTTTCATCCTGCGTCTTCTGCATTACTGTACAAAGCCTTCAGCATAAAGATCATCTCTGCGACAGCTTCTGCAATCGGCGCTACAGCCGTTATCAGTGCGATAGCCTTTTCATCTGTTACGCCGTCATTCCGGCAGGTTTCTGTTCCTGACGCTTACACCGGACAGGACGTTGCGGTTACTGTCGATATGGAACATTCTTCCTTCCTGGACAGCCTGTACTGTATTGCTCCTGACGGCAGTATCATCAATGCTGATTCCGCCGGCAGCGGCACATATACACTAGATATTCCTGAAAATGGCTCGTATACGATTGTAGCCAGCGGCAACAACGGTAAAACCGCTTCTTATGATTTTACCGTAGACTGCATTGACAAGGATGGACCGGTTCTTGGTAATTACTCCGCCACAGACAGCAGCATTGTTGTTTATTTCCACGATGCTCAGGGTAGTGTTGATTACAGCAGCATATACGGAGAAGCAGAAGATGGTACCAGAATTCTTCCTTCCTCTGTTGATGAATCAGCCGGTTCTGTTACATTTGATCTGCCGAAGGAAGATTTTACGATTTATGTTTTCGATACACTTGGGAATGTTTCCGCAAACCGAGTTACAGTCAATTAATTACTGAATCGGCGATTTTGCGGGTATTCCGGCTTTTCTCGGATATCCTGACGGTGTTTCTTTTATCTTCCGGATTACGATGAGCGTACGTGCTTCATCGTAATCCGGGAGTGTAAACCGCTCAATTTTTTCTATTTTTCCGCCTAATACTCTGATTGCTTTTTCCGCATTTCTGCATTCTTCATCGATTGTTCCGGACTTATAGGAGATAAAGCACCCGCCTGTTTTAACGTACGGCATGCAGTATTCTGCAAGAACTGTTAAGTTGGCTACAGCACGTGACAGGCATATATCAAATGTTCCACGGACCTTTTCCTGTCTGATGTATTCTTCCGCACGTGCATGAACCGCTTTTATCCTCGTAAGTGAAAGCTCTTTCATAACAGCATTCAGAAAATTTATACGCTTGTTTAGGGAATCGAGCAGCACCATATCAACCTGAGGATACATGATTTTTACGGGAATTCCAGGCAGTCCCGCACCGGTACCGATATCAATAACAGATGGAGCCTGTTTGTTTCCATTTATTTCCATAAATGGCTTTGTTACAGCTGCCGCGAGACTGTCCGCGAAGTGCTTTCTTACAGCATCCCGATACTCTGTTACGGTTGTCAGGTTCATTACCTTATTCCATTCCACCATCATTTCATAGTATCGAAGAAATTCATCACATTGGTCTTCTGTGGGTGACAGTCCAAACTCTTTTAAATTCTGAATCAGAAAAGCTGTTTTATCTGCTCTGTCCATCTTTATGCATCCTCCCGTACTGTTCCATGTAAACAAGCAGAACAGCGATATCGGCCGGTGTCACACCGGCGATCCGTGATGCTTGTCCGATACTCTGCGGCATGTATTTTTCAAGCTTCGCAGCTGCCTCTGTCCGCAGGCTCTTTACTTTTTTGTAATCGATTTCCTCCGGGATTTTCTTGCTTTCCAGCTTGCGGAACTGTTCCACCTGCTTTTTCTGGCGTGCAATATACCCTTCATACTTGATCTCAATTTCTGCCTGTTCCGTTACATCCGTCGGAAGTTCAGGCCTTTCTGCATCGAGTCGGGCAAGTTTGTTATAATTCAGTTCGGGGCGTCTTATTAATTCTGCAAGTGAAATCCCATTTTTTAATGGTGTGCTGCCATAATTCTGCAATATTTCCTGCGTTTTTTCAGAAGCTCCGATATACGTATTTTCTAATCTTGCTGTTTCTTCCTTTATCTGCTTTTCTTTCCGCTGCAGTTTTTCATACCGTTCCCGACTTATCAGACCGATTTCGTATCCTTTTTCCGTCAGCCTTAAGTCCGCATTGTCCTGTCGCAGAAGCAGCCTGTATTCTGCACGGGATGTCATCATCCTGTACGGCTCGTGATTTTCTTTTGTAACAAGGTCATCAATAAGAACACCAATATACGATTCTGACCGGTCCGGAATGATCATTTCCTTTCCCGCAAGCTTTCTTGAAGCGTTGATGCCTGCTATAAGTCCCTGCGCAGCTGCTTCCTCATATCCTGAGCTGCCATTGAACTGACCGCCGCTGAAAAGTCCCTTGATCTTCTTAAATTCAAGTGTTGTGTTCAGCTGTCCGGCCGCTATGCAGTCATATTCGATCGCATAGGCATTCCGTACAATCTGCGCATGCTCAAGGCCGGGAACAGTATGATACATAGCGTCCTGCACGTCTTCCGGCATAGAACTCGACATGCCTCCTATATACATTTCATTCGTATAAAGTCCTTCCGGTTCCAGGAATACCTGATGCCGGTTCTTGTCGGGAAACCGTACTACCTTATCCTCGATCGACGGACAGTAGCGGGGGCCGGTACCTTCTATGATTCCTGCATAAAGCGGTGAGCGGTCCAGATTCTCGCGGATGATTTCGTGTGTTTTTTCATTTGTATATGTCAGCCAGCAGGAGACTTGTGCTTTCTGGATTGACTCCGGATCGGTCGTAAAGGAAAAAGGTATAATTCTCCGGTCGCCGAATTGTTCCTCCATCTTTGTATAATCGACGGTATCACCTGCGACGCGGGCAGGTGTGCCTGTTTTAAAGCGCTGCATCCGGATACCGAGCTTTTCCAGGGATGACGTCAGACTCCTGGCACTTTGCAGACCGTTCGGACCTGTTTCGGTGCTTGTATTCCCGAAAATGCACCGTGCCCGCAGATACGTCCCCGTGCAGAGAATGACAGCGCGGCATTCATAAATCGTTCCGGAGCTTGTCCGTACACCGCATATGCTTCCGTTCTCCGCCAGAACCTCCGTAACCTCTGCCTGCCGGATGCTAAGATTCTTCTGTCCTTCCAGTACCTTTCGCATCGTCCGGCTGTATTCCGCCTTGTCTGCCTGTGCACGGAGCGAGTGTACCGCCGGGCCCTTTGATTCGTTCAGCATTTTTGACTGAATAAAGGTACGGTCAGTCACACGGCCCATTTCTCCGCCGAGCGCGTCTATTTCCCGGACAAGATGCCCCTTCGACGTTCCTCCAATATTCGGGTTGCATGGCATGAGTGCAATGCTTTCGACATTGATGGTAAAAACAATCGTGCGGAAGCCGAGCCGTGCAGCTGCAAGAGAAGCTTCACAGCCTGCGTGCCCTGCGCCGACAACGGCAATATCGTAATTTTTATTTACCAGTACAGAATTTGCTGAAGATTTCATCGATCAGGTCCTCCTTAGCTGTTTCACCGGTAATGGTACCAAGTGTATTGTATGCGTCCATCAGATCAATGGAAAAAAAGTCTTCCGGCATTCCGTCCCGGATGCTGGAAAGCACCTGACAGATGCTTTTTTCGGCATCCTCCAGCAAATTTCTGTGACGCACATTTGTGATGATGGTTTCATTGTTATAATCTATGCAGCCGCTGAAAAACATGCTTTGAATCATTTTTTCCAGCTCATCAAGTCCCTGATGCTCCGTCATCGACACTTCAATTACCGGCCATGGTGATGTACCGGTTATCTGCGGGTCATCCGCCACGTTCTTTTTTATAAATTCTTCTACGTCCGTTTTCGTTACTTTCGTTTCCAGATCCGTTTTATTCAGCATTACGATTGTTTTTTGTTTCTTTAATATTTTTATTATTTCCAGATCGTCACTGTCAAGCGGCTGGGAAGCGTCCATCATGTAAAGTGCGAGGTCGCAGTCCTCCGCATGATGTCTTGCTTTTATCACGCCGATTTTTTCAATCTGATTCTCTGTATTTCGAATGCCTGCCGTATCAGTCAGGTTGATCAGTATCCCGCCAAGGCGGATCTGTTCTTCAATCGTATCCCGAGTCGTGCCGGGTATATCCGTAACGATAGCCCGCTCACTGCCTGACAGTATATTCAGAAGAGAAGATTTTCCGACATTCGGTTTACCCACTATGACGGTACGGATGCCTTCTTTTATAAGACGCCCGTTTTCAAATGTGTCCAGAAGTCCCTGCAGCGCTTCCTTTATCTGTTCCATTTCTTTTTTCAGTTCCGGCGCGTACCCGTCAAGGGAAATATGTTCCGGATCATCAAGTGCTGATTCAATATGGGCTGTATGGTACAGAATTCTCTTCCGGATTTCTTTGATTTTTTCGGAGAATCTTCCGCTCAGCTGTTGAAGTGAGCTTTGGAGTGCATAATCGTTTCTGGAATGAATAATGTCCATGACAGCTTCCGCTTCTGTCAGATCCATTTTTCCGTTTAAAAAGGCCCGTCGGGAAAATTCTCCAGGTTCAGCCGGCCTTGCGCCGTTTCGTACAGCTGCCTCGAGGATGCGTTTTTTTACATAGAAACCGCCGTGACAGCTTATTTCAACTGTATCCTCACCCGTATAGCTGTGAGGACATTTCATGATCAGCAGAAGAACTTCATCAATGATTTCTCCGTTATCCAGGATATAGCCATAATGTGCAGTATGAGAGGGCATATCCGTTATACCGGCTTTTTCTTTTCTTCGGCCGCGGAATATCCTTTCAGCAGTGGAAAAAGCGTTTTCTCCGCTGATCCGGATTATTCCAATTCCGGCGTCACTGTCTCCGGTTGCTATAGCGGCGATTGTATCACTTTTCATAAAATGCTCCTCCGATATTGTGTCTTTCAAAAAAAGCCTGTCATAAAAGGACCGATATACGCGGATATCATGGTCTGTCCTTTCACAACAGGCTTCGGTTATGCAATTCTGATATAACAGTTAGTTCGTATGCTCCTTGTGATCCGAATGGCCCGGACGATTCTGTCTGTCTCTGTGGTACGGCTTGCCGCCGTACGGTCTGTGCCCGTTTCCGCTGCCCCCGCTGTACGGCGGCCTGCAGTTCTTGTTCGGCGTTACGACTACCTTACGGTACGGCTCTTCACCCTCACTGTGAGTCTCAACGTATTTGTCCTTCTGAAGCGCCGAATGGATGATGCGTCTCTCATAAGGATTCATCGGTTCAAGCGTTACCGGCTTCCGTGACCGCTTAACCTTTGAAGCAATGTTTCTGGCAAGATTCTCAAGTGTTTCCTTCCGTCTCTCACGGTAATTCTCTGTATCTACCTTGACGCGGATGTATTCGTCCTGATCTGTATTGACGATAATGCTTGTCAGATACTGCAGTGAGTCGAGCGTCTGACCGCGCTTTCCGATCAGTACACCCATATCGTCACCCTTCAGATTGACTTCGATCGTATTGACTTCCGCACTTGCTGCCACGTCAATCGAAACATCCAGCTTCATCGCTTTAAATACATCCGTAAGGAATGTTTCTGCCTTGCCGAGCATCGGTGTTACATCCACCGGTACAATTTCCTTTGCCGGCGCAGGTGCCGGAGCTTCTGTATTCTTCGTTTCTGCGTTTTCCTTAGCCGGTTTGATATGCCCGGTACTGCCGGATTCCTGTTTCTTCTGCTCGGGCTGTCTCTGCTCTGGCTTCTTTTGTTCCGGTTTCTTCTGAGCCTGCTGTTTCTGTTCCTGCTGTTTCTGTTCCTGTTTCTTCTGTTCCTGCTGTTTCTGTTCCTGTTTCTTCTGTTCCTGCAGTTTCTGCTCCTGCTTCTTCTGTTCCTGCTCCGCCTTTGCTATTTCCGCGTTCTTCTGCCTCTGCTCGGCTTCAATTTCCTCTTCGTCTTTCTTACGCGCTCTGATAACGACCGGTTTCGAGCCGATGCCCAGAAAACCTGAAGATCCCTTATCGATTACTTCATAATCTAAATGATCACTTGTCGTTTCAAGCTGCAGGATAGCATTAATAATAGCTTCATCAAGCGTTTTACCCTTAATTTCAACGTACTCGCTCATACCTTATTCTCCCCCTGTCCCGGATTATTTTTTGTTCTTCTCATCATATTTTCTGACCAGATTCGCTTTGTCTGCTAGACTGCCGGGTCTTGGAGAGGAGCCGGAAGCCGAAGAGCCGCTGCCGGAAGAACTGTTTGAGGAACCGGTACGGTCAATAGAACGGGTATTCTGCTTTGCCCTTTCGGACAGACGCATATTGACAGCTTCGTTCTGTTTTTCTCTGGTTTTCATAACTTTTTCTTTATTCTTTTCGATAATTTCATTGATATCGATTCTGTCAAGGTATTTGTTAATGCCAAGCTGCTCGACAGCTCTGATGACAGCACCGGCAATCCAGTATATGCCAAGACCTGTAGGCAGTGTGAAGCAGAAGAAAACCGACATCAGCGGCATCATCATATTCATTGTCTTCATCTGTCTTGCCATCGGGTTGTCCGGATCGTCCATTCCCGGCTGCGGCATCAGAATAATATTCAGATACTGTGTAAAACCGGAGACAAGCGGTATCAGTACAGCAGCAATACACATCATGAAATGCTTTTCTGACCAGCCTGCCATAAAGATGTTCATCGGCGAATCCGCAATATTTATGCCAAGAAACATCGTATACTGCTTAATTTCAGCATATGTCTGATCAGCCGCGCTGGAAAAGCCTGCAATACTGGAGCCAAGATCCTTCAGTGACGCCCATGTAGCGTTCTGGAGCTTCCAGAGTACATCCACGATTGTATTGTTGTTTACAGAAGATATCGTAACCTTAACCGTCTTGGCAAAAGCCGTAAAACTGTCAGCTGGAAGCGTGCTTATCATATCGATAAGTCCGTAGTGGTTATATACAGCTTTAATAGAAGGAACGTACGCGGGAATATTATAAATAACCCGATACATAGCGTACAAAATAGGAAACTGTATTAATACCGGCAGACAGCCGCCAGTAGGACTTGTTCCGTACTTTGCGTAAACTTCCTTCGTTTCAGCCTGCATCCGCATCATGGATTCTTCATCACGTTTTCCTTTATATTTCTTCTGGATCTTCGTAATTTCAGGATTCATAACAGCGGACATCTTGGAAAACTTCTGCTGTTTGATCGTAAGTGGGAGCTGGGCAGCATAGACGATCAAAGTAAATAAAATAATACACCAGCCCAGATTCGTTATACCCTGATTAAAAAACCAGTTCATAATAATACCAAAGAACTGGGCAATCGGGCCGATGATAAATGTTTTCGATGCTGTCAGCAGCAACGCTTCTGTCATAAAATCCTCCTCTGATTATGGAACCGGGTCATAGCCGCCTCTGGCAAACGGATTGCAGCGCAGAATTCTCCATATCGTCAGGAGACCGCCTTTCCACGCTCCATATTTCTCAATCGCTTCCAGACCGTACTGCGAGCATGTCGGTATATAGATGCACTGACCTCTTTTAATCGGAGATAAATATTTTCTGTAAAATTTAATCATTGCGATTAATATTTTCTTCATTATTATCTGGTCCCGATTCCTTCTTGTGATAAATACCATAATCTGTTCCAAGACAGATTACTGAGTTCTCAATATCCTGAAAACTACTTCCGTATGCACTTCTTCTCGCGATAACTACTATATCGCAGCCTGTACGGAAACAGGCTTCGTGAAGCCGGTAACTTTCCCTGACCAGTCGCTTGATACGATGGCGTACAACGCTGTTGCCGACTTTCTTGCTGACAGAAATACCGAGACGGTTCTTATCTGTTCCATTCAAAAGAAGATACATTACAAGCTTTCTGTCTGCTTTCGATCTGCCGTTCTCGTATACTTGTCTGAAATCGCTGTACTTTCTCAATGGTTCCGTAAATTTCATGTCTGTTTCCAATCCGGGACAGCAAAATATAGTATAAAGAAAGGCCACATATATGCGGCCTACGCTCTATATCTATATAGCTATTTGTTTTCTTCCCTTGGCTCTGCGCATGGCTAATACTTTACGGCCGCCTGCCGAGCTCATTCTCGCGCGAAATCCATGAACGCGGGCTCTCGGTTTCTTCTTGGGCTGAAATGTCATTTTCATTGTATGGGCACCTCCTGACTTTGACTCGTCAACTGCTATGACGGTATTGATATAATCCCCCATTTACCGGAATATCAGTACAATTATAGTAGAAAAGAAGTATACCGTCAAGATAAACCTTCTTTTTTCCACACAATTTTTCTTATCCCGGGATAAATTAATTATGCACAATTTGTGGATAACCTGTGCATAATCCGTGGAATATAGAAAAAATAACACGGTACTGATTTCAAAAAGCATTGCGGTATAAACATTATTCATGCGAATGAATTATCAACAAAAAGAAAGCGAAAGCGATACCGGGAATGCTTTTAATTTCTTGATTAATCTCTTATTCATGATATAATATGTATGTGTGCCTTGAACCGTTTGTATGCCGGGCACATTCTTCATTTTGACAGCTGCGGGGGAGATATATATCATTATGGATAAGATATTTGACAACTGGAACAAAATTAAAGAAGCCATTCATCTGGAATATGATCTTACGGATGTTTCTTTCCGAACCTGGATTCAGCCCCTGGAAATTTATAAAATCGAAAATAACCGTGTGACGATACTCGTAAACCTTGAGGGATCCGTTGATTACATCAAGAATAAGTTTACGCTCACTTTTCATGTTATTATTTCCCAGTTTGCCGGAAGTGAATACGACGTCGAATTTGTTTCTCCGGCCATGATTCAGGGTGCTGACAATTCTGCAAGAAAGCTTGAACCTGTTCATAAGAATTCATCTCTTCCTGTGAATCTCAATCCGAAATATACCTTCGATACATTTGTAGTCGGAAAGAACAATGAATTCGCGCATGCCGCATGTCTGGCAGTAGCCGAGGATCCCGGCAGAACATACAATCCTCTTTTTCTGTACGGAGGTGTCGGTCTTGGCAAGACACATCTGATGCATTCCATCGCTCATTACGTGCTTGACAAGTTTCCTGACAGGAAGGTTCTTTATGTAACAAGTGAAACCTTTACAAACGACCTGATTGACGCGATTCGTTTCGGAAAGACAGGCAATGCCGACGCGATCGTTAAATTTCGTGAGAAATATCGCAACAATGATGTTCTTCTTGTAGACGACATCGAATTTATTATTGATAAGCTTGGAACGCAGGAAGAATTTTTTCATACCTTCAATGATCTGTACAGCAGGGAAAAGGCAATCATTATTTCATCCGATAAACCGCCGAAGGATTTTGATACACTTGAGGAACGATTCCGTACACGGTTTGAATGGGGAATTATCGCCGATATAGGACGGCCTGATTTTGAAACACGTATGGCTATTCTTCATAAGAAGGAAGAGATGGATCATCTTGAAAGATACCATATTCCGAATGAAGTGCTGGAATATATCGCTGCCAATGTGAAATCCAATATCCGGGAGCTGGAGGGATCGTTAAACAAGCTCGTTGCTCTTGCCAATCTCCAGAATATGGAGATCAATATTACACTGGCACAGGATGCCCTGAAGGATATTATCTCTCCTAATGAAAAGAAGGAAGTTACACCTAAGCTGATTCTGGATATTGTAGCAGAGCATTATCACGTTTCCGTCAGTGACATCATAAGTTCCAAGCGTAATTCCGAGCTCGTAAGACCACGTCAGATTGTAATGTATCTCTGCCGCAGAATGTCAAATGCCAAGTACCAGGAAATAGGGACACTTCTGGAACGTGATCATACAACTGTTAAATATGGGGAAAACTCTATCACAGAAGAAATTAAAAAGAACGAAACACTTGCGAATACTGTGGATATCATTATGAAGAAGATCAGCCCGAATTAATTTATTCTTTTTTATACATGCCTTTTACACACGGTTGCTGTTCTTTTATTAAATGAAGAAAGCCTTTAACCATGGGCGATAACAGCGTTTTCCACGAATCCACAAAACCTATTAATACGTTTACTTATTTGTTTTATATTATTTTTTATTACCGCACTCACCGGAAAGGAGCCGTCAAATGAAAATAACCTGTTCCAAAGCAAATCTTCTGAAGGGTATCAATATTGTTTCAAAAGCTGTGCCGGTCCGTACGACGATGCAGATTCTGGAGTGTATTCTGATCGACGCAACGACTGACGTAATCAAGCTCACGGGAAATGATATGGAGCTTGGAATCGAAACGAAGGTAGAAGGCATCATATCATCACGCGGCTTGGCAGCTATAGATGCTAAAGTGTTCAGTGAAATTATCCGGAGACTTCCTGATTCGGATGTTGAGATCGAATCGGTCGAAGAGGATGAGAATGTACAGATTCACATTACGTGTGAAAAAGCAAAGTTCAACATTGCGGGACACAGCGGGGATGATTATTCGTTTCTGCCTTTTATCGAACGGAATGAATCCATTGCAGTTTCACAGTTTACTCTGAAGGAGGTTATCCGCCAGACTGTTTTTTCTATTGCCGTTAATGATAATAACAAGAAGATGACAGGGGAGCTTTTTGAAATACGTGATAATATTCTCCGTGTTGTTTCTCTGGATGGACACCGTATTTCAATCCGTAAAGTGGAATTGAAGGAAAATTACGCGCCGCGGAAGGTAATTGTTCCGGGCAAGACGCTTACCGAAATCAGCAAGATTCTGTCCGGCGGTACGGAAGAGGATGTCGTAATTTCATTCGCGGCAAACCATGTTGTTTTTGAGTTTGATGATACCGTTGTTGTATCGCGTCTGATCGAAGGAGATTATTTCAACATTGATCAGATGCTTTCCGGTGATTACGATACAAAGCTTGCTGTCAACAAGAAGAGTTTTCAGGACTGTATTGACCGTGCTTCCCTGCTGATCAGTGAAAGCGACAAGAAACCGATTGTTATGGATATCCGTGACGACATAATGGATCTCAGTATTCGTTCCCAGCTTGGCAATATGGAGGAGAATATCAGTATCGCCAAAGAGGGAAAGGATATTCTGATCGGCTTTAATCCAAAGTTTCTGCTTGACGCGCTTCGTGTTATAGATGACGAAGAGGTAACACTGTATATGATCAATCCGAAAGCACCGTGTTTTATCAAAGACGAAGGGGAAAGCTATATCTATCTGATATTGCCGGTAAATTTCAATGGAAGTCATTAAACTGAGAGAGGAATATATCAAGCTGGGACAGGCACTGAAGGCAGCCGGTGCCGTACCGTCCGGCGTCGACGCGAAATATGCCGTTCAGGACGGCCATGTTAAAGTGAACGGTGAGACAGAAACAAGAAGAGGAAGAAAACTGTACGACGGGGATATTGTTTTTTATAATGATCAAGAGATACGCATTCAGTCTTAAGGTGGGATAATGGTCATTCAATCATTGAAACTGAAAGATTTTCGGAATTATGGTCTTCTTGATCTGGAATTTGACCCTCTGACGAATATTTTTTACGGTGATAACGCACAGGGTAAAACAAATATACTGGAAGCTCTTTATCTTGGCGGAACAACGCGGTCACATCGTGGAACAAAGGATAAGGATATCATCATGTTTGACAATGATGAATCTCATGTCGAGATGAATGTCAGCCGCGGCGGAACAAAATACTGCATTGATATTCACCTTAAGAAGAACGAGCCAAAAGGAGCAGCCGTTAATAAGATTCCAATTCACAAGGCAAGCGAACTGTTCAAAATTGTAAATTTTGTTTTCTTTTCGCCGGAAGATTTGAATATCATTAAGAATTCGCCGGCTGAAAGAAGAAAATTTATAGATACAGAGCTTTGTCAGCTCGACTCTGTATATCTTCATGATCTCATTGATTATAATCATATTATCGTTCAACGGAATAAGCTTCTGAAGGAGCTTGTATTCCGTCCGGAACTGCTTTCCACACTTGACATATGGGATGAACAGCTGATCCAATATGGAAATAAAATAATTAACAGAAGAAATATTTTTATACAAAATCTCAGTGAAATATTGTATAATATACATAAGAACCTTACGGGCGGGAAAGAGCAGCTGGAAGTCCTTTATGAACCTTCCGTCCTGGAAGGAAATTTTAATGCAGAGCTTGCACGTACCAGAGATCGTGACCGGAAGGTTTGTACGACGTCTGTCGGACCGCACAGGGATGATCTGGCATTTCTTTCGAATGGAATTGACCTTCGTACATTCGGTTCACAGGGGCAGCAGCGTACGGCAGCGCTGTCTTTAAAGCTTGCTGAAATTGAACTGATCCGTAGTTTAGTTCATGACACGCCGGTGCTTTTACTGGATGATGTTCTGTCAGAACTTGATCAGAACAGGCAGGAGTATCTTCTGAACAGTATTCATGATATTCAGACGATGATCACATGTACCGGCCTGGATGAATTTGTCAATCACAGATTCCATGTCAACCGGATTTTTAAAGTTGCCGGGGGAACTGTTGTAAAAGAGAATTAAAGGAGGCTCGTATATGAGTCAGGACAAGGAACTAGATTTTGAAAAACCAAACATGGAAGTACCGGGTGACAGTGAAGACATCGTTGTAGATGAGAAAGAAATCGAAGAACGAATCGAAGTAGATGCCGGAACAGAATACGGTGCTGACCAGATCCAGATTCTGGAAGGTTTGGAAGCGGTA
>Ga0160425_1001207_pt1 | contig 26375 bp, 24 predicted proteins | sample BioMet8_FD_108193 | JGI IMG/M metagenome (GOLD analysis project Ga0160425, IMG submission 108193) | Microbial communities from bioreactor (seeded with sewage sludge) at Lawrence Berkeley National Lab, California, USA - Biofuel... | ecosystem: Engineered > Bioreactor > Anaerobic > Unclassified ...
CCGAAAATAAAATAAAAAAGAGGGTTATATAATTTATAGATCAACTAAAAAAAGAAAGCCAGCCTGTTAAAGTAGCCCCTGTAATGTTTGCAGGGAGAATCGTTTTTTGTTCTTTGTATTATTGTAAAGCTATTGGAAACGCTGATAAAGTTTACAGTAAGCCTGTGAAAACGTCCGGTACACACCGTAAAACGCAAAGTATGCCATAAAAACATCCGGTAAGGGGTATAAAACATCCAGTAAGAGATGTAAAACATCCAGTAAGAGATGTAAAACATCCAGTAAGGGGTGTAAAACGTCCAGTAAGGGGTGTAAAACGTCCGGTAAGCGCTCAAAAGTCTGCTTACACACCGAAAAACATCCAGTGAGCGATGAAAAACATCCAGTAAGCACTGAAATTCTTCCAGAGACTACCGTAAAACATAATTTATGAGGTGTAAAACACTCCGTAAGCCCCCGGAGGGTCGCCGGATAAGGTTTTCATGTCGCCGGATAAGGTTTGTGAGCAGTCAGCTAATGTTTTCGAACGGCTAACTAAGATTTTTGAGCGGTTAGCTAAGGTTTGTGAGCAACTAACTACTGTTTTTGAGTGGTTAACTAAGGTTTTTATGCTTCCGGCTAAGGTTTTTGTATTAAAAACTAAAGTCATAATGCCTTTAGGTAAGCATTATGAACGGCAAAGTACGGTTTTTGTTTACCTTGCTAATGTTACCGGATAAACGGTAAACCGGCAAAATATCCGAATCATCAGCTTAAATCCCCAAAGCTTTACAAAAAATTTGAAACTAATTGATTAATACAATACATACATTAAAACTATAAAAAATGAAGGCTATAACAATTGACAAATGCCGCATGTTTATGTCGACAGACGGCGTAGCTGATGAAAACAGCGGGGTATTAAATGCTGTACCGGGTTTCCATGACAAACATACCCAATTCAAAGGTATCCTTACGGAGATAAACATAAAGTTAGATGCGGCAGGTATAAAAATTATACTGGTGGGTCCTGATAAAAAAAAGCTGAAAGGCGAAATAATCAACGATGTATGCGAATATATGTCGTTTGCCGAAGGCTGGGCTACCATTAACAACGATGATAACCTGATAAACAGAATCCATTTTACCCCCAGTGCCTTGCAGGTAACTGCCGATACCCTTTTTGTCAGCCGTTGCCGCATGATTATTGGTATCATCGAAGAAATGGCAGATAAGCTGACGGACTTTGGCCTTACCCCCGAATTGCTTACCGCAGTAAAGGAAAAGATTATGTCATTCGAAAAGCTGATACCCAAAAGCCGCAAGAATATCGGCAATAAAAAAGTGGCTACCATTAACTTGGATGCCGAAACCGATGCTGCCGATGCCATCCTGATAAAAATGGATAAACTGGTAGAAACCATCCGCCGCAAAAACCCGGATGTATATACCAAATACAAAACGGCAAGGGTGATTGTGAATTCGGCAACAAGGAAAGCGGGGAAGAAGGATGAACCGGAAATAAAATAAGAAATTGATGATTGCAGATTTAAGATTTGAGAATGAAGAGGTATAATGTGCTAATATATTAATGCAAAAAACGAATTTATTTATTTGAAAATTTTGGCAAATAAATGATTTATCATACGTTAGCTAAAAGATATGCAGCGAAGGGACAATAAAACGGAATAGCATCCTCAAAATAGAAAGCAATATTAATAGACTTATTGACAAGCATACATTGACAAGCAGAATGTGTTTAATTTTTTTGGACTATCTCACAAAAATTTTGAAATTTTATCACCAGTTCATATTATACACATTTTCAAGTCCAACAATACTTGCCCTCAGATTAAAACTTGTAAAAGAATGTAATTCTTCTAAGACATTAAAAAAAATAATATGAACAGAACAGCAACAATTAATAAAAGTATTCATGGATTCCCTGTTGAGGTTAAACTCAATATTGATGGACAAGGGAATAGTAATATTGAGACTGGAGTAGGAATGTTTGACCACTTACTCCAATTGTTTTCAAAGCATGGTAATTTTGATTTGGACATTAAATGCAAAGCAGACTTACAAGTTGATGACCATCATTTGGTTGACGAGGTTGCTATGAATTTAGGTTTAATTTTTAAAAGTGCATTAAGTAAGACAGAAAATTCCAAGATAAATCGCTATGGTTTTTTTATCTTGCCAATGGACGAAGCATTAATAACTTGTGCGATTGACTTTTGTGATAGAAATTCTTTTATTTTTGATGTTAAATTTAGCAGAGAACGAATTGGAAATTTAAGCACAGAAATGATAAGAGAATTTTGGAGTTTATTCTCTCAAAAAGCAGAAATAAATTTTGTAATAAAATCTGAATACGGAATAAATGACCACCATATTGCAGAAGCAATTTTTAAGTGTGTGGCAAAAACAATTAATATAGCTTTAACATTAAAATAATTCAAAATGACTAAAATAAAATTGGCAATAATCGGTGCAACAGGCACTGCATACAAGAGAACAATCCCTGCATTAATTAATTCAGGAGTTTGTGAAATTGTTGCAATTCAAGGCAGAAACCTTGGCAAACTTAAAAAGGTACAGAGTGAGTTTCAAATCAAAGAGATTTATATTGACGAACAGGAAATGCTTACTAAGGCAAACTATGATTGCATTTACATTGGCACTCCCCCATTTTTGCATTTAAAAAATATTGAAGCTGCAATTTCAACATCAAAGCCAATTATTTGTGAAAAACCTTTGGCAATAGATTATAAGGAAGGGGAAAAAGTTAGTCATCTTTTAAGTAAATACAACGATAGAACATTTATGATTGCTCATCATTTAAGGCATCAAAAAGCGATTTACGACATGAAAGAATTTATTCAGAACGGTTTAATTGGTGAAGTGCTAAATGTTTCAATTCAGTGGGGTTTTGAAATGAATTTGGAAGCTCCAAGTGCTATTTGGAAAACCAATCCAATGTTGGGAGGCAAAGGAACTTTCAGCGATAATGGCGTTCATATTGTTGATTTAGCAATTTTTTTATTCGGACTTCCGAAATTAATTTATGGAAAAGTAGAAAAGGTAAGGACAAAAGAAACTTTTGATAACGAAACAGCTTTTCTAACTTATGAAAAATCAAGCATTCAACTTCAGTCTTCACAGTCTATGAAATTCCCAGGTAATCATCTTTTAATTTATGGAACAAGGGGAAGTATTGAGGTGTTCAATGGAATTGGAGAAAAATACATTAGTAAAATTTCTATAAAATCACCTAAAAACAATACTGTTATTGAATATCCAGAAATAAATCTTTATGGTAATGAAGTAGAAAACTTTTGCAAAGGACTTACTGACTCAAATTTTCACCATAATGGGACAACGCTTCAAGAAGGTCTTAATGCTTTAAAGATTATTGATTCAATTCGAGATTCAGCAAATACTAATATATCCATAAAATTCAATCATGATTAAGCCCTTTGATATAAAAATTAAGACCTTTGCTAAATCTATTTTTGATCGACATAATGGAGGACATGAACCATATACATTATTTCTTGGTGCTGGTGCTTCTATTAGTTCAAATTGTCCTAGTTGGTGGAAACTTTGTGAAGATTACTGCAAGGAGTACTGTATTAACCCTGGCAATGAAGATTACATTACAGCTTTTAAGGAGAAGCTTAAAAAACAATACAGAAATAGAACAGACATTTATTTGGCTTTCGCCAAATCATTAAATAATGTTGAACCATCAATTGGATACTTACATTTAGCAACTCTAATTTCGAAGAAGGTTTTCAAAACAATTATTACGACCAACTTTGATAATCTGCTTGAGAAAGCACTTTCTAAAATAATGCCTATTGACGATATTAAGGTTCTTATTAGAGGAGAAGTAACCGATGATTATATTGCTGACTTCATAGAAAGAGGTGTCCCAAAAATCAAAATAATTAAACTACATGGTGATCTTCAATCAAATATTTTTTTCTATCAAGATGAACAAACTTTTAAAATTTCATCACGACTTCAAGACGTTTTGAAAAGAGATATCGAAAGTGGCTCTTTAATAGTTGGATCTGAAATGAATGACATTGATATTTTAGGATTATATAATGGGAGTAATGCTCATAATGTTTTTGTTAACCCTAAAGAACCAAATGAAGCAACAAAGAGATTTCTAAATTTAGGAAGAGATAGTCTACAGATAATTACGAATACGAAAAAAGAAGAAACCGTTCAAAGAAAGGAAATCATTAGAAAAAAGGAATACATTAGGAAAAAGGAAGTAATTATTGAGGAAAATGTAATTATTGAAGAAAAAGTGATTATTGAAGAAAAAAATGGTGAATTTGACATATTTTTTAGTATTTTGAATTTAGAATTTCAAAAACACTTTATTCGTATTAAAGAACAAGAACGAAAAAATGTAGAAAAAATAATTTTAGAAAAACAAGAAAAAGGGACTAGCTATATTAACTATAGCCGAATGGGTACAATGGTTTCAGCATTCTGGAACGAAGTAAAATTAAAGTATGATAATATATATCCTGATGCAATTATTTTTATTAACGACCCCACAGCACCAGGGGGAATGGAACTTAAAAGGAGGATGGTTAATTTAATTAAAATTGATGATAGTAATATTATTATTGATACTGTCAAGATTGAAGGAAAATTTCAAACCCGTTCATACGAACGAGAGGTGACTTCAAAAAAGCCAACTCTTAATTTTATCAATAAAAAAGCGCATAAGCAGATTTTAATACTTGATGCAATTTCATTTTCAGGTAATACTATGAGAATTGCTATGAAAAAATACAAGGAATGGTTTCCTAATTACACCATTAGAGGTGGAATAATGGTGGTTGATGACCAGCTAAAGCGTAATATTGAAAATGGATTAGAAGATATTTTAAATAACGCTATTTTTTCCCAAACTACTGACCGACATGAAATATTCTTTCCATGGGGTGTAACTCAAGCAACAAGTCTTTGTAAGAGAGAACTTAATGGATTAGATGCAAGTTACCCTATAATAATAGCAAAAAGACCATGGGGTACTATTGAAATACTTAATCAACAAAGAAATTGTTCCATTAGGATTCTGACTATTGAAGCTAACCAAAAATTAAGTTTTCAAAGACATTTGGTAAGGGATGAACTTTTCATTTCTCTTGATGAAAATATAGGCTTGGAGATTTGTGCTGAAACATTGGAAAACTTGCCAGAACAAGCAGATATAAATGAGATTAAAGAAATTAAGTCATTGGTATTAGAGAAAGGTGATTATATTCTAATTCCAAAAGGTATTTGGCATCGTACCAAAGCAAGCAAAGAACGAGTAAGACTATTAGAAATAGGGTACGGAGCATATGATCAGGATCATGATATTGAGCGAATTGCTGACACATTTGAAAGAACAAATTTAGATGGTTCAAAATAATAAATAAAGATAATTATGGAATTATATGATAAAAAATTAAAGTTATCAAAACCTACAATGTTTTTCATTGGAGTTAGTACAGACAAATCTATTGTTAATAATGTATTTCAAGATTGGATTAAAATATTAGATAAAGATGCCGAAATAATTGGTGTAAACTTAGATATTAATTGTAATACAAGTAAATATCTGGAAATCGTTTCTTATATTAAATCTCAACCTTTAGCATTAGGATCTCTTGTTACAACACACAAAGTTCGCCTTTATAATTCAACAAAACATTTGTTTGATAGCATTTCAAATTCATGTAGAGAATTTGAAGAAATTGGAGCAATATATAAAAAAGGTAAGTCTCTTTACGGAGAAGTAACAGACATCTATACTACAAAATATGCATTAAATCAATTTTTTTCGTTAAACTATTTTAAAAATAATTTTGCGGACTGTTGTATACTTGGTGCTGGTGGCGCTGGTTTAGCATTAGCATTCAATATATTGTCTAATAAAAACTCATTGCCAGATAGACTTATACTAACTGATATTAATAAAAGTCGCATAGAAAATTCCAAAAAAATTTTAAAAAAATATGATAAAAATAATATCCTAGAACTACATTTGGTGACAAATTCCGAAACAGATGAAATTATTAAAAATTTAAAAAAGGGAAGTTTAATCGTTAACGCAACAGGTTTAGGTAAGGACAGAGATGGATCCCCATTCTCTGCGAATGTAGATATACCTATGAATTGTTACCTATGGGAATTCAATTATCGTGGCAATCTCGATTTTTTAAGAATTGCCAGAGAACAATCTGTGAAGAATGAATTAGTTATTGTAGATGGCTGGATGTATTTTATTCATGGCTGGACTCAGGTGATGAGTAGGGTATTTAATATTGCCAATATCGAAGACTATTTTGACCGATTCTTAGAGGTTGCTAATTCAAAGAAATAAAAAAATATTCATAAAACACATGGGGAATGAAATAATTAAAAACCAAAATAACCCCGAATTAATAAAGCTTCTCCTTGCATCAACAGTTGCTTATACAAAAGCAAAAGTTTGGGAAACAAAAATTAGTTATTTCCTTATTATTCTATCAGTTGCTTATCCTGTTTCTTTTGTACTTATTAAGGACGAATCTATAAAACTATCATTATTCGGTTGCTCCTTATTCCTGACAATATTCATTCAAATAATAACAAGTAAATTAAAAGGAAATACATCCAAAGGGGCAATTTTTAAAGAAGAATTTGATACCACTCTATTCGATTTGCCTTGGAAGTCTACACTTATAAGACCCGACCATAGAGAAGTTGCAAACCTATCGCTGCAATACAAAGGAAAAGAAATAAAAGACTGGTATTCTTGTAATCTCTTGCCGTCAATACCACATAATGCTGCAGTAGCGATTTTACAGCATTCAAATACAAGCTGGGATATTGAATTGAGAAAATCATTCAGAGATTGTATAATAGGCTTTCTCACTTCTTATTCGATTTTATTATTTTCTTTTTTTGTTATGATAAAAGTTGATGGCTTGTCCATTTTCATTATTGTATTCTCAATACAGTCTTTTTATACTCATTTCATTTCGCTAATTCGAGGTCATTCCTCTGTAATTGAAAAACGTGAAATTATCTCAAACCATTTAGACAAAATAATCCGCAATAAACAAAATATTAGTATCGAAAATCTAAGAGATATCCAAGATGAAATTTATTCCACAAGATTAGAATCTGTAAAAGTTCCTAATTTCTTTTTCAGATTATATCAGAAACGAATGGATGCTATTACTGAGGATTATATTGAATCTGTAAATAGATCCTATGATTCGCTAAGACCCAATCCATCCAACTAAAACCTCTCCGGCAAATCCCCGGCGTAGGCAAATCCATTGCCAACTGGCCTGTGATTCATTGGTGAAATTCGTGTCAAGCGGAATTTTGCCATTCGGCCAGAAATTGGTTAACGCAATAACCTTTTGAAACGTAACCCTTACTGATAAAAATAGTCTTTTGTTTGTTTAGTTGATAATACCAAATTTTTTCATCTTTTTCCAAAGCGCAACGGTGCTGATACCCAAACTCACTGCTGTTTGTTTTCTGTTGAATTTATTTGTTGCCAGAATATTTTCCAGTTGTTCTTTTGTAATGATTCGGAAGGAAGCCTGATGAACAAGGGAACTATTTTCCGGAATATAATGGATGGGCATTGCACCCGTTGTTATCGGTGTTCGGTGTTCTTTGCCTAACGAAACCAGCCTGATATCCTGTGGAAGGTCGAAGACATCAATCAGCTTTTTATTGCAGACAACAAATGCATGCTCAATGCTGTTTTCCAGTTCACGTACATTACCCGGCCAGTTATAATCCATTACTATACGGTATGCATCCTCGGTAAGACCTTTGATATGTTTACCCGTCAGAGTGTTGAATTTTGAAATAAAATGTTCGGTAAGCAACGGAACGTCCTTCATCCTTTCTCTTAAAACAGGGGTATGGATGGGAAAGACATTCAGCCTGTAAAACAGATCTTCGCGGAAAAGCCCTTTGCTGACAAGCTCCCTGAGGTCTTTGTTGGTTGCAGTAATGATGCGCATATCTACTTTAATGGGCTTGTTGTCGCCAACACGCTCAACGATTTTATCCTGAATAACACGCAACAATTTTACCTGTATCATCTGGCTGATTTCTCCAATCTCATCAAGAAAAACCGTTCCGCCTCCGGCCGCTTCAAATTTTCCAATCTTATCTTTATAGGCGCCTGTAAATGATCCTTTCACATGTCCGAATAATTCACTCTCGAGTAATGTTTCCGTGAGTGCAGAGCAATTTACTTTAATAAATGGTTTATTTCTCCGGCTCGATAGCTGATGAATTGCATTGGCAACAAGTTCTTTTCCGGTACCGCTTTCTCCGGAAATATTTACGTTGGCCATTGAATCGGCTGCCATTTCTATCATTTTGTACAGCTCAAAAATTTTCTCATCCCTGCCGACAATACGTTGCAATGCCTCTTTCCCTTTTACAATAAGGGGAGCGGCCGAAATAGTACTGCATGTAATTTCTCTTGAAATATCAGTAACTATTACAATTAGTTTTTGATCATTACCGTCAGAGACAAACCGGGCATTGATAAAGACTAATATCTGTTCATGAGAAGCATTTTCGATGAAAGCCGTTTTGGCAATATTTGTTTTTTTACCCTTGAAACATTCGCTGAAATCGAGAAGATTTTTTCCTGTTTGGTTGATGTTGTAGAATTTTACCAATGACAGCTTTTGTTTTAAAGCATGGGAACGATCTATGCCGCTGATCTTCTCCATATCGTTGTTCCAAAAAGTAATTTCCATTTCCCTGTCGGTAATAAATATGCCACAAGGAGCTTCCATAATAATTCCGGTTTCAAATATTTTTTCCATTTTGAACGAATTAACTAAATTAATGCAAAGTTAATATAATTAATTTAATATTAACCACAGGTTAACTTATTCTAATGTGTTAAAATAGTTTTGTAAGCACAGAACAAGCATGATATATGAATTGGCATGAGGATTGCAAAGTATTAGAACAATATCAAATCAAAAACAATGATAAATATCAGAAATGAAGTAATCAATGTAAATGCTGAGAATTTTTCCAGGGTAATTGCCCATGGCTTAGTATTGGTTGATTTCTGGGCTGAGTGGTGCGGACCATGCAAAATGCAGGGACCCATCCTTAAAGAAGTAGCCGCGGAAGTTGGCGAATTGGCAATCGTTGCTAAATTAAATGTAGATGATAACAGGAGTATAGCTGCGATGTATAGAATACAGAATATCCCGACATTACTGGTTTTTAAAGATGGCAAGATGGTAAAACAATTTGTCGGGGTACAGTCAAAGCAAATATTAATAAATACAATTCGGAACCTGAATTAAAAAAATAAAAAAATGAAGAAACTTATTTCAAAATCAATGGCAATCGCTTTTATATTATTGGGATCATTGCTGGCAGGAAGCAATATTTGCTGTACCGGCCACGCTGCAAATCATGAAAAACAAGCAACAGCATCAACTGATAATAAAGTTATTACACCCGCTGAAACGAATACCGGAGTAGTGACGGCATTAACGGCAAGTACTTTTGATGAAAATATAAAATCCGGGATAGTACTTGTGGATTTCTGGGCAACATGGTGTAACCCATGTAAAATACAATCTCCAATCATTGAAGATGTAAGTACGGTAATGGCTGGCAAAGTTTCTGTTTTTAAGTTGGATGTTGACCAGAATTCATCCATAGCTAAAAGATATAATGTGCAAAGTATTCCCACAATGATCATCTTTAAAGATGGAAAGGCCGTCGGTCAATTTGTAGGAATAACACAAAAAGAAGATATTATAAATGCAATTGAAAAATTTTCAACCAAATAATTAATGTTTAATATAAATCATAGAATTAAAATTATGGAACATTTAACTACAGAAACCTTTTCAAAAAAGGTTTTTAATTACAAAGAAAACAAAGAATGGAAGTTTGAAGGAACTAATCCGTGTATTATTGATTTTTATGCCGACTGGTGCGGCCCATGCAAGATGGTAGCTCCGATTCTTGAAGAACTCTCTGAAGTTTATAAAGGCAAGATTGATATTTATAAAGTGGATACAGAAGATCAACAGGAACTGGCAGCAATATTCAGGATACAGAGTATCCCATCCATCCTTTTTGTGCCGAAAGAAGGCTCCCCACAGATGACTTTGGGTGCAATGCCAAAGGACTCGTTTGTAAAAGCAATTGACGAAGTATTGCTAAATGGAAAGAAAAATTAGTATGGAAAATACCTGCGAAACAAAAGCATCATGTATGCAAAAAATGGTGCATAAGATTAAAAGATCGGTTCCTGGGATAGCAGGCGTCGCAATAGGCGCTACCGGAGGTTTTATTTATTATAAAACGGTGGGTTGTTCGTCGGGTTCCTGTCCTATAACATCTAATCCCTGGTTAAGTATAATTTGGGGATCTGTAATTGGTTACTTTTTGGGAAGTATGTTTAAAAAAAATGAAAAATGAAAAAAAACATGGGATTAGCAGATAGATTTATCAGATTACTGATAGCTGCTACAGTTGCAATTCTTTATTTCTCCGGTGTAATTTCGGGTATACTGGCAATCATATTGCTTATTTTATCGGGAATTTTTATTCTTACCAGTATTTTTAGTTTCTGCCCGTTATATCTGCCTTTTGGCATCATTACATCTAAAAAAAACGGAAGCATAAGTGTAAAGATTGAATAAATACAAATTTTAAAAAATAAGTTTATTAATTAATCAAATACAGTTCAGTAATTTTCAATGTCAGGTCTTAAGTAATAGGACCTATAAATTGTCGTATAGTTAATTTTGAAAACCTTAAAAACAGAACACGGATTTTTGCTGAAAATAGCGGATTAAAAACGGATTTTAATTCCGACAAGCTGGAATGATTTTCTGACATATCCGCTCTTATTATTCATGCAAGCATGAATAAATTTAGCGTTAAATCTGTTTGTATTATAATCAGTGTTTATCTGTTTTTTTCCGTGGAATCCGCGTCCTATTCTTTTTTGATATACGACATTCTTCTTGTCCAATTACTTAATATCTTATCAATAACAAATAATATTGGTTTTAAGCCCAGGATGCATAAAAAATTACTGAACTATTAATTTAAATCAGATTATGTCATACATAGTAAGCGATCGTTTGTGTCCGCAAAATCACCGTTGTCCTATTTTAAGCATTTGCCCTGCACATGCAATAATTCAGGATGGTTATGGGTTGCCGGTAATAGATAAATCAAAATGTACCAAATGTGGAAAGTGCACGAGATATTGCCCTACCGGAGCAGTAAAAAAATACGAATAGAAAATCAGGTCATTAGAAAAACCGGATAAGGGCTGTTTGATATTAACCTTATAAAAAAACTATTGGAAGCAATAAAGAAGCTAATGATTTCGGATAATCGCAGACTTTTATAAGTTCCGTTTGCTCCGGGGATACTCATTATTCATCGTTTATCTTTTACAATCGAAACTCATCAGATTACCAGCGGATATCTGCATTTCGCCGATTGGGCCGAATCATCAGGAATGCTATATCCTGACTGGTACATCGACAAGACAGGCTATCGCAATAATTCATCCATTTATCAGAAGCCATAAGCTACTGAGCCGAAGGCTTAGTCCCGACCTTTTCGGGATTGGCTATTGGCTAAAAAGTATTTGTGTTTTATAATTCTAATCGCCAGTTAAACAAGGTTCCGGTTTCTCCCGTTTTTATAAAATGATTTTTCTCAAGGATCAAAGATGATGCAATATTATCCATTTCTGTAGAAGCGATAATCGCTTTAACGTTGGGCTGTTTCCCTGCCCAACGAATCATCCCTTCCACGGCTTCTGTCATAATACCTCTTCTTCTGAACGCTTCATACGTTCCGTAGCCGATTTCGATTTCACCCTCAGCATTTGGCTCTCCTTTAAAGCACAAATCGCCAGCCATCTTATTTTCCAGTTTCAGAATAATAATCCAAAGGGTAGAATATAGATAATTCTTGTTTTTATCTGCCACATCAGGCAAAATGGTTTGTTCAAGCGCTTCCTTCAACTCCGGCGGAATGATCCGGGATGTTTCATTCAGATGCATTTCTTTTTCCAGGGAGTTGTCTGTGTTACAATATTTGATGAGTTGTTCGTAAGTTAATGGACTTAACATAAGCCGTTCGGTTTCTATCATGTTTTTTAAATTAAAGGGAACAGTAATCGGGTTAAAATAAAGCGCCGTCCCTGCCAATTAGGTTATTCCATATTTTGCACAAAAATATTGATTTTAATGCATGCTTTTCCCTTTTTATAAAATATGATTAGCGTTTATCCGTTTTTTCCGTGGAATCCACGTTCTATTTTCTTTAATATACGGCCCTAAAAATCCTTATTCCATTGGCTATTCAGCCTTGTATGTTGCTACATTTATGAATCAGGAGCCAAATACTCCTTCCTTTTTTTAAAATACCCGCATTCCTTAAAAAAAACGGATATTTTTGTAAAATAAAATTTCCGGTTTATCCGGGAACATTTCTAACATGCTAATGAAAACCATTTCAATTACCGAGAAACTGATATTTTATTTTGTCTGTTTAGGCATAGTGGTGATTAGTATTATTGGCTCCTATTCCTATTATTTTGCTAAAAAAGCGTTGCTAAACCGCACTTTCGACCAGTTGATTTCGCTACGCCTGGAAAAGAAAAACAGAATCGAACAATTTTTCCTCGACCGTGACCGCGATATCAATCTCATCTCCAAATCGGAAGAAATTAAGAAAATCATTGATGTTTTAGATTCTCCGGTAAAATCCGCTGAAAAAATCAATACGCTTCAATACAATTCCCAGCTGGGCAAATACATCGGTTCCTACGGTTATTATCAGCGGCTTTATGTGGTGAGCCGGAATAATTCTGTGTTTAACATCAACCCACAGACAACCGGTTTTAAAAATAATTCCGGTATTACTGTTCTCTCCGGTCAAAACTTGGGCAATTTTTGTAAGGAACTGAAGCAGTCGAAAAAAACCATTATCCAGGATTTAACTAAGTCTACGTTATTGATTTATATTGGAACACCCGTTTTTGATGAAACAAAGAACATTATTGGTTATGTAGTACTCGAAATTCCCGTTACGGCCATTAATAAAATAATGTTTAATTATTCGGAAAAGAACGGACTCGGCAAAACCGGGGAAACCTATCTGGTAGGAAATAATTACCTGATGAGAAGTAATTCAAGATTTAAGGAAAATGCCATCTATACCATAAAAGTTACTTCCCAATCGGTATTAAATGCATTCAATGGAAAAACGGGTTACGACATTGTGAAAGATTACCGGGATACTTCCTGCTTAAGTTCCTACAGCAAGGTAAATATTGAAGGACTGCATTGGGTGATTCTGGCCGAAATTGATGAAAGAGAAGCGATGATCCCCGTCTATTCTATACGCAACAACATTTTATTGCTAAGCATAATTATCGCCGCAAGTGTATTTATTTTTGCTTTTCTCGTTTCACGAAGAATTACACACCCTCTTAAAAAGCTGCAAAAAGCAAGCGAGCAAATCGGCACAGGAAATTATAATGTTGCGTTAAGAGTATCTTCCCGCGATGAAATTGGGTTTCTTACCGAGACATTTAACCGGATGACATTACGTCTGAAAAAACAAAGCAAACAAATAGAAGAAGAAAAGACAAAAAGGGTAAGTTCGCTGATAGACGGGCAGGAAATGGAAAGACAACGATTGTCGAGAGATTTGCACGATAGTCTTGGACAATCGCTTTTGGCAGTAAAAATAAAACTCGAACAGGCGAAAAGCGCCAATGTTGAAAAAGGTCAGCAAATCATACACGAAACGCAGGAGCTTCTCCGGGATACGATACAGGAAATACGGAATATTTCGAATGATCTTATGCCTCCGGTACTGGAAGCATTCGGGATGGAACAAGGATTGAAAAATCTCTGTAAAGACACAGCAAAAAATACTGGAATACCTATAGAATTTACAAGTAAAAATATTCCTGATTCATTGGATAAAAGAGTACAAATTTACGTCTACCGGATCGCCCAGGAAGCGATCAATAATATCACCAAACATTCAGCCGCTACCGAAGCCTCGTTAAAAATATCATGCAGTCAAAATTTAATTTCCCTTATCGTTTCCGATAATGGCAAAGGATTTGAAATTGAAAAAAATGACACAAACGGTAATGGAATCATGAATATTAAGGAAAGAGTGGAATTGCTCAGGGGCGAATGCAAATTTTATTCTTCCTTGGGAAAAGGAACTCAAATAAATATTAAAATACCCATCTGATATGACAGAGATTAAAATAATTTTGACAGATGACCATCGCATCTTCCGCGACGGCATAAAATCATTGCTATCCGATACTGATTTTATAAACATTATCGGCGAAGCTTCTGACGGTAACGAGTTATTGGATTTGCTAAAAACGCTTAAACCTGATGTGGTTATTCTCGACATATCCATGCATGGACTTTCGGGAATAGAAGTCTCGCGCCAGATTTCCTCTTTATATCCCGAAATAAAAATTATGATTCTGTCTATGCACACCAATGAAGAATTTGTTATCAATTCTATCAAAGCAGGAGCCAAAGGGTATCTACCCAAAGACACTTCAAAGGAAGAACTGCTGGAAGCGATAAAAGTCTTATCCGAAGGGGGCGAATATTACAGCAAATTGGTCTCGGATAACCTTCTGAAAGGATATATCAAAAATTTCAAGGTAGAGCAAAACCTGATGGAAAAGCAGGAATTAACCCAAAGAGAAATCGAGATTTTAAAACTTGCTTCCAGTGGTTACACCAACAAAGAAATTGCGGATAAACTTTTCATAAGCACCAAAACCGTAGATGCACATAAAAATCACATCATGCAGAAACTGAAGTTAAAAAACACTGCAGAATTGGTACTTTATGCGGTAAAAAACAAGATCATTGAGGTTTAACCCGAAAATATTTTTCTATTCCACACATAAGAATTTTTCTTAGTAAGTAAAAAAACAGCTTACAAATAAATCAAATTTTAACCTATTGCTAACCGCCTAAGGCGATTTTACATTTGCGCTTTTAAAAAATATTAAAAGCCATGATCGTAAAATCTGCCAAGTTAAGTTTATTTCTATTATCGACCCTATTGTTATGTGGCTCATTAAAATCGCAGAACAGTTCGGAAAATGATTCCACAAAAACGAAGCTAAAATTAAATTTCAGTGCCGATGTAATGAGCCGGTATGTCTGGAGAGGATGCGATTATGGCAATTCGCCAAGCATACAACCAACGCTGTCACTTTCTTGGGCAAACCTTGAAGCCGGTTGCTGGAGTGCCGTTTCCACTCAAAATAATTACAAAGAAGTCGACCTGTATGCAAAATATACTTATAAAAAAATATCCCTGATAGTTACAGATTACTATATTCCCTTCAACAATAGCGGAATATCCTCGTCGCCCGATAACCGATACTTTTATTATGACGATAAAAAAACAGCTCATACCCTGGAAGGTTCTGTACTTTACAAGGGAGATGAAAAATTACCATTATGGTTGCTCGGAGGCGTTTACTTTTATGGGAACGATAAACGATGGGGCTGTGATGCAAAAAAGGACTCCACCGATAAAACGTACTACTCCTCTTATTTTGAAGCAGGTTACACTTTTGCCATACAGGAAAACAGCGCCGATTTATTTGTAGGATTTACTCCTCAAAAAGGAGCTTATGGTAATGACGCCGGCATCATTAATATGGGAATAACAGGATATCGTAAAATAAAAATCACCAATGACTTTTCATTACCTGTCAAAGGATCTTTGATCTTTAATCCTCAAACATCCAATGTTTTTTTCACTTTCGGAATCACACTTTAATTAACAATAATCATATATTCATTTAAAATTCAATAGTTATGATAGACACAGGTTCAACGGGGTTTATGCTTTTAGCTACCAGTTTGGTAATGCTGATGACCCCAGGCTTAGCTTTCTTTTATGGAGGATTAGCCACAAAACGTAATATTTTAGGTATTATGATTCAAAGTTTTGTTTCTATGGGTTGGACAACCGTATTATGGGTGGTTTTTGGTTATTCACTTTGCTTCAGTGGCGGCGAAGGTGGAATTATCGGAGACCTCCACAAGGCTTTTCTTAACGGTATTTCACCATCATCGATGTATACCAACGGAAAAATTCCCGAGTTTGTATTCGTTGCTTACCAGATGATGTTTGCCATTATTACTCCTGCACTTATCACAGGCGCTTTTGTAAACAGGGTAAGCTTTAAAGCCTACTTTATTTTTCTTACCGTTTGGCAGGTTTTAGTTTACTATCCGTTTGTTCACATGATTTGGGGCGGTGGACTTCTTGCACAATGGGGCGTTATTGACTTTGCCGGTGGTATTGTTGTACATGCAACGGCTGGTTTTGCCGCTTTAGCTTCGGTATTTTATGTAAAAGCAAGGGTTGACAAAAACTCTACTCCTAACAGTATTCCTCTTGTTGCCATAGGAAGCGGACTATTGTGGTTTGGATGGTACGGTTTTAATGCAGGCAGCGAGGTCGCCGTCGATTTTATTACATCTACCGCTTTTATCAATACTGATATAGCCGCTTCTTTTGCGACTATTGCATGGCTATTCGTTGAGTGGATACGTGAACGTAAGCCTAAATTTTTAGGTCTGCTCACAGGTTCTATTGCCGGATTGGCAACAATAACTCCCTGTGCCGGTTATGTACCCGTTTGGGCCGCTCCTATTATCGGAACAGCAGCCGGTTTAGTTTGCTATTTTGCCGTTAATTTTAAAAATAAAATGAAATGGGATGATGCACTGGATGTATGGGGTGTTCATGGTGTTGGTGGAGTTTTAGGAACAATTCTGCTCGGCGTTTTTGCATCAAAAGCTGTTAACGCTAACGGTGCTGATGGTTTGGTTTTTGGCAATAGTTCCTTCTTTATTAAAGAATTGGTTGCTGTTGTAGCAGCATCGGTATATGCTTTTATTTTTACGTATATTATGCTGATTATTATAAATATGATTACTCCGGTTAAAGTAGATGCAAGCGTAGAAAGAATTGGTCTTGACGAAGCTTTGCATGGTGAAAAAGCTTATGATGAAGGTGTTTTATAAAAAATAGCATTTATTCATATCCGCCTGCGGCTTTTCGTAAAATTCCCCGCTAAAACGTTACGAAATTTTGCAGACACGAATACCCTGCCAGATAAAGGTTATCTCCGGCAGGGTATTTTTATTAAAAAAATTTCAAATCTTTAGAATGACTTTAATTGGTTTTTTATTTCTGGGTGCAAAAGTTTAGTGGATTTTATGTAAATTTGTATTTTAATAATTCTATTTCGTTATAGAAATATGGTTATAAAATGAATAACAAGATTAACCAATTGGTACAATTATTAAACGAAAAGCTAATCCTTTTTGTAAGCATCAGTTTTGGTATTTTTTTATTTGCCCTTTTTTTTCAACCGTTTCCCCCAAGCAGATTTGATTTCAACAACAATTTGCTGTTTATTACAGGCTTGGGAGCCATTGTTTTTCTGTCTATGTTTTTAGTCCGGATTATTTTCCCCTGGCTGAAGAAAAATAATTTGCCAAACAATCACAATACTGCCCTACCCTCCTACATGAGCGGTTTTATAATTTTGGCCATAAGTTCCGTTGCTTTCCCTTTTTATTTGCACTATGTGGGATCTGTCAGCATCTCCTTTTATGTCGTATTTAAAGCTGTTTTAATTTGTCTTGCTCCACCAATAATTTTAGCCATTTATGATAAGCTCAAGGAATTTAAGCAGCAAAACGAATCGCTTGTTACAGAGAAAAAAACAATACAAAAAAAGGTGGAAAAATACGAAGAAGATATTCTGAATAAATCCATCGACTTTATTTCGGAGAACAATGCCGAAAATCTTAGCCTGTTGATTGCCGAAGTTGTTTTTATAAAATCCGCCGATAATTATGTGGAAATCGTGTACATGGAAGGTGATCATTTTAAAAAGAAACTCATACGGAATACACTTAAAAATATTGAGTTACAAATTAAGCAATATTCCAATTTCATTCGATGCCACAGAACTTGCATCGTAAATACTCATTATATTGAGAGACTCAATAGCATTTACAACAACCACTCTCTGATTATAAGGGGTTATGATGAATCATTACCGGTTTCGCGCCAGTATTTTATAAAGGTTAAAGAAGCCCTTTGAACATTCGGGGGCAAATACCACCCACCCCGTTTTTTGGGTAACTATCCCTTAATTGTCAGGTATACCACTAATTTCTTTGTGTTAATCCCTTCTTTTCAAAAAAGTGGGTTTTGGTAACTACTTTTGTAAAAAAGAATAACATAATGAACATTTTATTGGTATATCCTCAATACCCCGACTCTTTCTGGAGTTTCAAACATGCCTTACGGTTTATCTCCAAAAAGGCTGCCGTGCCACCTCTTGGCTTAATAACCGTGTCGGCCATGCTCCCGTCAACATGGCAGAAAAAATTAGTGGACATGAATATCTCAACGCTTCAGGCAAGCGATATCCTCTGGGCCGATTATGTTTTTATCAGCGCCATGTACATTCAAAAGGAATCCGTAAATAAGGTTATAGAAGAGTGCATGAAGTATAAAGTCGAAATGGTGGCAGGAGGTCCTCTTTTTACTCAGGAATATCAAAACTATCCTCAGATTAGTCATTTTATATTGAACGAGGCGGAAATTACATTACCGCCGTTTCTTAAAGATTTAAAGGCAGGATTTCCGCAAAGGATATACAAGACCGATAAATTTGCAGATATTACCACAACTCCAGTTCCCGATTATTATTTGTTGTCGAGAAAAGACTATGCTTACATGAATATCCAGGTTACGAGGGGATGTCCGTTTTCCTGTGATTTTTGCGAAATAACGGCGCTTTTAGGAAACAAGGTCAGGATGAAGGATTCTATTCAGATAATAAATGAGCTTGATTTGCTTTATAAACTACACTGGCGCGGACCTGTATTAATTGTGGACGATAATTTTATCGGAAACAAAAATCAAATTAAGAATGATCTACTCCCGGCAATGAAAAAATGGATGCAAATCCACAAATATCCATTTACATTTAGCACCGAAACCTCCATTAATCTTGCCGATGACGAGGATCTTCTGTCGTCAATGATTGAAGCAGGATTCTGCTCTACTTTTATTGGGATAGAAACTCCTGAAGAAAATTCCCTTCAGGAATGTAATAAAGTACAAAACAAAAACCGGGATCTGCTTCAGAGTGTAAAAAAAATACAGAAAGCCGGGATGCAGGTTTCGGGCGGGTTTATCGTAGGTTTCGACAGCGACACGCCGGGTGTTTTTCAACGGCAGATTGATTTTATACAGCAAAGCGGAATCGTTTCGGCCATGGTTGGGCTTTTAAATGCTCCAAAAAACACCAAGTTGTACGAACGGCTTAAGACAGAAAACAGGCTGACAACCGAAGCCACCGGAAACAACACCGATGCATCCATGAATTTTATCCCAAAAATGAACCAGCATGAACTATTGGACGGTTATACCAAAATACTTGAAAACATTTATAATACAAAACCTTATTATCAAAGGATTCGTCAGTTTTTAAAAAATTACAAACAACCCAAGAAAAGACCAAAAAACATAGAATTTTCCTACCTGATGGGTTTCCTTAAATCAATATTTATCATGGGCATTGCCAACAGAGGGAGAAGAGAATATTGGAAATTATTTATCTGGACACTGCTAAGACGTCCGGGTTCGTTCATAGATGCCATAACCTTTGCCGTCTTTGGATACCATTTCAGAATCATTTATGGATTAAACAAATAAACCCTTCGTTGCAGATCTGTGTCTAAGAATACATTTATTTCAGCATGGACTTTACCTCTTCCAGATTTCCGTCGGTAGCCACCGGACGGATTCCCAAAATATAGGTAATCAAAGGATAAAGATCAACATTATCAAACGTAGGCTGAATATACCCCTTTTTAAAAGCCGGACCCATGGCATAGAAAATGGCATGAACATCGGTATTAGAATTGTCGAAGCCATGCGTTCCGCCAGAAAACGAGCGACCTTTTTTCCAGCTCACACTCCAGGCGCTGTCCGACACCACAATCAGATCGAGGTCTCTCGGACTGTTACCATAATGCAGCCTCTGCGGAAGCATGCCGTGTTTCCATACTTTTATATGTGGCACTTTAATCAAACGTTGATACGCCGAATCAAGACAGCCCGGATTCACTTTCAGATTATAATCGGGATTACCTCCTTCAATCTCTTTAAGCCAGCTTTTCTTAACAAAATCCGAAAGATAAACCACCCTGTCGTTAGCAATATTACACATCCCATGATCGGAAGTGAAGATGAGATTTACTTTTTTGCCAACGGGCAGTTTTTTAATTTTTTTAATAAAATCGCCAACCAAGCTATCCAGGTAATGTACCTCCTGAAGGGTTTTTTCGCTATCGGGTCCAAAATCATGTCCTACGGCATCGGGTTCATGCAAATACAACAAAATAAGATGAGGACGTTTTTCTTCCGGCAAACGTAACCAGGCAATAGCTGTGTCGAGCCGTTGTTCGAATGGAAATTGATGAACGTATTTTTTCCAGTATGTCGGATGCATACCCTGAATAGCCACGTCGGAGCCAACCCAATAAAAGGATGCCGTTTTCACTCCCTGTTTTTCGGCAGTATTCCAGACAGGCTCCCCAAGGTAAAATGCCGGATTATCTTTGGTGGAATCGCCCATCGAATAATGTGCGTTCATCTCAGGATCGTAAAAACTATTATTCACAATACCGTTATGGTCGGGATACAAGCCTGTTGCCATCGCATAATGATTGGGAAAGGTTTTGGTAGGAAAAGCCGGACGGAGTGATTGGGCTTTCACACCGTGTTTCGCCACATAATGCAGATTAGGAGTGGCTACCTTGTCGGGATAATCCCAGCGAAATCCATCCATAGAAATCATCACCACATAAGGGCGTTCGGCCTGGTTCTGAGCAAACAGGGTAAATGTGAAAGTGCTGATGAAAACAAGAAATATTATTTTTTTCATTCGTGTATTAATTTACTAAAAAAACAAAAGTAGAAAAAAAGCTGTAACTCCCAATCCGATTCAAATATTTTAATTTATCCTCCACACAAGGTGAAAATGAATGAAAAAGGGTTATCATTGAACCCTTTCTGGATTCCTGACAACAAAATTGTTTCATACCCCGAGTACTCGGAGCCATTCACTTTAAAAGCTTTCAGGATTTTATAAATAACAACGTATCCGGATAAAGTTATACAAATGCACAGATATTGTATAACGAATCCAGTTTTCCTTGCATTTCTTTACTAAAAACAGTTGCTAATTCGATAAAAAATATAATATTATGACTTTTTCAGCAGACCCTATTTTAATGCATTTTACCAAGAATAGATTAAATTATCTTTTTAATCAGCCGCAACTTATGGGTATATTTTCGTGAAGTATTATCAAATATTCCCTGGTGGTCAATTGTATCTATTCTTACCTTCCCGGAAGCATGGATGATACGGTTGTTTTTCAGAATAATACCCACATGGATAATCTGTTCTTCGTCGTTATCAAAAAATGCCAGATCGCCAGGATTAGCCTCAGAAATAAAGCTTACAGCTTCACCCTGAGTTGCCTGTTGCGAAGCATCCCTAAGCAATTTTATTCCGCTGAGTTTATATACCATTTGCGTAAACCCTGAACAATCAATACCAAACGGAGAGCGACCGCCCCATAAATAAGGAGAATGCAAATACAACATGGCATTTTTTACAATATCCTTATACGAATCGGGACAGGGCAGTACGGCCAAGCCCTCATAACTGAACTGTTCATTCTCAATATAAAAGGTATGATTAACCATTTCGGGCATACTGCTTCCCATCACAAGTGGAATAAAGCTATTTTCGCTCAAATTCACAACAAGCTGCACTAAATCAAGGGTTATTAACGATGGCGAGTTATTCAGCAGCGTAAAAGCAGATTCGGACAATGGTCTGTATTGTTTTTGATCAATCCAGCCTTCATAATTATCATAAACCAACCTTACCTTTGCCCATTGTTTGTAATATCCGATGACGACCAGCAACTCGCCAAAAAGCAACTGATTAATCATTTCCGCTTTATCTGATGGTTCTTTTCTTAAAGCAACCATACTTAAATTACATATTCCAAAGTCCATTTTTTTGCATTTTTTTCACACAGCCAATATAATATTTATTTCCGAATGGGTAACTGCTTTGATTATTTTTTTACTTTCGTATTTCCAAAGATTTAAGAATATGATGAAATTTTTTCCTAACCTCAGGAACCATTATTCTGATATTTATAAAGCTGTACTCTTCCTCCTTTCAATCATTTTCCTCGTTTCATTATTTCCAAAAGAAGGAAAATTTAAATACGAATTTCAAAAAGGAAAACCCTGGGGAAATAAGGATTTGATTGCCCCTTTTGATTTTGCCATTCAGAAATCAAATGCCGAAATTCAAAAAGAAAAGAAGCTGGTACTGGACAACTATCATCCTTATTTTAATTACGATATCAATATTAAAGTTTCCAAACTGAATGATTTGGTCAAATTATTCGAAAAACGCTGGAATGACGAATTTTACGGACAAAACATTTCAACATCCCTTCGCAAAACCAATAAAGAAGTTTTTTGGAACATCGCCGACACCTTGCTCAGCAGGGGAATCATCGAATTAAATTCAGTAATTGATAAAAAACCAAATGATTATACAATTTATGTCGTTCAAAATAATATAGCTGAGAAAAAAACACTGGGGCAATTTTTCACCATCCAATCTGCTGATGATTACATTAATGACCAGCTAACAAAATACGAAAACAAAGGACTGGGAATTAAACGCGAATTTTTAACTTCATTATTAGAAAACTCTATTATTCAAAATATTACTTACGATTCAGAAACTTCTGAAAAAGCATTAAATGCTTTAATGAATAATATTTCGTTTACGCGCGGGATGGTTCAGCAGGGCGAACGTATTATCTCCACCGGAGAATTGATAACTCCTGATAAATTCCAGATACTTGAATCTTTAAAAAAGGAATACGAGGCCCAACTGGGATCCAATTCCAATTATTATTTCATCTTGGGCGGCCAGGTAGTTTTGGTTTCGATATCCATACTCGTATTTTTTCTTTTCCTTATTTCATTTCGAAAGGACATTTATAATGATAATAAAAAGCTGTTGTTCATTCTTTTAATAATATTCCTGATGGCATTTGCAACAAGCATAGTGATAAAGCACTATATTGATTTTCTGTACCTTTTGCCATTATGCCTTGTACCAATTATCATACGGGTTTTCTTTGATACCCGCCTCGCATTATTTGTCTACTTGATTACCATCATCATCATCGGCTTTTTGGTGCCCAACAGTTTTGAATTCATGTTTTTGGAACTAATCGCAGGCATTATTACCATCACCAGCATCGTAAAGCTTCAGCGTCGCTCGCAGTTCTTTCTGACTTCGTTTTATATCTTTATTTCTTACTCAGTGGTTTATATTGGATTGACAATGATACAGGAAGGCAGTCTTGACAAAATGCAATCATGGAATTTCATTCTTTTTGGCGGTAGTGCCATGCTCACCTTGTTTTCCTATCCATTCATCTTTTTGTTTGAGCGGCTTTTTGGTTTCGCCACCGATGTAACACTAATGGAATTATGCGATACCAACAGTAAACTAATGCGTGAATTAGCCGAAAAAACACCCGGAACTTTTCAGCATTCATTGCAGGTTTCCAACCTGGCAGAAGCCTGTATTCATGAAATTGGAGGCAATAGTCTGCTCGTCAGAACAGGCGCTTATTATCATGATATCGGAAAAATTGATATGCCGATGTATTTTATCGAAAACCAGTCCACAGGCTTCAATCCGCACGATGAACTATCGCCCGAAGATAGTGCCGGGATCATCATAAGCCATGTTATCCATGGCGTGGAAAAGGCAAAACGCTTCAAACTACCGGAACAAATCATCGACTTTATCCGTACGCATCATGGCACCCGCCGGACTGAATTTTTCTTCAACAAACAACAACTGGATTGCCCCAATGAATCCATCAATGAAAAAGCATTTACCTATCACGGACCTATCCCCTTTTCCAAAGAAACGTCTGTTTTGATGATGGCCGACTCGGTGGAAGCGGCATCACGTACGCTCAAACATCCCGACGAACATTCCATCAGTGATTTGGTGGAACGCGTGATTAATAAGCAAATAGAGAACAAGCAATTCATTAATTCTAACATAACCCTGAAGGATATTACTACCATTAAAAAAGTGCTGAAGAAAAAACTGATGAATATTTTCCATGTACGAATAACCTATCCGGAATAAACGTATAATTTTTTCACATCATACCGGCAATGAAAGGCTATTCAGGTAATCCGCAGCATCGGGTCCTTCGCAAAACAGCAAATCGATGATGCTCAGATTTGGAAAAAAATTAAATTTAGAAGAAAAAACCTGAATATAGGGTTTGTAATTTGTGCAGGATTCGGGCTTTGGTTTTTCCCAGAAACGACAATCCGTCATATTTTCAGGTTGATGAATGAATCCGGTGGTAAGATTGATCCTTTTTTCTATTCCGATAAGATGCAAGAGCTTTTCCGTAAGTTTCATGTTAAACTCCAGAAGATTTTCAAACCGGTTAACATAAAATGGCTTCAATTCATCCTCATAATAAAGGAAAAAAGGAGATTTGTTATATGCCGATTCAATAGCTCGCCAGTGAATTTTTTGCCAGGGTTCGGCATTGGAGATAGCGATATTCTTAATTAACGTATGATTACCATCGGTTTTGATAACCGGAATGCTTAGCGAAAGCAAACCGTTGGCGCTCGCTATGTGGCAGCGGTTGCGGAAGGTCTGCTTATGGTAATTTTCAAATTGCTCGATATAAATTTCATCCGATTGGTCAATTTGAACGAAATATTCGATAGGCGGAAGATAAGCCGTGGAAAGAAGTGTGGTATGGGATTCATCGTTCATGGTATGCAATGAAAAACCTGACAGGAAAAACACCTGTCAGGTTGATTTCTTACAAATTGTAATTTCAAAGATTATTTTACAGGAATATTCTTAAGTGTATCCACCAGAAAATCCCAGAATTTCTGTACTGAATCAATGCTTACTCTTTCATCGGGTGAATGTGGATGAACAATGGTTGGTCCAAAGGAAATCATATCCCAGTTAGGATATACACCGCCCATCAAACCACATTCCAAACCGGCATGGATAGCACCAATTACAGGAGCTTTCCCGAATTTTTTGGTATAAATCTCTTTCATCTCATTAAGAATAGGAGAATTAACATTAGGTTTCCAGCCAGGATATTTGCCGGAAAAATTAGCATCGGCACCTGCCAATTCGAAAAGAGCTGCCATCATGTTTTCAAGGTCATCTTTTGCCGAATCAACAGAGCTGCGAAGCAGGCACTGAACATAAACTTTCCCGTTTTCTGACTTTACAATAGCCAGGTTGGTGGAAGTTTCTACTAAATCTTTCATATCGTTGCTCATTCGCATTACACCATTAGGTAAAGCATAAAGAGCATTGATCATATTACATTGAGAAGTCAGATCGAATACGCCATCAGGCATAGCGGTTGGCTGAGCGCAAAATGTAAGACCGGGTTCAACGGATATCAGTTCATGCTGAATATCGGATTCAAATTTTTTAACACAATCCAGAAAACATTCTACTTTATCTGAAGGTATTAAAACAACGGCTTTTGATTCGCGGGGGATAGCATTGCGGAGGCTTCCGCCATCGATGTTAGCTAAGCGCAGGCCATGTTTTTTTGCCGAGAGGTAAAGGAAACGGAGTAAAAGTTTATTGGAATTACCGCGTCCGAGAGGAATGTCAACGCCCGAATGTCCGCCTTTTAATCCTTTAACTTCAATAACAAAAGCTTTCATTCCTGAAGGAACGGCCTGGTTGGTATAATGAAAAGTAACATTGGCATTGGTACCGCCGGCACAGCCGATGTAGAGTATGCCTTCTTCTTCCGAATCGAGGTTAAGTAAAATGTCGCCTTTAAGCAATCCGCCTTTAAGACCGAAAGCGCCGGTCATCCCGGTTTCTTCATCAATGGTACAAAACACTTCAACGGGTCCGTGAGGGATATCGGTTGACTGTAATATAGCCATACCTGCAGCCACACCAATGCCATCATCGGCGCCAAGCGTTGTTCCGGTTGCTTTCACCCATTCGCCATCAATACGCGGAAGAATAGGATCTTTTTCAAAATCATGAACGGTATCATTATTTTTCTGTGGAACCATATCAAGATGCGC
>Ga0160425_1001210_pt1 | contig 26331 bp, 22 predicted proteins | sample BioMet8_FD_108193 | JGI IMG/M metagenome (GOLD analysis project Ga0160425, IMG submission 108193) | Microbial communities from bioreactor (seeded with sewage sludge) at Lawrence Berkeley National Lab, California, USA - Biofuel... | ecosystem: Engineered > Bioreactor > Anaerobic > Unclassified ...
AAGTGTATAAATTTTGCATATGTGTTGTTAATACGTTTTTATTGTAAAAGTTTACAATAGTTGCTTATACTATCGCTTAAATGTAAGAAAATAGATTAAAAGAGACAGTAACAGAAAGAAACGAAAAGTAAGAGAAGGTGGATTATAACTGCATTCATGGCATTGAAACAAAATGAACAAGAAGAGGCAGTTCGAATTGCTAAATCGTTAGGGGGCGTAAGGCCTGCCAGGGTCCAAATCTCTGCCACTCCGCCATTTTACTAATACGAGCGAGTTTGGATATTTTTCCAAGCTCGCTTTTTTTCTGTTTTCTGCCGTGCCAATCGTTGTGCAAATGAAAAAATAACGTATTTCTATCTCCATACAAAAAGGTATTGGTGTTTTTTCGTCTTTTTAAAACTGATACTCACCAAACGGAAAAGGAAAATGAGTTTTTTTCTGCATGTCCTTGTCGACGTTTTGTCAATATATAATATTGACAATATCACTGCTCCGGTCAGCAGCACTTTCCGTGGGACGATGAGATGAGTCATGCGGAAGATTCTCTTTCAAACGCATGTAGGGGTTCATCACGGACGCATGCAATACTGGCCCATCCAGCAGTGCCATAAGGAAGTTAGCTAACAGCTTTTCAACGTCTGCATTTTTGTAAAAAAGCGAAGTCGATGAGGCTAGCTATTATCTGGGTCAATACATTTACCGAGAACTTCTTGACACATACAACACATACAGAAGATTTTACCTGTATGACTTTATATGGTATAATACACTATACATAGGTAGTGATTCATCTTTTGATTATTTTTGGTAATCCTTTCTATTTACACGTATTAATGCATGCTGTAGAGTCGGATTTTCTACAGCTTCTTTTTATGTAAAGGAAGTGTTTTTATTATATGTAAATAATGGTATGGCAGAATGGTTGTCTTGCAATAGGAGAACTCATTTGTCTGATGGAAATTAGGATAATAATAGGGAGATATTGCCAAGAAATATTTTGGATATGTTATCATGAATAAGTGATAGAGATATAATGGATATGAATTACCACAAATATTTAAGCCTATTATTTTGAGATAAGGTATACAGACAGACCTATTATTCGATTTTATATTGTGAGTTGGTAAAGCAGATAGCTTTAAATAATCAACAAAAAGGGAGCATTGGATGATATTTCGTTTAAAAAGAACAAGTATAGCTTGTATTGTCTTCATGATGACACTAACTTCTTCAGTAGGAGCTACTTTTCATCCAGGAGACAGAGGAGATGAAATTTTAGCAATACAACAGCAATTAAACGCTATGGGTAGAAATATTGTTGCTGATGGAGATTATGGAACACAGACAACTGAAGCTGTGCGGAACTTTCAAACGTCACAGGGACTGGATGCTGATGGAATTGTAGGAGCCATGACGTACCAAGCCTTAATGGGAACAAATATGCCGGATAATACGTGTACTCATTTTGTACAGCAGGATACAGATTCAAATAGCAGTACTTCGGTTCCGGTTACCGCAGATAATGTGATTATGATAGTACAACAAGCGTTAGTTCATAATGGATATACAGTTTCTGTTGATGGGGTATTGGGAACAGAGACAGATACGGCAATTCGTCAATTTCAAGCTGATCATGGGTTGGAGGTGGATGGAATTGTAGGAGGGCAGACTTTTTATGCGTTAACTGGTCAGACGTTGTCAACAGCACCTTTTTCTTATGGCAATACATCGGAATCCTCTGAAGGGGAAAACATTGTAGCCGCAGCTGATCAATATCTTGGCGTTCCTTATGTGTACGGCGGTAATACGCCTGATGGATTTGATTGTTCCGGTTTTACAAAATATGTTTTTTCATCTATCGGCATTACATTGCCCCGGACTGCGGATGAACAATATGATATAGGGACTCCAGTGGCATATTCTAATTTGCGTCCTGGTGATTTACTGTTTTTTGATTCTGGATATTCTGGAATATCTCATACAGGTATATATGTAGGAAATCATGAGTTTGTCAGTGCTACCACCTCGCAGGGTGTTGTTGTAGCTGACTTGGATAATACATATTGGTCTTCGTGTTATGTGGGAGCAAGACGTGTTGTATAAATAAGCTTATTTATACAATGATTTATAGCCGCATCCATGAATGATATTCGGTTTCAAAAGCGGGAGAAATTACGAATGCCAAAATAAATCCGTTTTACTATTTTTATCTTGTTGATGTGTCCTTCCATAAATTCATTGAAGTAATGGAATCGAGTGGCATTAATAATGTCGTCGAATTAATCCGAGAAGGAGTGCAGCAAGGATTTAAATTCTATTAATCCGTAAGTCTGTACCAATTCGAACCAAAATCGCAGGAAATACATCGAGAATTTTTTTTTGTTGTATTTGAAATTGAAAGGGCAATGATTATATGGGTACTGTATCCGTTTTCGTGTATTTTTCATGGCCAGATTACCTGGCAGATGATATTTGTCGCAGATAATCATGGCATTGAAAAACAGGTGTTGTGCTACCAAGCGGAATACGGAAGAAGAATCCATTACTACACAATATAGTTTTACGCAAGGCATAGAGATAGGACGCAAACTAGTTCGTTAATTTTAGATATCCCGCACTGCGGCAAGATATCTAAGACAGTCTTGCCGCAGCGGGATTGCACAAGGTAACTTGGCATATCTGATCTTGTGTGTTTCCCAAAAATTCATCCAGCGACAACATAGCGGGAAACGCGGCGGGTTTGTTATAGGGAATAGAATCGGTCAGCCATATCGGGTAACATTTTATTTGCGGGCGCATTTCCAGATAACGATAAGGTATTGGCGTTGACTACATCGTTGATTGGCTGGACTAAGGGAGTGGCGGGATCAAGCGAATGATTGCAAGATTATAATTATCTGCATGGAGGTAATAGTATGTCTTTCACTGTTCGAAAGGCGCTGCAGATGGATCACATGAAAGATGCCGAATTAATCGGTGGATCCGGAGGCCTTGATAGAATTATCAGTTGTGTTGATATTTCAGAAACTCCCGATTCGTATGAATGGTTGAGGCCAAATGAGTTTTTGATTACGACGGGATATTCCATACGAGATAATTTGGAATCACAGATGAAACTGCTGCGTTCTTTATCACAAAAACAAGGAGCTGCACTGGCTATTAAGTTTGGTCGTTTTATTGGCAGTATTCCTCAAGAACTAGTTGGTTTGTCTGATGAACTGGACATTCCGCTTATTTCTTTGCCTAATAATCTTCCTTTTATTGATATTACATATCCGCTTATGCAGCGTATTGTCAATAATCAAGCACGACAGCTGGCATATTCTGAGAAAATTTATAAAATGCTGACAAAAGTCGCATTAGAAACGAATAGCTTGGAAAGTATTTCTTCAGCATTAGAGTCGATACTCGCTAAAAAAGTAATTATCTATCCTTATAATCTTCGTGCTTCTAGTTTGAATACGCAGCACCAACAGGTGATTCCTGTACAGGTTAAGAAACGGGTATATGGATACATTGTTGTTAATACTCCGGAACCTTTGAGTGACAAAGAATTAATTGCTGTTCAACATGCCGAAGTGCTAGTGGCTCTCCACCTTGTTAATTATGAACTGGCAACAGAAGCGGCATGGAATGAACGACGTGATTTATTAGATGATTTGATTAGCGGTAAAATCCATAGTATGGCTCTTCTGCAAGCTCGAGCAGATGAATTCAGTTTCTCTTTAGAAGGAGAAAAGTGTGTTTGCATCGTCGATATTGATGATTTTACAACGTATCTGTTGCAGCATGATTTGACGGAACAACAGGCTTTGACTTTTCGCCGCTCCCTTTTTCATTGTGTTCAGGGAGCTATGCTGCGTTTGGGGAAATGTAACCGTAATTTTCTTACAGCACAGCAAAGTGATAAAGTTATTATTCTCGGTTCATTTTATCAAACGGACTGGGAATCTGTTTTGCCGGAAATACATACACAGGTGTCCCAACTTTCCGAAGAACTAACAGCAACTATTGTTATCAGTAATCCTGTTAATATGTTAGCGGAGATACAGAAAGCATATGAGACAGCTCGACGTCTTATTGGTATTTCCCGTAAGATTCATGGACCGGGAAAGGACTTATATCAAAAGGATGCTGAGTTATATTTAATTTTAGAAAAAATGGATGCAGCGTCTTTAGATAGTGCGTTGCTTGGGAAAATTTTGAAATCACGAAAGCGAAAAGAATATTTGAGAACACTGCAAGTTTATTTAGACTGCCAGGGTAATCTTTCAGAGGCGGCGCAGTTGTTATTTATTCATCGCAATACGTTGCGGTACCGTTTAAAACAGATTGAATTGCTGTTAGGTAAAAAATTAGATGATCCAGAAATACGAGTAATACTCTGGTTGTTATTAAAATCACAGCAACTGCAATAGATTTTTGTGCAAAATGTACAAAAAATATTATTTTTTTGTACTAAATAGCGGTTGTTTGTTAAATTTACTTAAGGTAAGCTATTGTTATGAAATATAATAGCTTGCCTTATTTTTTATAGGCAAAAGTGAGGGGAACGAAAATATGTTAGGAATTATCAGAGTATTGACAACAGATGATTCAAAAGTTTTTGAAAGTCACGGGGTGATTATCAAAGAGAGGTATGGTATTCATGTGAAAAGTTATTGTATTCCTGATCAACCTTATGGTATTCATGATGAGGTTACGGAAACAGCAGCTATTCCTAAAATTATAACATTAGCTAAAAATATTGAAGCCGATGGGGTTAAAGCAATTTTAATTAGTTGTGCTGCTGATCCAGGCTTACAGCAAGTCCGGGCAAGCGTACATATCCCTGTTATAGGGGCCGGTACATGTGCGGCAGCTTTAGCTTTGACTTTGGGAAAACGGGTAGGTGTACTTAACTTGACTGGACATACTCCCAGTTCACCTGCAGCTATATTGGGTGAACGGCAGGTCATGGAAGTTGCACCTGAAGGGGTAGATAATACGACTGATTTAATGACACCTTCAGGAAAAATGGCGGCCATAAAGGCCTTAGGGGAACTGGCAGCAGCATGTGATGTTATTATGCTGGCTTGTACAGGTTTTGCGACTATTCATTTTGCTGAAAAAATGCGCAAACATGTGCCGATTCCTATTGTAGATGCCATAGAAGCCAGCGGTGCTGTGGCCCAATTAATTCTTCGGAATATATAATAGAAATGAGAGAGTGATAACTATGGCACAAGAAAAAGCAAGAGAGGTACATCCTAATGTTTTTGAGCCGGGGATGATGCTCATGAATGTATGTTTATCGTTTTTTGGAGCAATTATCGGTTTACAAATTATAACTACTCTGGGGGTAACTCCAAACACAGCTATTATTGGGGTGTTAGTAGCACTTATTGTTTCCCGTATTCCCCTTGCTTCTTTTGCAAAATTCAGAAATATTCATCGACAAAATATGGCACAGACCGCTATTTCCAGTGCTACCTTCGGGGCAGCGAATTCGCTATTACTGCCAGTTGCTATACCGTTCGTGTTAGGACGTGTAGATCTTGTTTGGCCTATGTTGATTGGAGCTACGCTGGGTATGTCTATTGATATGTGCATGTTGTACTGGCTATTTGACTCTAAAGCTTTTCCTGGTAAGGCAGCTTGGCCCGCAGGAATTGCGGCAGCTGAAGCGATTAAAGCAGGAGATAAGGGTGGAAAACAAGCCATGCTTCTCGTTTGGGGTATTGTTGGCGGAATCGTCGGTTCCTTTTTTAAAATTCCTATGTCGGCATTGGGAATTACTATGATTGCTAACATGTGGGCTATGTTGATGTTTGCTGTAGGACTTCTGTTGCGTGGGTATTCCCAATCCATTTTTGGTCTGGATCTTAATGCTATGTATATCCCTCATGGTTTTATGATTGGGGCGGGGCTTGTTGCCGGCTTTCAGATTCTAATGGTTTTTTTGAATAAAAAGAAAAAAACAGATGGGAGTCCTGAACAGGATGACTACGAATACACTCGTGATGAAAACAGTGTACGGGTCAGTTTGATTCGAGGTTTTATATTATATATTGTTGCAGGGGTTATTTTAGCTGTTTTAGCCGGTTTATATACAGAAATGAGTATTGGCATGCTGGTTGTTTGGGTTTTGTATGCCGCTTTTGCTTGTATTATGGCGGAATTTATTGTAGGGTTGTCAGCGATGCATTCTGGATGGTTTCCCGCTTTTGCTACGTCGCTTATTTTTTTGATTATCGGTATTTTAATTGGATTTCCGCCCGTAGCACTGGCACTGATGGTAGGATTTATTGCCAGCGGCGGGCCGGCTTTTGCTGACGGTGGGTTTGATTTCCGCAGCGGTTGGCTTTTGCGTGGCATGGGGAAAGATCCTAAATTTGAAGTAGAGGGTAGATACCATCAGTTTGTTTCGGCTTTTGTTGGTTTTGGTGTGGGTGCAGTAACCGTTGCTTTAAGTCATAATATGTATTTTGAGCAAGGCCTGGTACCTCCGGTTGCCAAGGTGTTCGTGGCAACGATACAAGCGGGTGTTGATCCAGCCATTATTAAGAGCTTGGCCATCTGGGCTGTTCCAGGTGCGATATTGCAAGCTGTTGGTGGATCGACACGTCAAATGGGAATTATGATGGCAACAGGGCTTTTGATTTTAAGCCCGGCTGCAGGAATCACTGTTTTAGTTGGACTGACGGTACGTTTTCTTATTGAAAAAATAAAAGGTGAAAAAGCGATGATACCTGTGACGGTAATGGCAGCAGGATGTATTGCTGGAGATGCATTGTACGGCTTCTTTAATTCTCTGATAAAAGTAGGTGTTAAAAAATAATGAGCTATTCTCGCATACTTACTAAACAAGATGCGACTGCTGCTGCTTTGGGTGGTGCTGTTCTTGGTGGCGGTGGCGGCGGATCCCGTTTTTTAGGTGAAAGATTAGGTTTACAGGCTATTGACACGGGGACCGTGAAGTTAGTTCCTATTGAAGAAATTCCCGATAATGCAATCTTATTGACGGTTTCCGCTGTAGGTGCTCCCGCTGCATTAAATGCTTGTGTTACAGACACAGATTATGTAAATACTGTTCAACGTTTTGCAGCATCCTTTGATTGTAAACCAGCCGGTATTATAACTAATGAATGCGGCGGCAATGCAACTTTGAATGGTTGGATACAGGCAGCAACATTGCATCTTCCACTGGTCGATGCCCCTTGCGACGGCAGGGCTCATCCCACAGGCGTGATGGGAGCGATGAGCTTGCAGCGGCAAAAAGGATTTGTATCCCGGCAGGTAGCTATTGGCGGTAATCGGGCAAAAGGAAGTTATTTGGAAACTATTATACGTGGATCTTTGGAGCATGCTTCTCAGATAATTCGATGTACATCCATAGAAGCAGAAGGGTTAGTTGCGGTAGCCAGAAATCCTGTTACAGCCGCTTATGCCAAGGAGCATGCTGCTATAGGAGCCATTGAACAGTCTATTTCATTGGGTAAGGTTATGCTGGCAGTACAAAATCAGGAAGCAGATATTGTTGCAAGTGCGGTAAATTTTCTTCATGGAGTTATTTGTATGACGGGCCGGATTCAGCATTTAAAACTGGAAACAAAGAATGGTTTTGACGTGGGTACGTATCAAGTTACGAATGAACGGCAGTCCGTGGAACTAACTTTTTGGAATGAAAATATGACACTTACTTTGAATGATATACGATTGGCGACTTTTCCTGATTTAATCATGACTTTTTTAACGGATACAGGTATGCCGGTTACTTCATCAGAAGTACGGGAAAATATGAAAATTACGGTAATTTATACAGATAAATGCCATCTTCGTTTAGGTTCTGGTTTACGCGATAAGGAATTGTATATAGTTGCTGAGCAAGCAGTGGGAAAGGAAATCATTTCGTATTTATAATTTGTGAGGAGACGATAGTATGGCGTTGAAACAAGTATTGGATGTATATGAAATTATGGATGACATTCATGTGAATGGGAAAGCTATTGTAGCATATGCAAAAAAAATGGGGATTGAAGATGCAATTTATGAACGGGTGGAAGAAGGAAAAGGGGCGACTGATTTTATTCGTATGCTTATTCCCGGAAAAAATGGTAAGACTGCAGGAGGAGCGGCTCCTACGTTAGGCATTGTAGGTCAGTTGGGTGGTGTTGGTGCACGGCCGGAACGGAAAGGATTTGTTTCCGATGGCGATGGGGCACTGTCAGTTGTTGCAACTGCAATTAAGCTAGCGGGGATGGCACAGAAGGGAGATCAGCTGGAAGGTGATGTTATTGTTACGACGCATATCTGCCCCACGGCGCCGACGCAGCCGCATAAACCTGTTCCTTTTATGGGCTCACCGGTTTCTATGGCAACCAATGTTCATATTACGGTAGATTCGGCAATGGATGCGGTTTTATCTGTTGACACGACAAAAGGGAACCGTGTTATTAATAAGAGAGGTTTTGCTATTTCTCCAACAGTTAAAGAAGGGTATATTCTGCATATCAGTGAAGATTTGCTGCAAATCATGCAGACGTCTACAGGAGACTACCCGGTGACGTTTCCGATTACAACTCAGGATATTACTCCATATGGTAATGGACTATACCATTTGAATAGTATTTTGCAGCCATCTGTTGGGACTACGGCACCTACGGTAGGAGTTGCCATTACGACGGTTACGGCTGTTCCCGGCTGCAGTACCGGAGCATCTCATGAAACGGATATAGCTGAAGTAGTGCGTTTCTGTGTGGAAGTGGCCAAAGAGTATACTCAAGGAAACTGCAGCTTTTATGATAAGGAAGAATTTGCTTTGGTGGAAAAATTGTACGGTTCTATGAAACACCTTCAAACTTCGGGGAAGCAATCATGAAAGCACAGATCACACTAACTGTTAGTGTGGCCAAGGAAATAATTGCGGCGGCGATTGTCGAACGGCAGGATGTTAAGCAGGCTCAGAAAAGCGGCAAGATCTTATTGAAGGGTGGGACGACAGTGGTAGCTGTAGCCAGACGATTAGGACTTTCGGGATTACGTATTTCAGGACGTATCAGTCCGAGAGGAACAAAATCTTCTGGAAACCAGAATACCATAGCAGAACATAGTGTTCTTTGGGAAAAAGGGCGGGTATCCAATATAGACGAAGAGTTTTCAAAGGCGGCGGCATCGATGCGAGCGCAGGATGTTGTAGTGATAGGTGCTAATGCCATTGATGCGCAAGGGTATGCGGGAATTTTAATAGGCAGTTCTTTAGGTGGAATGCCTGGTCAGGGGTTTACGGGTCTTATGGCGCAGGGATGTAAAATTATTATTGCCTGTGGTTTGGAAAAATTGATTTATGGTACTATTGCCAAAGCTTGTCAGGCTGCTGGCCGGGAGAGTACTGATTGGAGTATGGGAATGAGCTGTGGTCTGGTTCCCTTGATAGGTGAAATTGTGACAGAACAGCGGGCTTTGGAAATGTTGTTTCCCGTTACGGTTACACTTATTGCTTCCGGGGGCATAGAAGGTGCTGAGGGTGCTAAAACTTTTATACTGAAAGGGAAACCGGAAGTTGTTCGGGAGGCTGTTGAATTTGTATTAAGAATTATAGAAAATATAGACAAGCATCCGGCATACGGCGTAGAATGTAAAAAGGGCAGTATCGGGTGCGGACGGCATAAAGCTTGTGCTTGGCGCAAAGCGGAAGGAGGTAAACTGACATGGTAGGAAAGATAGGTGCCATTACAGTAGGTCAGGCTCCCCGAGTCGATGTGATGCCAGATCTAGAGCCGATACTGGATGGGATTGAAGTTATTCAGCGTGGGGCGTTGGATGGCATGACAAAAGAAGCGTTAAAAAATATTGAACCGGCAGAAAAGGATTATATACTTGTAACACGCTTATCTGATGGTTCATCCGTGCAGATCGCGGAAAAATATATTTTGCCGCGAATCCAAGAACGTATTAACGATTTGGTAAATTATGAAAAAGTAAAGGGTATACTTATGCTTTGCACAGGGGAGTTTCCTTCCTTTGATTGCCCTGTTCCTCTGCTATATCCACAAGTGCTGCTGCAATATTTTACCATGGCTGTTTTAGGTAATCGGACGCTGGGGGTTTTAACTCCTGCTTATGGGCAAATTCGACAAGCCGGTCAGCGTTGGCATCGAAATGGTGCTGCAAAGGTCCTTGTTAATGCAGCATCTCCATACGAATCTTTTGATTTGGTCGTGGACAAGGCAGTTGCACTTAAAAATTCAGGAGCACAGCTTTTGGTCATGGATTGTATCGGGTATACGAAAGCGATGAAGGAAACTATTCGAACTAAAACGGGAATTCCCGTTATTTTAGGAAGGACTGTTGCTGCTCACGCAGCAGCAGAACTCTTTGGTTAAACAGGATATTTTAACATATAATATGCAGAAAGGAAGCTGGATGATGACTGCAAAAATTATATCACAAGATTTACTGGAATTTTTAGGGAAATCGACGTCTTCATACCATGCAGTAGCTGCCAGTGCTGATATTTTGAAAGCAGCAGGATTCATGGAATTAAAAGCAGGTGAAACATGGAATTTACAAGTTGGAGGAGCCTATTATCTTCGTATTTATGATTCCAGTCTTATTGCGTTTCATATTACCTGTATACCTCGCGCCGGTTTACGTATTGCTGCGGCACATACGGACTTTCCTTGTTTGAAAATAAAGCCAACCGCTTCTATATCAATGCATGGATACGGTAAAGTCAATATAGAAGTTTATGGGGGGATGATTCGCAGCAGCTGGCTGGATAGGCCTTTATCTGTTGCAGGTAAGATCGTTTTGCGGGGAGCAAGTCCTTTTCATCCCGTAATAAAATTAGTTGATGCCAAACGGCCTGTAATGACGATTCCGAATTTGGCTATTCATATGAATCGTCAGATGAACGAGGGTATTGAATTAAATCCGCAAAAAGATATGCTTCCTCTTATGACGATGACGGGAGAGAAGAAGAACGAAGAATTTTTTCTTGATTTTCTGTCATCAGAGTTTTCTTGTGAAAAAAAAGATATTCTGTCTTATGAACTTACTATATATCCAACAGAAACAGGTTGCCTTATGGGGTTGCAAAATGAATTTATTTCTTCACCGCGGTTAGATAATCTGACTTCTGTTAAAGCTTGTTTGACTGGCATTATTGAAGGAAACCGGAAAGATGGGATAGATGTTATTGCCCTTTTTGATAATGAAGAAGTAGGTAGTAATACAAAGCAAGGAGCAGGTTCTTTTGTCCTTCCTCATGTTTTGCAGCGTGTGTATACTGCATTAGGATTTACTGCAGAGGATTATTTGTCTGATAGAGCACGAGGATTTATGCTTTCTCTGGATGTAGCACATGCTATGCATCCCAACGTGCCGGAAAAAAACGATGTTACTAACTTTCCGGTTCTCAATGGTGGGGTAACTCTTAAAATTGCCGCTAGTCAAGCCTACGCCGGTGATGCGGAGGCGATAGCTGTTGTTACAGCGCTTTGCCAAGATGAAAATATACCTTTCCAATATTTTGTGAACCGTTCGGATATCAAAGGCGGTGCCACACTTGGTTCCATCTTATCGGCTAATCTTCCTATCCGAACGATGGATGTAGGTGTGCCTATCTTGGCAATGCATTCGGCGAGAGAAACTATGGGGATAAAAGATCAAGAAGCAATTGAAAATCTTCTCTGCAGATTTTTTTCATAAATAAAAATGTGTATGCATAGCATATTTTATATTCTATTCCGAGTTCATTTGATTATTATAAATTTTGGGGGCATATAAAAATAATATGCCTCTTTTTTTTGCAGTAATAAATATTGATAATATTTTATTTATGATTGACCAATAGAAATCCTTTGCATTACAATATAAGAAAGATAAGTCATATCTGTATTTGTACACTTGCATAAAATTTGTTTTTTTATAAGGAGGACGCATATGAAAAAAATGCCTGTTCTATTTATAGGTCATGGCAACCCGATGAATGCCATAGAAGAAAATGACTATGTGAAAACGTGGAGATCTATACCTTCTTTTTTTGAAAAACCGACAGCGATTCTTGCTATTTCTGCTCATTGGTATACAGATGGCAGTTATATTAATAATTTGCTTAAACCACAGCAAATCTATGACATGTATGGATTCCCTAAAGCCTTATATGAACTGCAATATCATGCTTCTGGTTCTCCTGCATTAGCGTCACAGGTACAACAGGTGCTTGGTGACGATATTGCAGTTGATAATTCCTGGGGTATTGACCATGGGAGTTGGTCTGTTCTGCAGGCAATGTATCCTGAGGCCGATATTCCCGTTGTTCAAATGAGTGTGAATAAAAATATAAGTTTGCAAAGGCAGTTTTTATTGGGTAGAGCATTGCGGCCGCTGCGAGACCGGAATATTTTAATTTTAGCCAGCGGTAATATAGTACATAATCTAGCCATGTTAGATTGGGAATTGCAAGCGGGGTTTCATTGGGCGGATAAATTTGATCATACTGTTCGTGACTATGTTATTCAACACGATTATGATGCTGTATTTCGCTTGATGCAGGAAAAATCTTTATTTCAATTCTCCGTACCGACATTAGATCATTTTTCTCCGCTTGTATATGCGATGGGAGCATCATCGGACGAAGATGTTATAACTGTTTATAATGATTCCCGGACAATGGGAGCGTTATCTATGACTAGTTTTGTGTTTGCATAATTTTTTGTCAAATAGTCTTTGATGGGTGTGTTTATCGGAAGGAAAGATGCAGAGAAAAAAAGAAACAGAAGTTGTTTTAGATATAATAAAATAATCTTTTCTGCTGAGGGCATGAATATACTGTGGATCACATTGTTACTTGGAAACAGGCAGGAAGAAATTCAACATAGATAGATCCATATACCTGACAGATAATGATTATACAGGGTGCTTTTGGAATATGTTAAAATTGGAGTAGCGCGTTTAAGATACCGTGCTGTTTATTCATCTTTTTTTATGCCGTGCATACAATGATCATGATTTTATAGAAGATATGAAACTGAAGCCAGTTGTTAAATTTGATATTTTCCGAATGAATCAAAAGTGTAATTTTTTTATAAGAATATGTTTTTGCTAGGTACGAATCAAGAATCTTATGCAGTGCAAACGTTGACGGCGAAAGATATAGAGAGGATGTTTTCTGTAAATACAGATATAAAAATAAAAATTTTTAAAGACAAGGAAAAAAGAAAAAATCTGAGACAATATGTTTTGAAAAGAGTTTAAATTGAATCACGTATGCCACATATTTATCAAGAATCAGCTCATAGATTTAGAAGTAATGAATATGAAAAATAAGCATATTATGGATTTTCGTTAGAAAGACGAGAAATAATAGACTTAAAAAGCATATCACGCAGGAGCGCTTGCGTTTTTCTATTATGACTGAACAGCAATCTACTCGATATGTATGTAAAATATGCACATGTGCGCAAGTGGAACATACTTCTGCCCGCATGTTGAGTATTATTTGTTGGCAACCGCCGTACGGAACAGATAAAAAACGGAATAGTATACAGTCGATTAGTTTTAAAAGCGTATACTTAGGAGGTAGGTGTACAACCAATGATGCAGGTTTTCGAGGAATATCCAAAAATAAAAGAATAATATAAAAATTATCATGAGTATACAATAGAAGGACATGTGATACAAATGATTTTTCGTATAAGAAGGTTGATATAGGAATCTATGCCAGTTATGAGAAGAGATGTAATGGAATTCATTGACATAACACATGCGTAAATAGTAATTCGATGCGTTTTTTTAGCGGTTTCCTAAAAAGGATTAAAATATATATACAATCCAATTCTGTTTGCAATAGGGCAAGCAGTTTTTTTATCTATAAAATACACAGAATGCTTATCAATATAAAATAATATAATCGATATTTTTATTGACATATGTCAACAAAAGAGATAAACTGAAATAAACGACATATGTCAATAACTTTGCTTATTGTGCGGATAGAAGCGGTTTCACTATACTGAAATATCCGAGACAGTTATTGGCAAGAATATTGTTGTTGAAAATAATTATAGCATATGGAACTGTATTTATAAGGAGTTATTTATATGAAATTGAATCAAGCTACAGACTATGCCTTTAGGCTCATTTTGTATTTTTCGACATTGCCGGAGGGAACTAAAGTCAGTGCGACAGAGTTATCTCAAAATCAACATATTCCTAAACGATTTTTATTGAAAATTATGAGAAATCTTATTTTGGCAGGAATTATAAAATCATATCGGGGAGTTGATGGTGGTTTTTCTTTACAACGAAAACCCTCGGCTATTACGTTATTTGATATTATTGCAGCGGTAGAGGGAGAACCTGAATTGCTGCGCTGCTTGCCGAATATGGAAAATTGTACTCGTGATTGTGCCGGTATGTGTGCTGTATATGATGTTTTTCGGGAAATTCAGCAGGAGTTGATTCAACATTTGCAACGTATTGATTTTGAGTTTTTAGAAAAACAAGAACATACGACAGATATACGTGTTTAGTAAAATGTACTAAATTTCATCAGCTGCAGTATCTGCCAATCTATATGTATATTATACTGACTATGTGGATTTTATATTTAATAGTATGAGAGTACGACGTATTGCTGAGTACTGGGTTTGGATGTATCCTGCAGGAAGGACAATGTAGTAGCAGTGTATATCTTTTTGTTTATAGTAACTATTATAAAAGGAGTATGTTGTAATAGCATCATATTGGCGGCGGTGATAGATGATATACGATTTCTTTTAATTAACTGATCTATATGGAGAATACTATTTTGAAAAAGTAAAGATGCAATTTCCGATTCAACCAGAATATGACTCACATAATGACAGAGCGATATTGCAAACTCCCTTTTAATATAACGTTGGGCACGGAAGTTTGATTCCAAAGTTATCTATTTACACCGGAGCGGATGTCAATCTATTTTTGTTAATGAAGTTATTTCGTAGTACCTTTGTCGACTGTAAGAAAATGTTAGTGAACAAGAACTTATATAATTTTTAACTGGATATAGCGAGGATGGGTATGTATCTATATATCAAAATACGATACGATGGAACGTATAGCAGCAACATTAAATATACAAAATTTTGATAGTATTTGCAGACATATATTTTTACAATTACGGTTATATGCGGACATAGTTCATTTTTCTTTTTTATTGTTTTGATTAAATTAGAAAAGGTAATTATGTCTTTTTTTAAATGATAAAGTAAAGCATACATGTGTTCATCGCAGGATAAACATGTAAATAGATTGTTTTTAATAATGACGATAAGTATTTACCTATGTAATACATAGTAAAATAATATTTTACATATATTTATTGTTAGACATATAATTATAATAATATTACATAGATTTTTGTTATTCAACAAGAACGATAGACTGATAAATTTTAAAATTCTGAAGGTATTTCTACGAAAAGGAGAATTTTTATGAAACGAGTCTTAGTTATTGGAGGTGTGGCGGCAGGAACCAAGACTGCAGCTAAATTTAAACGTCTTGATCAGAATGCAGAAGTGATTCTTTTGTCTAAGGGGCAGGATATTTCGTATGCAGGATGCGGACTGCCCTATTATATCGGCGGTGTTATTAACAGTTATGATGAACTTATCGTGAATACACCACAGAAATATACCGCATTAACGGGTGTAACTGTTTATACAGGTTGGGAGGCAGTTGCTGTAGATGTGGGACATAAGGTTGTTACTGCACAGAGTCAAGAGGGAATCAAACAATTTTTTTATGATCAATTAGTTATCGCGACAGGTGCATCAGCTAGTGTGCCGCCTATTGCGGGTATCGATATGCCGGGATTTTTTACGCTGCGGACACCAACGGATGCAGCACAGATTCTGGATTATATAGAAAAGCAAAATGTACGGCAGGCTGTTGTCATTGGGGCTGGTTTTATTGGGCTGGAAGTCGCGGAAAATCTTTTAGCCAGACATATTCAGGTTCGTGTAGTTGAAGCCTTGCCGCAAATTATGGCAAATGTGTTTGATTCAGATATGGCCCTATTAGTACAACGTCACCTGCAAGAAAACGATATACAGATTTTGACGGGTGTTAAGGCTTCGGCAATGGTAGGCGAAAAAGTTGTACAAGGTTTGCGGACCGATGCGGGAGTATTGACGGCGCAGCTTGTTATTTCTGCGGCTGGGGTGCGCCCTAATACCGATTTTTTAAAAAATACAGGAATTGCGATGGTTAAGGGTACTATTCTTGTTGATGAAACATTGCAGACGAATGTTCCTGATATTTATGCTGTTGGTGATTGTGCTATGGTTTCCAATCGATTGACTGGACAAGCGCAGTGGTCTCCCATGGGATCCAGTGCTAATATGGAAGGCAGGGTATTGGCACAAATACTGCATAATGGGGTGATACACTATCCGGGGGTATTGGGGACAGGCGTTATTAAGCTTCCGCTATTGAACTGCGGCAGAACGGGCTTAACGGAAGAAGCGGCAGTAAAAGCGGGTTTCCAGGTTTGTACTGCGACGATGGTTACGGATGATAAACCCCATTATTATCCGGGATCGGCTTCTTTTATCATAAAATTAATTGCTGATAAAAACACAAGGAAAATACTTGGAATGCAAGTTATCGGTGCGGGTGCTGTCGATAAAATTACAGATATTGGGGTAACTGCTATTTCGATGGGAGCGGCTTTGGATACTCTGGAATGTTTGGATTTAGCATATGCGCCGCCTTTTTCGACGGCAATTAACCCTTTCGTACAAGCTGTGCATATCTTGCAAAATAAAATAAACGGCTTATATCATAGTTTAACTCCGTCAGAGTATAGAAGTGGGAAAGCTAAAGATTATGAAATCATTGATGTGTCGATACAGCCGGCGATTCCGGGAGCTCGTTATATAAATTTAATTGACGTTACCGGGCCTATTGCCGAGATTCCCTTAGATAAAAAACTTCTCCTTGTTTGTATGAAGGGAAAGCGTTCGTATTTACTGCAAACTCGGTTACGAGCGTATGGCTATACCCATACATTAGCTTTGGAGGGTGGCCTTGCTGTGAATGATGTGAAAATTTCTTTTACAGGGCGCGGTATACCTGAAGAAGAAATTAAACGAGTCAAAGGACTTGGCTTTCTTCGCGATAAGACAACATCGGATTGCTTCAATGCACGAGTGATAACACGAAATGGAAAAATTACAGCGGAGGAAAGCTACGCTATTACGAAAGCGGCTGAATTATATGGCAATGGACAAATTGCAATGACAACTCGGCTTACTATAGAAATACAGCATGTACCCTATGTTAATATCGAACCACTTTGCAATTTTCTGGCCAAAGCAGGACTGGATACAGGTGGTACAGGATCTAAAGTCCGGCCGGTTGTATCTTGTAAAGGAACTACTTGTCAGTATGGATTGATAGATCCGTTTTCTTTGTCAGGAAAAATTCATGAACGTTTTTACAAGGGATATCATGACGTATTATTGCCTCATAAATTTAAGATTGCGATTGGCGGTTGTCCCAATAATTGTGTCAAACCGGATTTAAATGATTTAGGCATCGTGGGCCAGCGGGTGCCGCTTCTTGATAAGACACAGTGCAAGGAGTGTAAGAAATGCATTCCCAGAGACACTTGTTCTATTCATATTTTGCAATGTGATGAAGCGGGAAAAATTGTTCTGGATACAACGCGCTGCAATCACTGCGGGCGATGTATAGGAACCTGTTCTTTCCATGTTTTTGATGGATATACGGAAGGATATAAAATATACATAGGAGGTCGCTGGGGGAAGCAAATTAAACATGGAATTCCTATGGAAAAGATATTTGCTACGGAGGAAGAAGTATTGGAAACAATTGAAAAAGCAATTCTTCTCTTCCGGGAACAAGGAATCACAGGAGAACGATTTGCTGATACAATTACACGACTTGGCTTTGAAAATGTACAAAAACAGCTTCTTACAAATTCTCTTTTGCAGCGTAAGACAGAAAATCTTCAAGCTCGTGTTCATCTTAAAGGAGGCGCGACTTGCTAAAATGAACAGAAGAAAATGTATCTATCATATGGTGAAAGGCAGGGAGGAAGCATGATTTGGAATATGTTGTTTCATATTGATGAAATAAAAAAGTGGCCTTTGGTGATCGGTAATATTAATAATTTTTTAAATGAAATAAAAGAACAGCCACATCATATTTATGTTATTGCAAATGCAGACGCCGTAGCGGGAGTTATGGAGGAAAACCTGCGCTTACAGGAAGTGATGCATGTATTACGTATGCAAGGCGTGTATTTTGAATTTTGTAGAATTGCGCTGCGGGGGCATGCTATACAAGAAGCTGATTTGCCAATAGAAATAAAAGTTGTACCCAGCGGAGTCAAAAGAATAGTGGAATTGCAAATGGATGGCTATGCGTACATAAAACCATGACATCCTAGTGAATTATATATTAGATACTTTTTACGGGTTATTATGTGTATAATACGTAAGAAAGGCGGAGATATAGTGCATTATAAAAATATAGGAATTTACGTTTTAGTACTGGTACTGCTGGTTATCGGACTATACCGGCATGACTATGTATATGTTTGGCAGAAGGCATCTACTATTTGTCTGGAGTGTATCGGGATTGGGTAAGCGTCAAATTATACAGTGCATTACAACCGCTGCTTATAATTTTAATATTTCTGGGTTTATGAATGGCCGTATTTTTCGAGAGGAGAGCAAGGCTGTTTGTGTACCCGGGTTAAATTGTTATTCTTGTCCGGGAGCCGTTGCGGCATGTCCGTTGGGGGCATTGCAAAGTGCTTTCAGCGGGACTGTACTGCGCATACCTTTTTATATCTTAGGTACATTACTGCTGTTTGGCATTATATTTGGGCGATTTATTTGTGGTTGGCTTTGCCCTTTTGGCTTTATTCAAGATTTGTTATACCGAATTCCGGGACCCAAAATAAAACATGTACCGGGAGTATCTGTATTGCGCTGGTTTCGTTATATGATTGCCGTTTTGTTTGTATGTATTCTGCCAGTTGCGGCTTACTTGATCAGCGGTATCGGTGAACCTGCTTTCTGTAAGTATATCTGTCCGGCAGGAACACTGGAAGCGGCAGTTCCGCTGTTATTTCTGGATCAGTCTCTAGCCGCGGCAGTGGGATGGATAACTGCTTGGAAATTTTTCCTTTTAGGGATTTTTCTGGTTTCTATGATTTTTATTTATAGACCTTTTTGTCGATTTGTTTGTCCGCTGGGTGTTTGGTATGGATTATTTAACCATCGGGCTGTGTTGGGGATTTCTGTACTTGAAGAGCATTGTACACGTTGCGGCATTTGTCATCAAGTATGTCCTATGGAAGCGACTATTGCAGGTAATGCAGAATGCATTTCCTGCGGAAAATGCACAGATAGTTGTCCCTCTTCAGCAATTTATTTTCGTAATCCTATTAGGCACAGTGGAATTATGGAGGAAAAAACTAAATGAAAAAGATTATCGTATTTTGTATAGCGGTTATATTGTCGGCATCTATAATGGGATGTGCTGCACAGGAATCCCCTTCTAAGGAAAGCAGCAATTCACAGCGTCAGACGGCGGCTAATACAACGGTTGATAAGACAGCTCCTGATTTGCAACTGAAAACTTTAGATGGTAAAAGTATTTCATTGAAGCAATTATACCAAGATAAACCTGTATACTTAAATTTTTGGGCCTCATGGTGTCCGCCTTGTGTTCAAGAAATGCCGCATATTCAACGTTTACAAAAACAATATGGAAGCAAGATTCATTTTGTAGCGGTTACTGTTGATGAGAACTCAAGTGATGCGGCCGATTTTATTCAAAAAAACAGTATAACTATGCCAATATATACAGGAGATTTAAAAGCTATAACACAGGAATACGGTGTGTCAGCAATTCCCGTGTCAATTATTATTGATACGAATGGAAAAATTTTAGCAAAGCGTGTAGGGGGGATGGATGAACAGGAACTGAAAGAATTTTTGGCACCTGTTTTAACCAAATAGTATAATAAATATTTGATGCTCTATTATAAATAATACGACTTGACCAGTAAAGAGAACAGTGTGATAATAAAAAAAAGCAAAGGTGCTTGCAGGCGCCTTTGCTTTTTTTTGTTTTTTGGTAATATGTTTTAATATTGAAATATATAATAAATACATTGAAAATACTCCTGCATTATGTATGAGGAAAGAGACTGTTACATAACACAAGAGATTTTGTGTTTACGAGGGGGAATAATCGATATGAACATTAAACAGTGTGTACATGATAATGTTCGTGAAATCACTGGACTACATCAGTATTTTCATATGTATCCGGAATTATCTACAGAAGAATTTAGCACGATGGAATATATTCAAAAAAAGTTAAAAGAGTACAACATTCCGTCAGTACATATAGAAAAGGGTGGAATACTGGGGATTATTGATAGTGGTAAACCGGGGAAAACATTATTATTACGAGCTGATATAGATGCTTTGCCAATTACAGAATCAGATATTAATATATCAAAACAAAAAAAATATATATCCCAGAATAAAGGAATTATGCATGCCTGTGGGCATGATGGTCATACGGCAATGCTATTAGTGGAGGGAAAAATATTACAAGAAAATCGTAATGAATGGGAAGGCAAAGTCGTATTGATGTTTGAAGAAGGCGAAGAAAACGGCAGCCGGTATTTGCTTCAATTTTTTGCATATTTTAAGAAACATGCTATTCATGTAGATGGATGCTACGGTACACATGTCAGATGGGATATCCCTTCGGGAAAAATAGGTATTATAACCGGACCGGCAATGGCGGGTGTATTTGCTTTTGATATTACATTGATGGGAATAGGTGGACATGGTTCCCGTCCTGATTTAGCTGTTAATCCGATTGATTGCTTTGCAGCTATTTATAACGGAATCAATACTATCCGTATGCGAAATATATCTCCGCAGCATTGTCTGACTGTATCTATAGGAAAACTCAAAGGCGGTGAACGGATAAACGTTATATCTGATATGTTAGAATTTGGGGGAACTGTACGATATTTTGATGAAAATGATGGCAAGCAGTTTAAAGAAAAGTTAGAACGTATTTTAGAAAATGAATGCAGCAACTTTGGCTGCCGGTATATCGTCAATAAAAAATCCTTGAATTATGTTTTGCGCAATAATGAAGACTGTGCCAGAATTGCTTGTAATTCAATTGCGAAGAATTTGGGAGAAAATGTTTTATATGCGGTACAACCTTGGATGGCTTCAGAAAGCATGGCTCTTACACTTCGGGTGTATCCGGGTGTGTTTTCATTTACCGGTATTGCTAATACGGAAATTGGCAGTGGAGCCAATCATCATACGGCCGCTTTTGATATAGATGATGCAGGTTTGGTGACGGGTGTTGCTGCGGCTATTTCTTACTCTTTGGCATTTCTGGCGTATACACAGCCTATTCCCTTTACGGCGCAGTCTATAGAGCAAGCTTGATTTTTATCATATAAAAATGATATTTTAGAAATTAAAATGTTATAGGGCGCGCTCAGTCAAGGATAGACATTCAGCATGGACAGCATCTTCGCAGGAACGTATAATAGACACTGTTTTTTGAAAGAGTGTGGAGGTATCCAGTCGAGCATTTCTGCACCTTGTTTCAGGGTATTATGAGAACAGTCGGAAGCAAAATTTTTATCTTTAAATTTTTTATTAATGCTTTTTAGTTCCATGTGTTTTGTTCTTTGCGAGAGTCTCATTTTTGCAACGGCCCATATTAAACCTGTTAATTTATCAATTGTAAAGAGAATTTTTTTCATTTTCCTATTATTCGTCAAATTTATCATAAAATTCAGAATTTAATATTGAGTGCAACGCGGAAAGTTGGAGATAAATTACCTTCTTCACATATGCTGGCAAGAAATTTTCATGTCTCCAAAAATGTAGTTATTCCCTTGATTTGGAACGGGTTATTTATGTAGAAACTTTCAGTAAGATTTTATTTCCTGCTATACGGATTAGGTGTGCTATTTTACCGAGAGCATTGCAGAATCTTTCATAGCATGTAAAAGGTATAGTGATCTATTTTAATTCAGTATACAATTGACTTGCATTAGCGCGCTTTCTAAAGTCAGGATATGATTGATAAACATATATTTAAAATGAAAAAAATATACCTAAAAAAAAGACCTTGCCTATAGAGGCATTAAAAAAGTATTTTGGTACTAGTTGTTGCTATTGTAAGAGAAAATACAGGATTACACTTAATTACGGAATTTTTTGGTATAGAATTTATAAAAGCATGCATTGATTTTTTTTATAAGCAACATATTATTATTTATCCAGATTGGAAATATTCTATGTTCCGGCATATTTTAAGAATCAACTACGGATTAGGTACCGTCATTTTCCGGAAAGTTGTATTGCACAATACACTGAAATTTTTATTGGACAATAAAATGATACAAGGGGGGGATCCTATCTTTGTATGTTTGCAATATACTTGTATATGTAGTAATCTGGAATTAAATATATTTATATGAGGTGAAATACATGAAATTGGTTGTTCTTGTTGATAATAATACCATAATTGATCATTATTTTTTAGGAGAACCAGCCTCGTCCTATTATTTGGAAGAAGGGGATATAAAATTATTATTTGATGTCGGGTATACGGATATTTTTATTAAAAACGCTCAAAAAATGAATATAAATTTAGATAATGTCAACACTATCGTATTGTCTCATGGACATAATGATCATGTTGGCGGGTTAGCAGATTTAATTCGATATTATGCGGCTGCTTTTGTAGAGCGAGGGAAATATAATAAACCGCGATTGATTGCACATCCGTTGGCCTTTTGTGATAAATATGAGGGGAAAAACGAGATAGGATCGGTAATTAAAAAACATACGCTGCAAAAACATTTTAATGTTACTTTAAGTAAAGATGAAATATGGTTGACAGATAAGCTTGTTTTTTTGGGAGAGATTAAGCGAAGAAATAATTTTGAAAATAAGCAGCCTATAGGAAAAGTTATGAATCAAAATAGCTGGGTAGATGATTTTATGTTAGATGATTCTGCGTTAGTATATAAATCTTGTTATGGATTAGTTATTATAACAGGATGTTCACATGCGGGTATTTGCAACATTATAGAACAAGCAAAAATAATTTGTAAGGAGACAAGAATAGTCAATGTCATAGGTGGATTTCATTTACTTAATCCGGAGGAACACATTCTTGAGGCTACTTGCCACTATATGAAACAAAATAATATACAAAATATCTCTCCTTGTCACTGTACTGATTTAAATTCTAAAATAGCGTTATCTAAAGATATTCCTATTCGTGAAGTGGGAGTAGGTACCTTGTTTGAATATAATTAATGTAAACTGCACAAATCGGTAACGTGTATTACTTCAGTATTTATCTGCTAGGATTACAGATGGATTCCAACAACTGCTGGATTAAGAATCGGAATTGATTCTAGGGGACTCGGTAAAAAAATATAAAAATATTCAAGGAGAAATTCAAAGGCCAATATTTAGTATGCGTTAATTTTATTGTATGTATATGTCTACTGTGAAAAGCATAATGAGCCTTCAAATGGCTATCGTATCAAAAAGTAGTTTTTGTACAGTAGACATTAAATAGTATACTCCGGTATTTAAGAAAATATATCTTAAAATGATAAAACGAGCCAATGATGTATTAGTTGACTCGTTTTATCGTTTATTATTTTGAATAATATATTACATATAAGCTTTTTGATATATTTTAATACAATCATTTATCGTTAATTCCAAACGGTCACTTTGAAATAAAAATCCCATAGAAGTTTTGGCATTTTCTGCCATAGCAGGAAATTCAGCGGGAGAAATTCCATAATCGGACATTTTTAAATTGGCAACACCACAATCTTGTTTCAGTTTCGTTAAGGCTGTAAGAAAATCAGATGGGTGAGATGTTTCCTGCATACCCATGATCTGCGCTAACCGGATAAAACGGTCATCACATGCATGGTGTTCAATAAACCAGGAAAAATAAGAGGTACTTAGCATAATTAATCCTGCACCATGAGGCAGCTCTTGATGATAGGCACTGAGAGCATGTTCTAAAGAATGTTGACTTGATGTGGAACAAACGCACATTTCTATGCCGCCTAAATAATTACCGAAGGCTATTTTTTCCCGCGCATCGATATTAGCACCATTGCGTATGGCCTCCGGTAAATTATGACTAATGTATTCAATGGCAGTTAAGGCGATCATGTCGCTCATAAGGCTGGCTTTTTTAGAGATGTATCCTTCAATATTATGGAATAAAGCGTCAAAACCTTGCAAGGCCGTGAAATGAGGAGGAACAGAAACCATAAGTTCAGGATCAATAATGGCTAATACGGGAAATAATAGTTCATCCTTAATGGGTGTTTTTTCTTTTGTTTCCGGATTTGTGATAACACCACCCATGTCTGTTTCTGAACCAGTGCCAGCAGTTGTTGTAATCGCTACGATGGGCAGTGGTTTATTACTGATAGGTTTGTTTTTCCCTGTACCGTTTGTGATATAGTCCCAAAGATCGCCCTCGTTTGTAGCTACGACAGCGATTCCTTTAGCGGCATCTATGCAGCTGCCGCCGCCAAGTGCTACGAGAAAATCACAGTCAGCATCTCGGGCAGCTTTGCCGCCGGCCATGACGGTTGATTTCAATGGATTAGCTTCTACTTTGTCAAATAAAATTGTTTCTATGCCGGACATATGAAGCTGTTCCTCTGTCCTGGATAAATATCCGTTGACCTTGACCGATTTTCCGTTTGATGTAATAAGCATCGCTTTTTTACCGGGCAATGGTTGCTCGTGCAGATGATTTAATTGTCCGGGTCCAAATAACGTCTTTGTTGGTACAAACATTTTAAAATTCATATTATATACGCCTCCTTTGTTGCAGCATATGTTGTTTTTTTATTATACCGTAATACTATCAAAAAATCTTGGAAAAATCAGACATAACTTAACCTGCTTTTGATTTTTTAGAAAAAAGAATTTACTATAGGGGAAATTATAATAAGGCTAATCAAACTGCATGCTTATACTTTCCTGGTTATTCATAGAATAACCACCTTTTTCAACATCATCAAAATCTAATATTTCGTCTTCTGTTTTCAGCGGACTTAATTTTTTTATTATTCCATACGAGTTTTTTAGAGAGAGGTGATCCCCTTTTCCTGATAAAACCCATAATGTTTTGTATTTTTCAGGAGGGATGAGAAGCTCGTTTTCCCCCAGTCCATCTGTAAAATATACGAGCAAATCAATTTTTTTTGTATTCGCATATTCGAACACAGGAGAGAATTTTGTTCCGCCTCTGACATTGATACGTTCTTTTAGGTCATGAATTGTTTTGACAACGTAGGTTCGTCTGATTTCATCATCACATTCAACGATGGTAATTTCATGATTATAATTTTGTACAATACGTAATACTTCCTGCATGGCTTGCTTAAATTCACCATCACTGATACTGCCGCTAATATCAATGGCAATTATTATTTTAGCTTTATGATTTTTCAAATGACCAGGAAGGTCTAACCGTTCTGGTTGTCTCCTATTTCTTCGTGTTGTTGTTTTTTTTCGGTCACAGGTGATAGATCCCATCATTTTTTTTAAATATAAATTCCACGGCAATTCATATAAACTTTTTTTCAATGACGCAATCATACTTTCCAGATATTTTGGAATCATCCCTTTTTGCGAAGCGTCAATATATTTCTCTGTAAATTTTTTTAATGTTTGATTATCTAACTCATCAGAGTCATTCCAAATATCATGCGTTGTTTTTGGATCATATTTTGTTTTGATTTTTTCATTTGTTTTGCTGTCGGTATCGGGTATATTTTTTGTTTTTGTTAATGAATCCAGTGCGGTTTGGATATTGTCTGCATAATATTCAAAAGATTCAAACGGCAAAAGAAAAAGTGAATACGTCATGTTTATCCACTGCAAGGTTACAGCATCGGGAGGTAAATGTGTTAAGTATGTGTTTACGACAATGTCCATGGACATATTTAATGCTAACTTGCTATAATTATTTCTTAAATCTCTTGCCCGGAGAAGATGTAACGATACAATATGCAATATTTCATGTTTAATGGTAGTTTCCATTTGATCGGGTGTTAAGGTTAAGAAAATCAACGGATTAAAGTATATGACATATTTTGCATTTTTAAAGTTTACGGCGGTGGGACTGCTGATATCAAAACGAATTTTTCTTGTCATTTGAAATAAAAAATATCCGTAAAAATTATCCTTGTCTTCCATAAGTTTTACGTTG
>Ga0160425_1001226_pt1 | contig 26013 bp, 25 predicted proteins | sample BioMet8_FD_108193 | JGI IMG/M metagenome (GOLD analysis project Ga0160425, IMG submission 108193) | Microbial communities from bioreactor (seeded with sewage sludge) at Lawrence Berkeley National Lab, California, USA - Biofuel... | ecosystem: Engineered > Bioreactor > Anaerobic > Unclassified ...
GCCATCAACATTCCGCAGGAGAGCGTGACCATTCCGGAGACGATGGATGCAATACGTGCATCCATGAACATGCAGACAACGAGGGAAGAAGGTACTTCGATGACAAACAAGTACCTCGGAATTGGTATATTTAAAGACATATAATAACATTACCGAAAACAGAGGGGGCTGCCGCAGCGGGAGATTTGCGGCAGTCCTTTGTTGTTTTTTATAAAAAAAATGGATTCCGGGTGGGAACAAAATGAACACGGAGTAAATGTAAATGGAAAAATCCGTCGGACCTCCCTGCTTTAACAGAAATTGTAAAATTTCAGACTATTTTAAGCTTTCTTTTTATGATAGCATACAGGGGAGAAGGGAGACGGCATATGAAGAAAAAAGAGAATAACACTCCGCTGATCGTTTTGCTGGTCATATCGATTTCACTGGCGGTCGTTTTCGGGCGTATGAGTTATTCCATGGATCACAGGCTGGATATTCCGGTGATAGACAATGTGATGGGAAATAATTCATCATCTGTGACAGCAAAAGGTGCTTCCGGAACAAGCAGTAAAAAGACAAGCAGCGGGATGCCCGGTATGGGAGGTATGGGAGGTTCACAGAGAAGTTCCAATAGAAGCAGTGGGAGTTACAGGAGAGCAGGACAGTAACAGTCAGAATAGATCAGAATATAAAAATAAAAACATCACCCTGTATTCCGCCGGATGATGTTTTTTTGTTGTTTGAACGGTTAAAATTCACGAAGGATAAGGTCCGTGATCCCGGGGTTATCTCCCGGGGTGATGCGGATCACCTTCGGCTCTCTGCCATAGCTGTATTCCTCTTCAATCATGCTGCGCAGAGAAGTTCCGCCGTGAAAGCCGTGAATGAGACGGATCCGGTAAACGCTTCGGGAAGCACCTTTCAGGGCGGAGTCTATTTTATTTTTTGCTTCTTCGGTCCGCAGACCGTGAAGATCTATCTCAATAATTCCGGATGAAAGTGCCATGACCTGATTATAACATACGGAAATAAAAATGCTATACTGACAGGAAAGGCCGCGGAAGAGAGTGATCGGACGGGAGAAAACGAAATGAGATATTATATTGCGGACAGCCATTTTCTGCATGATGCCCTGAATACAAAAATGGACTGCCGTGGTTTCAAAAATGCAGAGAATATGGATGATTACATGATGCGCCAATGGAATGGCCGCGTCAGAAAAAATGATGAGGTTATTATTCTTGGAGACCTGATCTGGAGCAAAGATGCCGGGAAAGCGGAAGAAATTATCCGAAAGCTGAACGGTAAAAAATATCTTTTAATCGGCAACCACGATGCATGGGCCGCAAAAAAAGACTTTGACCGAAGCCTGTTTAAAGATATTGCCTGTTACCGGGAATTTCACGACAATGGCAGAAAGGTGGTCTGCTGTCATTACCCTATCCTCTGCTATAACGGACAATACAGGCAAAACAGCAGGGGAGGCTCCCGTACATTCATGGTATACGGACACGTGCATGATACAGAGGATCAGAAGGATATCCTGAAATTTGCGGCAGCCATGAGAAACCGAAAAGTGGACCGGAATCATGACGGACATCCCTCGGGCCTTGACTGCAACATGCTGAACTGTTTCTGCATGTATTCGGGGTATGTGCCGTGGACGCTGGATGAATGGATTTCCTATTATCAAAATAAATAACAGAGAATATCAGGGAATTCCTATTCCGTCATAGATCGCGCATACGATCTCTGCCATTTTACAGGGGGATTCCCTGTTGTTTCGCTCATTCCAGGCAACATAGGTACTGTAAATGGAGCCTGAGAATGCCTGAATTTTATAATACATTACGACATCTGCTGCGGAAGGACAGAAAGTTTTCTGGATATACTTGGTCAGACGGTTCAGAAGAAGGTCTCCCATACCGCTTTTTAAAAGGCAGCTCAGAAACTGCTGATGTTTTCCGAAATATTTAAAACATTCCAGAAGATAATCATAATCAAAACAGCTTCCGGTATAATTCCATTCCTTCAGCATTTTCATGTAGTTGGAGAAAATACCGTCCAGATGATCAATCAGGATCTCATTTTTGGAAGAGTAATTGCGATAATAGCTCATTCGGGAAACACCGGCTTTATCTGTAATATCCGTGACCGTTATTTCCGACATGGGCTTTGTTTTCAGAAGCTGCATTAACGCGGAAACCATGCACTCCTTCACAAAATTATTTGAGGAATTCTTTTTTTTCATTTCAGCCATTTCTACTCTACTTTTTTATCTATCTTCAGATTATGCATAAACAATTTTTCCGTATTTGTAACAAAAAAAAATTGACGGTTGATTTTGTAAAAGGATAGTGTTACACTTTGTAACATCAAACAGATGTGAAAAGTATAACATACATTTTACAAAAAGCAACTGAACGGTTTATAAATAACAAAAATGTTTCTGTAACAGGAGGGTATTGAAATGGTAGATTTGGGAGAAATAGCACACAAGACACAAAGACAGGCTTTTTCCATCGCATTGGATGCTGCATTAAAGTACGCAGGAAAAGACCGTCAGAAAGCAATGCTTCAGCTTGTCGATCTGATGGAGAAGACAAACGCCGATACCTGGGGTCCGTCTGCTTACAAGGCACTTCGGGAACAGGTTTTCAATGATCCGAACAGCAAATGGATGCAGTACACAAATAAGATGTTTGATGAAGTGGACCCGAAGATCATTAAGATGTCCATGATGAATATGGGATATGAGGGTGGATTCCGCGGATTACATGTGGCCCAGGAAAACGCTAAGAAGTACGGCTGTTCCATTCCGTGGATTGTATTGTTCGATCCTACCAGTGCCTGCAATCTGCACTGCACCGGCTGCTGGGCAGCGGAATACGGGCATACCAAACAGCTGTCTTTTGAAGATATGGACAGTATTGTCACACAGGCAAAGGCACTCGGGACACATTCTTTTCTGGTGACCGGCGGGGAACCGCTTGTCCGTAAGGCGGATATCATTAAGCTCTGCAGAAAGCATCAGGACTGTGCATTCCATGCATTTACAAACGGGACACTGATCGATGAACAGTTCTGTAAGGATATGCTGGAGGTCGCCAACTTTGTTCCGTCCATTTCTGTGGAAGGTTTTGAGGAAGTAAATGATTCCCGGAGAGGCGCCGGATCATTCCAGAAGGTCATGCATGCCATGGACCTGATGAAGCAGTATAAGATTCTCTTCGGGACTTCCATCTGCTATACCAGCGCCAACTACAAGGTCGTTACCTCGGATGAATTCCTGGATATGCTGATTGAAAAAGGTGTTAAATATTCCTGGTACTTCCATTATATGCCGGTCGGGAATGATGCTTCGCCGGATCTTCTTCCGAATCCGGAGCAGCGTGAATATATGTATAACAGAGTCCGTGCCATCCGTGATTATACAGGCGGAAAGCAGATCATGGTCGTGGACTTCCAAAATGATGGAGAATTTGTGAGCGGATGTGTTGCCGGAGGAAAATTCTACTGCCATATTAATCCGGCGGGCGATGTGGAACCATGCGTATTCATTCATTATTCCGGTGCCAACATTCATGACAAGACATGGATCGAATGCCTGCAGCAGCCGCTGTTCAAGGATTATCAGGCACACCAGCCGTTCAACGATAACATGCTTCGCCCCTGCCCCATGCTGGAGAACCCGGCTATGCTCCAGAAGATGGTTAAGGAAACGGGAGCTCATTCCACAGATATGGATTCCCCGGAAACTGCAGAACATCTCTGCGGAAAATGTATGGACTACGCAAAGTGCTGGCAGCCGGTGGCAGACAGGCTTTGGAAAGAGGAACATCCGGATGCGGCAGCAAAAGAAACCGGCGCTGCAGAAGAAAAATAGGAGATTTGAGGATTAAAATGCTGACACTTGAAAGAGCAAAAGAACTTAACGCTTCTATGGTTTCCGAACCGCACCTGATCAAGCATGCAACAAGCGTCATGGCATGCATGGGGGCAATGGCCGAACATTTCGGCGAAGATAAGGAACATTGGCAGGCAATCGGTTTTCTGCATGATTATGACTATGAGAAATTTCCGGATGAGCATTTGAAACATACGGAAAAGCCCCTGCTCGATGCAGGTCTTACAGAAGAAGAAGTGCGTGCCATCATGGCACATGGCTGGGGAATCTGTACAGATACAGAGCCGGTCACGCCCTGCGAAAAAAGTCTTTATACGGTTGATGAGCTCTCAGGCATCATTGATGCTGCGGCATTGATGCGTCCGACCGGTATTTCGGATATGGAAGTGAAAAGCTTCATGAAGAAATTCAAAGACAAACGATTTGCCGCAAAGTGCAATCGTGAACTGATCTTAAAGGGCTGTGAAATGCTCGGAATGGATCTGAAGGATGTTGCAGCGATCTGCATAGAGGGATTGAAACCCTATGCCCGGGAACTGGGTCTGGAAGGAAATGCCGTACAATCGGAAAGCTGATCGAAAAGAGGAAGGAAGCGTTGGTCGCTTCCTTCTTTTGCTTCCTTCTTTTGCTTCCTTCTTTTATTTTTTCTCGTGTTTTTCCCGGGGTCTGTCCAGTTTCTCCGCAATAAAATCCGGCACCTCATCTTTCGGAATATCAAGAGCGATGCCGAGTTCCCCGTTGATCAGGTCATCTAAGTGCTTCAGATACCGGCCATCCAGTTCACTCACTTTTTTACCGGCTTTTCTTGCAGATTTGCATTTCCGGTAAATAGACATTTCCAACTTGATCAAATCTTCACAGTTATGTGTTCGGATGCTTTCCTTGTACTTCGCTTCAAGCTCAATGCTTCTCAGACCGTCAAAAGATTTGAGTTCGGCAGAGGGAATTTTTCCGATAATGTCGAGTGCTTCCTTTTTTGAAATCACGGGGCGCATGCTGACCTTGGGATTATCGACAGGCGTATAGAAAGTACCATCGCTGTCGATCGGATGAAGGATATAATATTTTCGTTTCCCCTCATCCGGAAATTCCATTTCCCGGATATCTTCAATGCAGCAGACACCCTTGTTTTCATAGACCACGAGTTCCTTTTTTTTGAACATGATTTTTCCTCCGTTCTCAGTCTATTTTAACATTTCTGGAAAGATTTTGTAAGAAACGTGTCTGCAAATAATAATGACTGAAAAAAAGAGCAATTATCTGAAAGACACAATTTGAAAAAACGTAACTGCAAAAATAAATTTCAGCACAGGAGCAAGCTAAAATTCACGTTAAATTCAATGGTTGAAATTCAATTTGAAAGTCTGCAAAAACTGCTTGTCAACGGTCGGGAAATATGATATAAAAGATAGGCATGTGTTTCAGGCCACAGAGCATGCAGGTGTGGTTCAATGGTAGAACACCAGCCTTCCAAGCTGGATACGTGGGTTCGATTCCCATCACCTGCTCTTCGAGTCTGTAGCTCAGCTGGATAGAGCAACGGCCTTCTAAGCCGTGGGTCGGGGGTTCGAATCCCCCCAGGCTCGTTCGGCTTCTTTTTTTCTCAGGATATTTTGAAAGCTTCGGACCGCAGGGTCCGCTGCCCCTTTTTGCTATGGTGGGTATGGCGCAGTTGGTTAGCGCGCCAGATTGTGGATCTGGAGATCCAGGGTTCGAGCCCCTGTACCCACCCGATAGAAAAAGTCCGGTTTCCCCCTATAAATCATGGGCCCCGGACTTTTTTATTGCTGGAAAGCCATATCATTCAGGAACGTGGAAATGCGGGTTTGAAGGTATTTTTCAACCTTTGTCACACGAATATTATGCGAATAAACAAAACCTGTTATATAATGGTATCAGTGTCAAAAGTCCTTTTCCCGCGTAGGCTTGCCTGCAGGAATAAGGACTTGGGACACGCCCAAACATGAGTTGCAAGACATCCAGTGGATGTCTGCTCTGCAACGACCGCAGCGAAGCGTAGACAGAAATGGGGGAGGGACCCCATGAAATCCGAATGTTTGATAGGATTGCGGGAGTACAAAGTGCGGAGCAATCTGTGATATTACTTTTGACACCCACATCATGATATATTCCTGCACCAAAGAAGAAATTACGGCTGTGATAACGGCATTGACCGAAAACAGGATTTTCCGGAGGGAAAGAGAATCTATGGAAGAGAATGTACCGCTTTACAGGAAGATGTATGAGGATATCCTCACGCTTATCCGGGACAATGCAGAAGAATACCGGAACAATTCACATCTTCCTTCCGAAAGGGAATTAAGCGAACGTTATCATATGAGCAGGACAACCGTAAGGGCAGCCCTTAAGAAACTGGCGGAAGACGGTTATATCTATACCGTCAGGGGAAGCGCTTCTTTTGTATGTCAGAAAGTTTTTGAACAGTCCCTGAACCAGTTCTATTCCTTTACGGATGGTTTGAAGAACGATAACATTGTAATTGATAATACCCTGATCGATTATCGTGAGATCCGGCTGGACGAAACTCTTGCGGAAAAACTGCATTATCCCGTAGGAACGGAATTTCACAAGCTGATCAGGCTTCGCTCTGCGCAGGATTATCCGCTGATGATCGAAACTACCTACCTGCCGAAACAGAGATTCATCCGGATAGACATTGACCTGATCCGGGGCAAACACTCCCTGTATAAGTATTTAACGCAGAAGTATGATTTTCGGGTAGACAGCGCGTATGAGACCTTTCGCCCGGTTACAGCCGACCAGTATGAAAAAAAGCTCCTGAAACTGCCGTCCGGCGTATCCTGCCTTCTTCTGGAACGGTATATATCGGAAGCGGGAGATCTGACGGAATATACCAGATCCATCATTCGGGGAGATAAGTATCAGTTCAGTATAAAATTGAAATGATCCGTAAAAATTGAAATAATCCGTAAAATCGAGCTGTTTTTGTCAGAAAAGGATACCGGTTTCTTACTGGTATCCTTTTTTTTTCAATACCAATCCGATATATGGCAAAAATCACCAGATTAATTGAAATTTCAAAACAGAAACTATATACTATCAATAATACAAGTGGTTTTTTACAGGAAAGGTACCATACTAATTGCCTAAAAGGGGAGGAAAGGCTTTATGTATTTGACAGAAGAAGAGTTTATGGGTCAGCATGTGGCACTGGAAAGAACATTTTCATATTTCAACAGCCGCAGGGAGGAAATCGAAGCATTTTATAAGACACATCCGCAGCGCAGATTTGTTTTGATCGGAAGCGGTTCCAGCTATATGCTTGCCAAAAGCGGTCAGCGGATGTTCGGAACCTGCAGGGATACGGCGGTTTCGGCAATTGCCGGGGGTGATTATATGGTAAATCCCTCCTTTTACGCTGAAATGGTAAAGGACAGTATTCTGGTGGTCCTGACACGTTCCGCCCAGACAACGGAAATTGTAAGAAGCGTAAAAGACATTCGTGAAAAATACGGAACACCTGTCATTCTTGTGACCGCAAAAAAGGAAAATGATCTGGATAATGACAGTGATCTCAAGTTTACCCTTGACTGGTGTTATGACATGAGCGTTTCCCAGACCAGAACCGTTACCAATCTGTATCTTTCCGTGGTATATCTCGCTGCAGTCTATGGACAAAATGAAGGGATGATTCAGGGGCTTGAAAAGGCAGTGAGCGAAAATGAGCAATATAAGAAGGAAAACAGGGATGCCCTGAAGAAAATCGCTCAAAAAGACTGGGACAATGCAGTAGTCCTGGCGGACGGACCGGTGACCGGCCTGGCAGAGGAAGGAGCCCTTGCTTTTACCGAGATTTCACTTTCTTCCGGCAAGGCCTTTAACGTAATAGATTACCGTCACGGCCCGATCGTGATAAATGACAGAAAAACACTTACGATCGTACTGGTCGGACCCGGGGATCAAAAACTTCAGGCCGATATGCTGGAAGATCTGAAGAAACACGGCGGGACGCTGGTCACTGTTTCCGGAGAAAAGGGAAACACCTTCGGTGCCGATGCCAATATTTACCTGGGGGAGATCAAAGACTTTGCTTCCATGGGAATTCCTTTTATCTTTGTAATGCAGTGTCTTGCTTTTGAGAAGGCCCTGATCCGGGGAACCAATCCGGATGCACCCGTAGGACTGGACGCATTTATTACGCTGAGATAGTATAGAATTGATCGGTTCAGGAAACGGAGCGTATATGAAATATTATCTCGGAGTTGACGGCGGGGGAACAAAGACAGAATTTCTTTTGACAGATGAAAATGGGCACAGATGTTCTGAAAATATTCAGCCCACTACGCATTATCTGCAGACAGGCCTTGAGATGCTGACCAGAATCATGGCAGCCGGAGCGGACGAATGCATGAAGGAAGCCGGTATTGATGCCGGAGAAATAGCCCGAATCTTTGTGGCATGCGGCGGATATGGAGATGTGAAGAAAGACTGTCTTCAAATTGACCGGGCAGTCGGCAGCGCATTCGGACAAATTCCTCTGCGGGTCGGCAACGATTCCGAAAACGCACTTGCCGGGGCACTGGCAGGGGAACCTGGAATCAATCTGATAGCCGGAACAGGTTCCATGGCTTCCGGCATAGACAGGGCCGGACATTTTTTAAGATGCGGGGGATGGCATCAGCTGATCGGGGGTGATGAAGGCGGGGCTTTCTGGATGGCCATGCAGCTCTTTCATGAATTTTCAAGACAGAGTGACGGACGGGATGAAAAAACACTTCTTTACCGGGCCGTCAGGGAAACACTGCAGCTTACGGATGACTATGAAATCATCAATCTCCTGGTTGTCGACTGGGCAATGGACAGAACGAGAATAGCATCGTATTCCAAACTGGTAATGGAACTGGCCCGAAAAGGAGATCCCTATGCGGAAAACTTTTTTCGGGAATCGGCAAAAGAACTCTGCGATCTGGCATGCACCATAAAAAAAGAACTCAAATTTGCGGATGGCGTTCCCTGTTCCGGAACCGGAGGAATTTTCAGGGCAGGAGACCTGCTGATATCTCCATTAAAGGAAAAACTGGAGAAAAACGGAATCTGTTATGTTCCTGCAAAACTGGATCCGGCATCGGGATCTGTTGTTCTGGCAATGAAGGATGACAATCTTGCGATCAGCAGTGAAATCATAAGCAATATGAAGCAATAAAACGGGAATAGGGACGAAACAGTAAAACAGAAAAACAGGATAGAGGGTGAGTGAAGCAGGAAACAGAAAGCAGGAAACAGAAAGCAGGAAACAGAAAGCAGGAAACAGAAAGCAGGAAACAGGAAACAGGAAACAGAAAACAGAAAACAGAAAACAGAAAACAGGGTATGAATCAAATCGTATGAAAACAGGGAGTTTTAATTCGTAAATCAATGGAAAACTGATATACAAAAAAGGAGGATAAAATGAAAAAGAGTTTTATGGTAAAAACTTCCGCGCTCCTTATGGCGGCGGTTACAGCTGCCGGCCTCTGTGCAGGATGCGGATCGGGAAGCACAGCGGGAACAACAGCTGCTGCGGAAAAAGCAACAACAGCGGGAACAGCAACAACAGCGGGAACAGCAACAACGGCGGGAACAGCAACAACGGCGGCAAAGGCAGCATCGGACATGAAGGGTACAAAGATCACCGTGCTTCTTCCCCAGCATGAAATGGACAACATCGGGTTCATGAAAAAGAAAACAGATGAATTCTCCAAGGAAACAGGAATACAAGTGGAACTCATCAATGAATCCTGGGACAATGTAGCCGATAAGGTGACTGCGGAAATGACTACCGGCGGCAGTTCCTATGACGTAATCGAATTTGATAATTCCTGGGTCACAAAATTTGTCAAGAATAAATGGGTAGAGCCCCTCAACCAGTATATTTCCGACGATGAGAAAAAGGGTATCGTCCCGGGCGTCCTGAAGATCTTTTCATCAGGAGATCAGATTTACGGTATTCCATGGAACAATGATACACGTTTCTTCATGTATAACAAAAAAATGCTGGATGATGCAGGCATCAGCGCACCTCCGAAGACATGGGATGAACTGGTTACGGATTCCAAAACCATGATGTCAAAAGGAATCTGCAAATACGGTTATATCGATTCTCTGCAGCAGGCGGAAGCGGAAACGAATGCCCTCACCTACATGGTTTATTCATTCGGCGGCGCATTCCTGGATGAAAACCTGAAACCGAATGTAACCAGCGCTCCTGTGAAGGAAGCCTATTCCTTCGTTGCAAAGGCTTACAGTGAAGACAAGATCATTGATCCTGCTTCCATTACCTCCGATCAGGCAAACCTGGCAACGGTATTCTGCAACGGAGATACTGCCTTCTTCCTTCAGGGCTGGGCAGGTGTTTATGCACAGGCCAATGATGCATCCACCAGCAAGGTCGCCGGTCAGGTGGAAGTAGCTCCGTATTCCATCGGAAAGACACCGGAGGATGCTGCCGTTCTTTCTCTTCCGGAAGCAATGGCTATTCCGACCACCAGCAAGAATAAAGATGCAGCATGGAAATACATTGAATTTATGTCGAGCAGGGATTTTGATAAGGAAAAGGCACTGGCTATCGGTGCACTGCCGATCTATTCGGATCTGTTCGAAGATAAGGAAATCCTGGCAAAATATCCCTATTGGGAGAATTTCGGCAAACAGTCCGCAAACGCAAAAGGACATCAGCCTATTCTTTGGCATGACCAGTTCTCCAGTGCGGTACAGACAGAATCCTTGAAGATCCTTCTGGAGCAGGAATCCGTAGATGACGGACTTGCAAATCTTCAGAAACAACTGGAAGCGGTAGAGCAGGACAATTGATTTTGGACAATGCAGCGGGCTGCATGAGCCCGCTGCATTGCTTTTCAAAAGTGCGCCCGGCGGCGCATGATTCTGAGGACAGGTAAATTTTTACATTGTCTGAAAAGGGCGGGAAAAATGAAAATAAAAATATATGATAATACCGGTCAGAGAAAAGCCGGTACCGTGGTTTACAAAAAGCAGGAAAACATATTTGCCTATAAAATGATCCTGCCGGCTGTTATTGTGATTTTTGGCGTTCTGTTATATCCGATCATCTATTCGCTCATCATGAGCTTCTCAAAACTGGATCTGGCCGAAAGAACCATGAACTTTATCGGCACAAAAAATTATGCAAAGATTTTTACAGATTCCGAATTTCAGCAATCCATTCTGCAGACTATCCGGTTTACCATCATAACGGTTTTCTTTGAAATGGTCCTCGGTGTTGCATGTGCACTGGTACTGAACCAGAAATTCCGCGGCTGCGGATTTCTGCGCGGTGTCATGATCCTTCCGTGGGCTTTGCCCAACGTGGTGAATGCGGTCATGTGGAAATGGATCTACAATTCCAGCTATGGGGCGCTGAATGCCTTATTGAAGCAGCTGGGTCTGATCAATGCATATAAAGTCTGGCTTGGAACTCCTGAATCCGCTTTTCATTGTGTGGCGTTCTGCAATATCTGGAAAGAAACCCCCTATGTGGTCCTTCTTGTCCTGGCGGGGCTTTCCAATATCAATCATGATCTTTACGAAGCCGCTCGTGTGGACGGTTCCAGCAGCTGGCATTCCTTCTGGAAAATCACTCTGCCCCTTCTAAGACCTGTAACCTCCGTGCTGATCATTACCAAAACGATCTGGGCCATTCAGACCTTTGATCTGGTCTATGTTCTGACGGGAGGCGGACCGGCAAACGCGACAGAGTTTATATCCGTATATATTCATAAGGTAGCCTTTAAATTTACACAGTTCGGTTACGGATCTGCGCTGTCTTATGTGTTGATGCTGGTTACTTTCTTCCTGTGTCTTGCCTATATCCGTAATCTGGCAAAACAGGGCGAACTGGGATAAGGAGGAAAATGATGAAACCGAAGACCAAGAAAAAATTAAACCGAGCTGCTCTTTATCTTTGTGCGGCGCTGATCCTGCTTTTTATTCTGCTGCCTTATTTCTGGATGATCATTACCAGTATTTCCAATAAAGGTGATTTAACGCAGAATCCCATGCGCTGGTTCCCGGAGCATCCGACCTTTGCAAATTACATGAATATCTTTCAGGGAAAAACCAATATGACATCAAGTGCTGCTGCTGAATTTCTGGAAGGAATGAGAAATTCCGCCATTGTCGCCGTCAGCACAACGCTCATTACGCTTCTGATCGGGACACCGGCATCCTATGCTTTTGCACGCCTGAAATTCCGCGGCAGAAAACAGAGTCTTCTGATGATCCTTCTCACACAGATGGTTCCGACCATTGCCCTGATCATCCCGCTGTACATCATCATGCTGAAACTGAATTTGATGAATCATGTTCTGAGCCTGATCTTTGTGTATCTTTCGCTGGTGCTTCCGTTTGTGATCTGGATCATGGAAGGATATTTTGCCGGGATCCCGTCTGAACTGGAGGATGCGGCAAAGATAGACGGATGTTCCCGCTGGGGTGCTTTCATTCATGTCATTCTCCCCATTGCATCCTCCGGACTTGCGGTTACGATTATTTTTGCCTTTATCATTTCATGGAATGAATTTTTCTATGCTTTGAACTTTACCACGACCATGGCTTCCAAGACGCTTCCGGTTGTAATTACGGAATTCAGCAATAAACACGGACAGGATTATATCCTGACCTGTACCGGAGGAGTTCTGGCCAGTCTGCCGCCGGTACTTCTGGCACTCTGCACACAGAAGCTGATCATCAGCGGCCTTACATCCGGTGCCGTAAAGGGATAAGCCCGGTGTCGGAAAGAGACAGATGCGGTGCCGGAAAGGGATAAGACCGGTGTCGGAAAGAGACAGATGCGGTGCCGTAAAGGGATAGGCCCGGTGCCGGAAAGAGATAAAAACTGTACGAAAAAGAAGGGAGATCTCCGGGGGGAAATACCCGGGGACCTCTTTTGGTTTGTTGAACTTAGACCGTTCTGATGGTATGATGATCTGTAATGGAAGGAAAAAACATGGACCTTGTTTCTGTGGAAAAATGCAGTTCCTACGATGCGGAAAAAATTGCCGCGATCGTGGAGAGCCAGTTTGTTTTATTTGAATCTGCAGGACCTATTTTTCGGGAAGGCGCATCTGTGGTGATCAAACCGAACCTTCTGCTCGGACGCAAGCCCGAGGAGGCAACGACCGTACATCCTTATCTTGTCGGTGCCATTATCCGGGCAGTAAAAAAACGCGGAGGGATCCCCTTGATTGCCGAAAGCCCGTCCGGTCCCTATACGGAAAGAATTCTGAAAAGTGTCTATTCCGTGACCGGCATGGAGGGGATTGCCGTAAAAGAAGGCGCCAGGCTGAACTATGATACAGAAAGCATAAACGTTCCGGCAAAGGGAAGCGGAAGCACAGCAGTGTTCCACCTTTTGAAGCCCATCGTGAAGGCGGATGCCGTGATCTGTGCCGGAAAAGTGAAAACGCATACCCAGATGGTCTATACCGGGGCGGTAAAAAATCTTTTCGGGACGGTACCGGGTCTGGAAAAACCGGAGTTTCACAGCCGCTTTCCCGAAAAAGAACATTTTGCATCCATGATCGTGGATCTCTGCGAGACCGTTCATCCGGTCCTGAGTTTTCTGGACGGAATAACCGGCATGGAAGGGAACGGCCCTTCCGGCGGGAAGCCGGTCGGACTCGGACTTCTGTTTGCGGGAAAGAATCCGTACGCGGTCGATGCAGCCGTCCTTTCCAAAATAGGATTTTCCATAGACAGGGTCCCTGTTCTGCGGGAAGCCGAAAAAAGAAAACTGTGGGAAGGCCCGGAACTTTCCGGAAGCGGGAAAGATGAACCCCCGGTTCCCTTTCAATATCCGGACAGCACGGGAGTGGATCCCACGGAAAAGATCCCTGTTATCCACAATCTGGTCTCAGCCCTGTTTTCGCCGCATCCCGTTATCGTAAAAAAGATCTGCATCGGCTGCGGGAAATGTTCGGAAAGCTGTCCGCGCCATACCATTCAAATTTCAGGCGGAAAAGCTGTGATCATAAGATCCGGTTGTATTAAATGCTTCTGCTGTCAGGAAGTCTGTCCGCAGAAAGCAATCTGGATCTCGGGTCTCCTGGCCGGGCATGAAAATAAAACAGATCCTATAAAATAAACCGGATAAAATAAACCGGATAAAAAAATAATAAAAGATAACGCAGATCAGGAAGACAAGACGGATCATCAAAGAAAAAAATAAATCATAAAAAAACAGATCATATAAAATAAAGGAGGCTGGTATATGGAATTAAAGAAAAATCTGTACTGGTGCGGCGCATTGGATCCGGAACTTCGGGTTTTTGATATCATCATGCATACGGAATTCGGGACCACCTACAACGCTTATCTGCTGAAAGGCAGTGAAAAAACGGCTCTGTTTGAAACGGCAAAGTTCAAATTTTTTGATTCTTTCATCAAGAATGTACAGGAAATCACAGACGTTAAAAAAATCGATTACCTGATCATGGATCATACGGAGCCGGATCATGCGGGAAGTGTGGAAAAGCTTCTGGAAATGAATCCGTCTCTGACCATTGTAGGAACCGCTACGGCAATCAATTTCCTGAAAAAAATCGTGAACGGGGATTTCTATTCTCTGGCGGTAGCGGATGATGAAACCCTGTCTCTCGGAGACAAAACGCTTCAGTTCATGATCCTGCCGAATCTGCATTGGCCGGATACCATGTACACCTACTGTAAAGAAGACAGGACACTGTTTACCTGTGATTCTTTCGGTTCGCATTACAGCTTTGAGGAGATCCTCCGCAGTAAGGTTACGGATGAAGAGGGGTACAAGCGGGCGACCAAATATTATTTCGACAACATCATCGGACCGTTCAAGGATCCGTATATGACAGATGCACTGGAAAGAACGTCTCAGATTCCGATCGACATGATCTGCCCGGGACACGGACCGGTGCTGGATTCTCATTTACAGGAAATTCGGGGCTGGTATGAGGACTGGTGCAAAACGGAAAATCCCAATACAAAAAAGACCGTTGTCATCCCGTATGTAAGCGCATACGGCTATACCGGACTTCTTGCGGAAAAGATTGCAGCGGGAATAAAAGATGCCGGAGACATCGAAATAAAGATCTATAACATGACGGATGCGGATCAGGGCGAAGTCATGGCACAGATCGGCTATGCGGATGGTTTTCTTCTCGGGACACCTACCATTCTGGGAGAGGCCCTGAAGCCGATCTGGGATATTACGACTTCTTTATTCCGCGTGACCTGTCAGGGGAAACTCGCGGGCGCATTCGGCAGCTACGGCTGGAGCGGGGAAGGTGTGCCGAACATCACGGACCGCTTAAAGCAGCTGAAACTCCGTGTGGTGGACGGACTGCAGGTACGGTTTAAACCGGGCGATGCGGACCTGATCGATGCGTATGACTTCGGCTATAATTTCGGCTGTACGATTCTCGGAAAAGAGAACAAAAGGAAAAAGAGCGGTGAGAAGAAATATGTGAAATGCCTGATCTGCGGTGCGATTTTTGATGCGGATCTTCAGGTGTGTCCGGTCTGCGGTGTCGGTCCGGAAAACTTTGTGCCTGCAGACAGCGCGGAAATCTCTCTGGAAAATAATACACAAAATAAATATGTGGTCCTGGGAGGCGGAATTGCTGCGGTCGCCGCTGCACGGTCCATCCGTGAACGGGATAAGACGGGCAGCATCGTTCTCATTTCAAATGAAAAATATCTTCCCTATAATCGACCCATGCTGACAAAGACCATGATGTCGGGGCTTACCGACGATCAGATCGCCATCTATCCGAAACAGTGGTACGAAGACAACAAGATCAAACTGCGTATCGGTGAAACCGTAACGGGGATCGATACCGGACGCAGGCAGATCCTGCTCGGCGGGGAAACGCTGGATTATGACAAATGCATTTATGCGCTCGGTTCCCGCTGCTTTATTCCTCCCATCCCCGGCAGCGAAAAGAATCCGAAGGTGATTGCCATCCGCTGTATTGAAGATGTCATGAAAATCCGTGCCATGCTCCCTGCGGTAAACAATGTTGTTGTGATCGGGGGAGGTGTACTGGGACTGGAAGCAGCCTGGGAGGTCAAAAAGGCAGGAAAAGAAGTTACCGTTCTGGAAGCGGCACCGCAGATCATGGGAAGACAGATCGATCAGAACGCGGCAGACGTGCTCTGTGCCATTGCAAAGAACCGCGGAATTGAGATCCGGTCCGGGGTGAAGATCAGTGAGATCAGCAGTTACGATGAGGGGCTGGATGTGGTCACAGATCAGGGAATGCACCCGACGCAGCTTGTCCTGGTATCCGCAGGGGTACGGGCAAATGTGGAAATTGCAGCCATGAACGGTTTTACGGTGGACCGTGCGGTCATTGTAAACGAAAAAATGGAAACGAACTTCCCGGATGTTTATGCCTGCGGGGACTGCGCCCAGTACAACGGAGTGAATTTTGCACTCTGGTCGGAAGCGGAGGCACAGGGAAATGCAGCCGGCGCAAATGCGGCAGGGGATGATGTGCATTACGAGCAGGTAGACGGAGCATTGAGTTTCTTCGGATTCGGCACCAGACTCTATGCCATCGGAGACAACGGGAAAAAGCAGGATCTGCATTACAGAACAGCGGAGATCATGGATAGGCAGAAGGAAACTTATGTGAAATGCTATTTTGTTTCCGGGAGACTTTCCGGCGTGATCTTGATCGGCGATCTGTCCAAAATGAAAGATCTGACGCAGGCTGTTACCGATCATCTTTCATTTGAAGAAACCATGAAACTGTTATAACAAGACAGAGAAACTGTTCTTTGACGGGGCGGTTCGCTGGCCGGAGAGCAGGAACAGAAGAAGGGAACAGAAGAAGAAGAAAGAAGAAGAAGAAAACAGAAAAAGTATTTTCTGTATCTTTTAAAAGAATACAAGGGAGCACGAAGTGCAGAGCAATCCGTGATATTACTTTTGGCGACCATATCCAAATATAAAGAAATGCAAAGAAACACGCGGGAGGCCTTGCGGCCTCCCGCGTGTTATGTTAAGATTACGTTTGTTATTTTATTGGGCTGTCGCCAAGCGGTAAGGCAAAGGACTTTGACTCCTTCATTCGTGGGTCCGAATCCCGCCAGCCCAGTTTTTTTTACTCTTTTTTCCCGAGATAAGCGGCTTTCACATCCTCATTTTCCAGCAGTTCCTTACCGGTCCCCGTAAGAGTGATACGGCCGGTTTCCAGTACATAGGCCCTGTCGGCAATATGAAGAGCCATGTTGGCATTCTGCTCGTTCAGAAGGACTGTAACGCCGTGGGAATGGATTTCCGCAATGATGTGGAAGATCTCTTTTACAATGAGAGGCGCAAGCCCCAGGGAAGGTTCATCCATCATCATCAGTTTCGGCTTGCTCATCAGTGCACGTGCAACGGCAAGCATCTGCTGTTCGCCGCCGGAAAGAGTACCGGCCAGCTGCCAGTTCCTTTCTTTCAGACGGGGGAACAGTTCATAAATCCAGTTGATATCATCGTCCAGAGAATCTGTCCTGAGATAAGCCCCGATCTTCATGTTTTCCAGAACGGTCATGTCCGGGAACACGCGCCTGCCTTCCGGCACCAGCGTAATCCCCTTCGAAATGACGGAGTAAGTATCTGCACCGGTGATGTCTTCCTCGTTGAAGAAAATCCTGCCGGCAGCGGGCTTCACCAGTCCGGTAATGGTACGGAGTGTAGTGGATTTTCCCGCGCCGTTTGCGCCGATCAGGGTGACAATGGAATGATCCGGGACTTCAAAGGAAATTCCCTTTACTGCTTCAATTCCGCCGTAATTTACTTTCAGGTTCTCGATTTTAAGCATCTTTTTCACCTACTCCCAGGTAAGCATCGATTACCCTCTGATTATTCTGTATCTCTTCCGGGCTTCCCTCGGCAATCTGTCTTCCGAAATCCAGTACGTAAATACGGTTGGAAATCTTCATGACGAGATCCATATGATGCTCGATCATAAATATGGTCAGGCGATACTCGTTACGGAGCTGCTTAATGAAATCGGCAAGCTCCTGTGTTTCCTGCGGATTCATGCCGGCGGCAGGTTCATCCAGAAGCAGCAGACTGGGACCGGTCGCAAGCGCACGCGCGATCTCCAGACGCCTCTGAAGACCATACGGAAGAGAAGAGGCGATATCGTCTTTATATTTCAGAAGACCCTGCATATTCAGAAGTTCCGCCGTTTCATCCCGCATCCGCTTTTCCTCTGCATGGTTGATGCGGAGGGTGGCGCTGAATACATTCTGGGAAGCTCTCATGTGCTTCGCGATCAGTACGTTGTCGAATACGGTCAGTTCATGGAAAAGACGGATATTCTGGAACGTTCTTGCAATCCCGAGTCTGGTTACCTCATCCGGGGACTTCACAACGGGCGTAAGATCCATCGGCGGGAAATTTCCGAGGTACATTTTCTGCATTTTACCATGAGGCCTGTTGGCCAGCATCAGATTTTTTTGAAACCAGACTTCTCCGTTGGTCGGTTCATAGATACCGGTGATGCAGTTGAACGCTGTGGTTTTTCCGGCACCGTTGGGACCGATCAAGGCAACGATCTCATCTTTGTTCACATCGAGGGACAAATTGTTTACCGCGACTACGCCGCCGAACTGCATGGTAATATTCTGCAGCCGCAAAACATTATTTTCCGGAAGACTTTTGCTTAAGACATTTTCATTCGGGAGGGTTTCAGTGCTCATGATTTTTCACCTCCGTCCGAAACAGCTTTCTTTTTCTTTGTAAAGCGTGCGGGAAAGCTTTTCAGCCACCGCACAAAACCGGGCCAGGAGAATTCATTGCTCCCCATAAGCCCCCGGCTGTGAAACAGTACAACGAGCATCAGAATGATGGAAAAGATAACCATACGGAATCCGGTCCTGAAGAGCGGAATGCTTACACCTGCGATCACGAGTGGTTCGTCAAAGAAACGAAGCCATTCTTTTCCGAAGGTAATTAAGAATGCGCCGAGCACAGAACCTGTAACGCTTCCGATGCCGCCGAGTACCACGATCAGAAGAATTTCATAGGTAAGGGTTACCTGGAAAGTTTTGGAATCGATGGAACGCATGAACATGGCAAGAAGCCCGCCGCCCACTCCCGTAAAGAAAGAGGAGATGACAAAGGAAAGCTCCTTGTAGTGGAATAAATTGATCCCCATGGATTCCGCCGCGACTTCATCCTCGCGGATGGCTTTGAAAACACGCCCGTAGGAAGAGTTTATGAGCAGGATCATGAGTCCGATGCAGAGGATCACAATTCCGAAGAATACAAACAGGTTCGGGAAGGCCGGGATGTTTTTCAGGCCATAGGAGCCGTTTGTGATCTTGTTGAACTGCGGTGCGCTGATCAGTGCGCGGATGATCTCCGAAAATCCGAGTGTGGCAATGGCAAGATAATCGCTTTTTAACCGAAGGACAGGAATGCCGATCAGTGCCGCAATACCCGCCGCAAGAAGACCGCCTACCAGAAGAGCCAGCCAGAACGGCAAATGAACATTGGCCAGGGCAGGAGCGATCCCGTCCACATAATAAACGGATGCACGTTCCTGTACCGGAATCGTAAAGATTGCGACGGTATAGGCACCGATCGCCATGAACCCCGCCTGTCCGAGAGAAAACAGACCCGTGAATCCGGTCAGCAGGTTCATGGAAACGGCAACGACCGCCATGACAGCAGAACGCTCCAGAATGGAGATCTGGTAACTGAAAGCGGATTTGTTGGCCTCCAGAAAAGCGATCAGTGCAATGCCTGCGATGATGGTGATCAGATTTGCGGTAAAGTTCTTTTTCTTCTGGAGGGGTGATGCAGAATTTGTCTGTGTGTTTTTCATCTCCGCCCCCTTAGACCTTATCCGTTACTTTCTCACCAAACAGACCTGTCGGCTTGATGAGAAGCATGATGATAAGAAGAATGAATGTAAATGCATCCGAGAAAGTGGAATACCCCATCGCGACCATGGCGGTCTCCCCGAGTCCCAGGATAAAGCCGCCTGCAACCGCGCCCGGAATGTTCCCTATGCCGCCGATAACGGCGGCAACAAAGCACTTTAAGCCGGGAAGGGATCCGGAAAACGGGAATACGGTCATACGGTCCGTAAAGTAAAGAATAGATCCTACGCCCGCAAGAAGCGATCCGATCGCAAAAGTAAAAGAAATGGTACGGTCTATCTTAATGCCCATGAGCTGGGCAGTCTCATAATCTTTTGAGACTGCCCGCATGGCCATGCCGATTTTGGTATGGTTGATCAGCTGGATCAGGATAAAAACAAGCGCGACCGTAAGAACCGGCGTAAGGAACGTGACAAAGGATGCAGACAGCCCGCCGATCTGGTAGACCTTCTTTAATCCCGGGATTTCCGGGTAGCCTTTCGGCAGGGCGGTAAAAAGATAAGTCGCCAGATTCTGAAGAAGGTAGGATACACCGATCGCGGAGATCATGACACTCATCCGCGGTGCGGTCCGAAGCGGTTTGTAGGCGACTCTTTCAATTCCCACACCCAGAATGGTGGTGATGATGAGGACGAGAGGAATGGAGATCCACCACGGAAAAACTGCCATGGCAAAAATCATGAAGTAACCTGCCATCATGAAGATATCCCCGTGTGCAAAGTTGATCAGACGCAGGATACCGTAAACCAGTGTATATCCGATCGCAATCAGCGCATAAGCCCCGCCCAGAGATATCCCCGTGAGACATTGCTGTAAAAAAGTTGTTGAACTCATTGTTTTCCTTTCGGAGGTCTTTCACCCGGGGTCATTGAACCTTTGTTGTAGTCAGGAATTTGAATTTGCCGTCCTGCACGGTCTTGATATAAGCCATATCCTTCTTGGCATCGCCGTTTTCATCAAATGAAATGCTTCCGGTAACACCGTCTACTTTTAAGGTTTTCAGGGAATCGCGGATCTTGGTCGTATCGGTGGATCCTGCAGCTTCAATGGCCTTGATGGCGCAGAGATATGCATCGTATCCCAAAGCGGAAACAGCCGGGATGATGTCGGGATTTTCAACCTTGTTGTTCTTCATGTACTCTTTATATCCGGTAACAAAGCTCTTGCCTTCATCGTTCGCGGGATCGCTCTCATCATAGAAAGTGGAAAGAACAATTCCTTCCGCATCTTTTCCTGCGTTCTCGATGATGGTGGAATTTTCCCAGGTATCCCCTGCGGCGATTACGGACTTAATGCCAAGCTCACGTGCCTGCTTGATGATCAGCGGAGCGGTCGTGATGGAAGACGGGGCAAAAATGATATCCGGATTTGCGGCCTTGATGTTGGTTAAAATGGCCTTGAAATCCGTCTGATTTGTCTGGAACTGTTCGGAGTCCGCAATGGTTCCTCCGAGTTTCTGGTAAGCGGTCGTAAAGAAGGAACCGAGGCCGGAAGAATAATCATCGCCGAGCTGTGTGATGACGGCTGCCTTCTTTAAATTATTCTGCCATGCGTAGTTGGCCATGACGGTACCCTGGAACGGATCCAGGAAGCAGACACGGAAATAAAAATCATTTCCCTTCGTGACCTGGGGATTGGTGCAGGAACATCCGATGGCCGGGATCTTGGCATCGGCAAAATACTGACCGGCAGCGATGGAAACGCCGGAACCGTAGCTTCCCAGAACAACAGAGACCTTTTCACTGACCAGTTTCTGGGCAGCGGTAACGGCTTCCGTCTTATCGGATTTGTTATCGACTTCCACGAGTTTGACATTGTAGGTATCGTTCCCGATCTTTACAGTCGGGTATTTCTGGTTTGCATAGCGGATTCCCTGAACCTCCTGAAGTCCGCCGCCGCCGTTTTCACCCGTCTGCGGTTCGAACACACCGATCTTGATTGTCTTGTTGCCGGATGAACTTCCGCCGCAGCCTGCAAGCATGCTGACAGCAAGAACAGCAGAAAGACCCACTGCAAAAACTTTTCTCATTTTCATAATACGCCTCCTTTAATTCTGTTTTGTGTATAACAGAAAGACACTTGTCTTTAAACTGTATACAAAAAATATTATAACACCATATGTATAAAAGACAAGAAAAAAGGGAGCTGAAAAAAAGGAGCTGAAAAAAGGAAACTGAAAACGCAAACTGAAAAATTCAAGGAAAATGTAATGAAACTTCAATTGCATCCGGGTAGATCTGCTGATAGAATGATTTTGCAAAAGGAAGGAGAATGCACGGATGGCAGATATGAAAAACAGAAAAATAAAAAAAACAGCGGCCGTATTCCTTTCGCTGATGATGATTTTTTTATCGACTGTGACAGGAAATGCTTCTGTGATAAAAAATAAATATGGAGGAGTTTCACAGGGCCCTTCCTCTTCCGGGAACATGAGAATCTATGTGAGCAAGAAAAACCGTACGCTTACCCTGTATGACGTGGATGCAAAAGTTGCGGAATGGCCCTGTAATATCGGAACCTATTCCGATGAAGGCGACAAGAAAGTGGAAGGAGACTCCACAACGCCGAGCGGTAAATTTTATGTATGTACAAGAAATGATAAAAGTGTCTGCTACCTGGCTCTGGGCGTTTCCTATCCGTCTGTGGACGATGCGGAGAGAGGCCTGCGTGCCGGACTGATCACGGAGAATCAGTATACCGCAATCCGAAAGGCTGCGGCTCTGAAACAGCAGCCGCCGTGGGACACGGCTCTCGGCGGGACAATCGAAATTCACGGCGGCTATGCGGAAGGCGCCGCCACGCACGGATGTGTGGCAGTCGATAATTCTGTTATGGATATACTTTGGGATAAATGCGCGATGGGAACCACCATCCAGATCGGACCATGATATGACGGGACTCGGCACTATTGTAAATGCGGCGGCAATTCTGGCAGGAGCTACCGTAGGACTTTTCATTAAGGGAGGCCTGCCGGAACGCTTTCAGAAAATCACTACGACCGCAATAGGCCTGGCAACCATATTTATCGGAATTTCAGGAGCATTGACAGGGCTTCTTACCGTCAGCGGAACATCCCTTTCCACAACCAACACAATGGTTATGATCATTTCTCTTTTGGCCGGCGGGGTGGTCGGAGAGGCAATCGATATCGAAAAACAGCTGGAACACTTCGGAGATTTCTGCCGGAATAAATTCGCATCGAAGTCAAAAGGAGATTCCACCTTTTCAGAAGCGTTCGTGACAAGTACGCTTCTTTACTGCGTCGGGGCCATGGCGATCGTGGGTTCCTTAAATGACGGCCTGCTGCAGGACCATTCCGTTCTGTTTGCAAAAGCAACACTGGACGGAATTATGGCAATCATATTCGGAGCCTCTCTGGGCGCAGGTGTTTATCTGTCCGTTATTCCGGTTGTCCTTTATCAGGGAGGAATCACCATCCTTGCCAAAATGATCAAACCGTATCTTTCGGATGTGATGATAAGCCGCCAGGCCTTTGTGGGTTCTGTTCTGATCTTTTCCATCGGGATCAATTTTATTTTCGGAAAAAAGGTCAAACTCGGGAACCTGATGCCCGCCATGTTTGTGCCGCTTTTATTATGGTGGATGAAATAAGAAAGAATACCCGCATGTCTCCGGAGGGTCACTGCAAAGTCTCCGGAGCAATCCGTGATATTACTTTTGGCGACCACATCATTTTATTGTCTTGACGGCGGGAAAGCAGGAGTATATAATACATAAGTCGCGTTTTTGGGCTATCGCCAAATGGTAAGGCAACGGACTCTGACTCCGTCATTTGCTGGTTCGAATCCAGCTAGCCCAGCTGATGATAGGGAGTTTTCTGAAATCGGACACTTTTTCCCAGGTGTCCGTTTTTTATTTCGGAATTTTCAGCGGCAATTTCTCCGCCGATCAGAACATATTTTATTCCGACGGGGGGAAGCATCGGCTCTTCATAGGTGGAACGGGAAGATATTTCTCCGGGATCAAAGATCACAAGATCCGCATCGGAGCCGGGAGAAAGCCTTCCTTTATTCGGAAGGCCGAGCCGTTCGGCGGAAAGGGAAGTCATCTTTGCGATTCCCTCCGACAGAGATATGTCACCGTTCTGTACATACCGGTCCAGAAAATGCGGAAAAGTTCCGGCGGCTCTCGGGTGACCGAAGCCGTTGTCCACATAGCCGTCGCTTCCGATCATGCACAGGGGATGCTTCAATGCAAGATGGACTTCCTCTGCATTCATCACATGACAGACGGTGATCATATCCGGACGTTCTTTCCGAAGCTTATGAAATAATTCTTCCGTGCATCGTTTTCCGGCATACGGTTCCTCGCAGAGTTCGATCACATCGTATCCGCAGGAATAGCGTTCCATCCAGCCGTCATCATAAGTGGTTTCTCCGATATCGGTTGAAAAGGCATCATAGGGATAGCAGTCAAAGGTGATGTCCGTACCTTCCGCACGGAGGGCATCGATCTGCCGGAGCACCTGCTCCATCTGACCGAAGGCACCCATGCTGCCGATGTGGGAAATTTCAACGGGGATGGGCAGAAGCTTTCCGGCTTCTGCGGCTTCCTCTACAGAGCTGAAAATTCCGGCGGCATCATCACGCACATGAACGGAGATCAGACGTTTTTCCGGAGCGCAGAGTTCGGCTGTTTTCAGAAACTCCTGCCGGTCTGTTCCGGGCACGTACCGTAAGCCGTAGGAGATCCCGAGGCAGCCCCGGAAGAGAGCACGGGAGAGTTCTTCCCGAAGAAAAGAAAGCTGTTCTGTGGGGATGGAGGCATACTTATTTTCTGCGCCGGTCTTTTCCCGGTAGAACTGGTGCCCGGCAAAGAGGGCGATGTTTACCGGTGTGCCGTATTTGTCCGCAAGATCCAGATAGTCTCCGGGATCTATTTTATTGCTTCCGCAGTTTCCGCCGACCGCGGTGGTCACACCCATCCGCAGCATGGCGTTAAAAATGCAGGGCTTTATTTTTCCGTCCGCATCGACCGGATCTTCATGCATGTGGATGTCGATGAAGCCGGGGGCCACGGTAAGACCGGATGCGTCGATCACATGGTCTGCTTCCGCTGCGGGAATTCCGGGCTTTTCGACAGCTTCTATTTTCCTGTCTTTTATGAGTACATCCATCAGACTGTTGATCCTGTTTGCCGGATCGATAACAGTTCCGTTTTTAATGAGAGTTTTCATGCCTGCCATTATAGCACACATGAAGCACGGCGCTCGGAGAGATGCGGCCGGATGGCGCCGTTCGGGATGCGGTACAAAAGGAACCTGAAGCATGGCGGCGGAGAGATGCGGACAGGTCCGCTCAGGATGTGGTACAAAAGAAACCTTCTGCGTGGTACAATAAATACTTAGGCAGAAGAACAGAAAAGAGAGAAAATCATGTACTCATTTGACAGTACGGTTCGCTACAGTGAAACAGATGAAAAGGGACGCCTTTCGATGACGGCGCTGATAGACTATCTTCAGGATTGTTCCACTTTTCAGTGTGAATCCCTTGGCATAGGGATGGAACACCTGAAGAAAGAAAAGATCGGATGGTATCTGGCAGCATGGAAAATCGAAATCCCGGACCTGCCAGTCATGAATGATAAAATAACCGTCAGTACCTGGGCTTACGATTTTCGCGGCATATACGGTTCACGTAATTTTACCATCCGGGATCCCGATGGGAAGTATTATGTGAAGGCGGATTCCCTCTGGTTTTTATTCGATCTCGAAAAAGGGGTGCCGGTAAGAGCACCAGGGGGAGAAACGGAGCCGCTCCTTGAACCGGACAGAGCGAGGCTGGACATGCTGCCCATGGAACGAAAGATCGTGCCGGAGGGGGAAGGAAGAAAAACAACTCCCGTCAGGGTGATGAAGCATCATCTGGATACCAATCATCACGTAAACAATGCGCAGTACGTGGATATGGCACGGGAGGCAATCGCAGAAGATTTTAAAATTTCAGAACTGGATGTGCAGTATAAAAAGGCAGCGGTGCTGGATGATCTGATCTGTCCTTCGGTACACCGGGCGGAAAACGGTTTTACAGTGGATCTTGCAGACGAACAGGGCAATTCCTATGCCGTTGTCCGCATTGTGCGATTGTAAGGAGGGAGCCGCAGGCGACCGGGGACCCCAGCCGAAAGACGATAGAAAACCGAAACTCCGGTTACGAGGCGATAGGGGTAAGGAGGGAGCCGCAGGCGACCGGGGACCCCAGCCGAAA
>Ga0160425_1001237_pt1 | contig 25716 bp, 13 predicted proteins | sample BioMet8_FD_108193 | JGI IMG/M metagenome (GOLD analysis project Ga0160425, IMG submission 108193) | Microbial communities from bioreactor (seeded with sewage sludge) at Lawrence Berkeley National Lab, California, USA - Biofuel... | ecosystem: Engineered > Bioreactor > Anaerobic > Unclassified ...
ATCCAATACCAACTTCACAGCTGCCATTTTAAACTGTCTGTCATAATGTCTTCTCGGCACAATAAGCACACCCTTTCACATTTTTACGTTATCTTAGTGTCCACTTTATTGTACCATTTCCAAGACATTTTGATATTTAATCTGTCTACCATATGGGGAGCATACCAATAACAGGGCTTCCCGCTTTTTATGCCCTGCATGAAAGTTATTCCCCGCCGCATGCTTGACATATTGTCCCAGTATTGTTACATTTAATGTATATTATATGAAAATATGTGGATGATATGTAACCATGCACTGCCGATAAAACAGAAAAAAGTATATTTACTGTTCGGAGATAAAAAAGTCCGGAGTGCCGAAGGGAATGATGAGGAGGGGGATCATGATAAAATACGGCAAAGTTAAGGTCATATCCATAGCAATGGCAGCAATCCTTTTGTTTTCCGCAGTGCAGGGAAACACGGCATATGCAGGTACATCAGGAGATGCGGGCGCTTCCTGGAATCTGTCGGAACTGTTTGTGAACGATGCGGCATTCCAGGCAGAAGTGCGGGACTGCACGGATAAAGCTCTGCCGGCTTTTAACAGTCTGAAGGACACCGTGAACGATGCGGCTTCTTTGAAAATGGTCCTGGAAGCCTTTGATGACCTGAGCAATCGTGTCAATAATTTATACTGGTATGCCTGTCAGAAAGCAGACTTAAATACAGCCGATTCAGAGGCTGCATCAGAGAAAAAGGCAGCTTCGGATCTGAATGATTCTCTTAACCTCGCGGACAAGGCACTGCGGAATATGCTGCTTTCAAAGGATGAAGCTTTCTGGAACATTGCTTTGTCCGATGCTTCGCTTGCACCGTGGAAACGTATGCTCCAGAAAATAAAAGACGAAGCAAAATATACATTGCCTGCGAATGAGGAAGCGCTTCTGATACCCACGAGTCAGGCGGCGGATAACATAGCAAATACAGCTGCTGTCCTCCGGAATGGAGACATGGAGTGGCAGATTATCAAAGATGCGGCAGGAAACGATATTACGGCGAACTACATCAATTATTCTGTAGCCATGTCGGATCCGGACCGGGATTACCGCAAGCGTTATTATGAAGCGTATATCGGTGCGATTGCGAAATACCGGGATACCTTTGCACAGGCCCTGAACGGTTATACTGTCGCGGAAGAAAAGCTGAGTGTCCTGCATCATTATGATTCAAGACTGGATGAAACAACCCATGACGATGAAACAAGCGTGGAAATTTACAATGCGCTTATTTCCGGCGCGCGTTCCGGTACCGGCATACTGAAGAGGGAGATTGGCATCCGGGAAAAAGCACTTAATATCGGGAAACTGTATTCTTATGACCACGAAGTGCCGATCGGCAATGCGGTTGCACCGGTTATTTCCTATACGGATGCCCAGGGTCTGATCAAAAATGCGCTTTCTACGCTCGGAGAAGATTATGTAACTACGCTTGATACGGCTTTTCAGAACGGCTGGATAGATGCCTATCCGGCGGAAAAGAAAGACAGCGGAGCATACTCTTCCGGAACGGTATACCCGCATCCCTGGATTCTGATGAACTATACGGACGATTATTACAGCATGAGTACGCTTGCACATGAGCTTGGGCATGCGGTTCACGGCTTCAGATCCGATGCTGCCGGAGGAAGTCTCTATAACAGGGGAACATCGGCATTCAACAGTGAAGTGGCATCCACCACCAATCAGCTGCTGCTGTCCCGCTATATGATCGATCATGCGGCAAATAACAGCGAGAAACTGTATTATGTGCAGCAGGAACTTGATACACTCAACAATACTTTTTACGGACAGATAGAGTTTGCGGATTTCGAAAAGCAGTTTCATGATCTTTCCATGAGCGGCGGTGCGCTAACGGCAGATGCCCTTGACAAGATGTTTATGGATATTTCCAAAATTTATTCACCCTACAAAAAAACAGACGCAGCGGATTCTTACTGGGGAATGGTTCCGCATTTCTATTACAACTATTACGTGTATTCCTATGCGATGGATATCTGCATTGCCTGCCGGGTGGCTGACCGGATTTACGCAGGAGATCAGGAGGAACTTCAGAATTACAGGAACTTTCTTTCTGCCGGAAAAAGTATTCCGACAACAGAACTGTATAAAATGCTGGGCGTGGACATTTCCAGGCCGGATTATATTACGGCGTTAACAGACCGGTAGAGCCAGCTGCTGGATATGGAAGAAGAACTGCTGAAGGCGGAATAAAGATTATGATAACAATGGGAAGAAACCGACTTGCACGGGTTGCTGTCTGCGCATTCGTTTCGGCCGTGACAGTTCTGTTTTTGATTCAGCCGGTTTCTGCGGCTGGATATACCGGTGAAACCGGAAACCGGGAGGTGCAGATCGGTGTCGTGGACGGAGGCGACGAGCAGAACAAGGCTTTTCAGAAGGCGTACTTTAAGGCTCTGGCACAATACGCCGGATGGAAATGCGAATATGTGTCCATATCCTGGGATGAAGGTCTGAACGGTCTTAAGTCAGGGAAAATTGATTTTCTGAGCGATGTTTCCATCACGGAAGAGCGGAGCAGGTATATGGATTTTTCCGCACAGCCGATGGGAACGGAAATATGTTATATGTACGGGCCGCACGATACGGCTCTGGATTATGACGATTTTAAAGCGTTCAACGGAATCAGAGTCGGATATGAGGAAGGCAGCACCCTTCTGAATTCTTTTCAGGCCTTTGCGGATGACTCGGGATTTGCATTTACGGCAGTTCCTTATATGACAGATCCGGAGGCCACAGAAGCAATGAACGTCGGTGAAGTTGATGCGGTGATCCAGACGAGTTTTTTGCGAACATCAGGCATAAACAAAGTTCTTGCAAAATGTGGCCCGGGTCTTGTTTATATTGCGGCATCCAAGGCAAAGCCTGGACTCAAAGCGGAGCTGGATGACGCTATAATGCAGCTTTTGAGCTTCTATCCCAATTTCAATGCGGATATTCACAATTACTACTTCAGCGCGAGTTCCGAACAGGCTATCGGCTATACCGGCGAAGAAAAATCATACCTTGCGTCAAAGCCGGTTGTAACTTTTTATTATGAAGCAAACTGGGAACCGTTTGAGTATGAAGAAAACGGTGTTGCTTCCGGCATTACCCCGGATCTTCTGCGGGCTGTCGGAGATAAAACGGGCATCACATTCCGGTTTGAAACAACTCCGTCTACAAAGGACCAGTATGTCAGCATCAGCAACGCCAGCGGGGATACCGCGATGGCTGTGAGCTACGATTACCTGTGGGCGGATGATCACGGGCTTCTGATGACTCAGCCGTATGTGACCGGTTCGGTTATGCGCGTTTCACAGACAGGCAGCATATATCCCCGAACGGCGGCTGTGGTAAAGGATACTTATCTGGAAAGCCGGGTGTCGTATTATTATCCTGAACTTAAAAAGGCGGAATATCTGACAACCGGAGAATGTATGGATGCTGTGGTTTCCGGTAAGGCCGACTGCACATTCATCAATACCTATCAGGCTACCGATTACCGTGCGAAGAGCGCCTATTCAGAGCTGACTTATCAACCGACAGGCGGTATGACACAGAGTATTGCCCTGGGAGTGACAGCCGGTTCCGACCCAAGACTTCTCAATGTTCTTTCCAAGGCTATCTTCAGCATTTCAGATGATTCTCTCCCGGATATTCTAAGCCGTGATTCCGTGCGTGCCGAGCCGATAACGCTTACAGTTCTCCTGAGGCGTTATCCCGGGCAGTCCGCTGCGGTACTGGCTGTTATTGGTGCAACGGTGACCATCATCATTTTTCTGTATATTACATCCATGCAGCGTAAAAAAAGGAACCTCCAGCTGGCTGCCGCAAAACAGGAAGCGGAGTCTGCCAGACAGATGGCTGACGAGGCCAATGCCGCGAAGTCGGATTTTCTTTCCCGTATGAGCCATGATATGCGTACACCCCTTAACGGCATCATCGGCATGACCTACCTTACACGTAAAATGTCCCTGCCCCGGGAGGCCGGCGAAAATCTTGCCAAGATCGACACTTCCTCCAAGTTTCTTCTGGGCCTCATCAATGACGTTCTGGACATGTCCAAGGCGGAAAGCGGAGCAGTCGAACTGCATCCGGAGCCTTATTCCATGCCGGAATTCAAGCAGTACATCGATGCGGTAATCCGTCCGCTCTGCAGGAAAAAAGATCAGGAACTGATTGCGGAATATGTGATGCCGGAGGGCTGTGTTCCGCTTGTCGACAAGCTCCGGATGAACCAGATAGCTTTTAATCTGCTGTCAAATGCCGTGAAGTATTCACCGAAAGGCGCTCAAATCCGTTACAGTGATATTTCCGTACTTCTTCCGGACGGCAGGATACAGGACAGCATTGAGGTCACAGATCAGGGAACCGGGATGAGTCCGGAATTTCAAAAGGTTCTGTTTGAGCCTTTTACCCAGGAAAACAGAGTCGACAATTCCGAGATGCACGGTACCGGACTTGGCCTTGCCATCACCAAAAAACTGCTGGATGCCATGGGCGGCAGTATCCGTGTGGAAAGCAGGGTCGGAAAGGGAACAACAATTTACGTCTGTCTTGTATTTGAGAGGGCGCCTGTGCAGCCTGACAAAACGCCGCAGTCTGCCGCGCAGAAAACGCAGGAAATGCCGCTGGCCGGAAAACACATCCTCCTGTGCGAGGATCATCCTGTGAATCGGGAAATCGCGAAGGCGCTGCTGACGGAGCGCGGTCTTCTGGTAGATCCCGCGAAGGACGGAGCAGATGGAGTGAAGGTCTTTGAAAATTCCTCTGTCGGTTTTTTCAACTGCATTCTGATGGATATACGCATGCCGGAAATGAACGGATATGAAGCGACCCGTGCAATCCGCGGGCTTAACCGTCCCGATGCGAAGTCGGTTCCCATTCTGGCCATGACGGCCGATGCCTTTACGGACGACGTGCAAAAATGTATTGACGCCGGTATGAACGGACATATCGCAAAACCGATTGACCCGGAAATGATGTATGATGCCCTGAAAAAATGGATGAAATGAGCTGTGATATCTGTGCCTGATAATTTTATGCGGAAGGTGATATACTATATACGTTTATATAAACCGAAAGTCATCTGTAAAGGAAAAAACGGAATATGATAAGGGAAATTTTAAAACTCGGTAATCCGAAGCTATATGAAATCAGCACGGATATCACGGAGGCAGATTCTTCCCGGATTGCAGGCTGGGTAACAGATCTGCATGACACCCTGATGGAATACAGAAAGATTTACGGGGCGGGGCGTGCCGTCGCGGCTCCGCAGATCGGCGTGCAGAAGCGTCTGCTTTATATGTTTGATGAAAGGCCCTATGTGTTCATCAATCCGGTACTGACTTTTCCCGATGAGGAAAAGTACGAACTCATGGATGACTGCATGTCCTTTCCCGGTCTCATGGTTCGTGTATCCAGATACAGGCGTGCGGAAATCCGGTACCTTGATGCCGGCCTTAAACCGCAGGAAATGCATCTGGAAGGTGATTATTCGGAACTCCTGCAGCACGAGTATGACCATCTGGACGGAATTCTTGCCACCATGCGGGCTGTTGATAATAAGTCTTTTTTTCTTCAGCAAATGAAAAGGAAATTCTGAACGCGGAATTTATCTGAATAAGACTTAAATGACAGCAGAGGAGCCATGATTTTCATGGCTCCTTTGAATTATCCGGGAAGCAGCTTTTGCGGGATGCATCTTGTATTTTATGAGCCGCATTGCTAAAATAAAACTAATTATATAACAAATTTGCGTTTTGTAACTTGTTTCTGTCCGTGTTCTGTACGCGTACTTCAGCCGCCGAAACAGGCGTTCATCTTTCGTGCCGGATTACCTACAGCGGATATTATCCTTGCTCTGCTTCTCATGTTCGTACGTAACGGAGAAAATGGAACGGAGGCGTGCCGCAATTGAAAAAGCTGAACGGACAGCAAATCAGGACCGAACTTTTACTGAGCAAGATACTGAATACGACGTCTACATGCATTTTCTGGAAGGATGACCAACGCCGCTTCATTGGTGTGAATCAGGCTTTTCTGGATTACTACGGTTTTGCCTCCGAGGCGGAACTGATCGGTAAAACCGATGAAGACATGGGCTGGCATTCCGACCCGGATCCGTTTAAGAACGACGAGTGGCGTGTCCTGAATCACGGCGAGAGTACTTTACGGGTGCATGGAAAATGCATGGTACGCGGACAGGAAAGGAATATCCTTGCCAGTAAAAGCCCTGTTTATGAGGACGGAAAAATCATCGGGCTCGTGGGCACCTTCGAGGATGTGACAAACGACTTTCAGCAGAAAGACAAGATCCGGAATCTTTCGGATACGCTGGATAACATTCCCTGCGGAATCTGTATTGCTCAGATCCATTTCGGCAGGATTGTCTGTATCAGTGCAAATGAATATTTTGCGGCAATGATCGGCGAGAAACCGGAAGATATCCAGGGGAAATATATTGATGAACTGTCCGCGTTGCTCCATCCCGGAGACGTACGGCAATGGAAAAGTGCGGCGTCTTTGCTTTTAACCGACACGAAATCCATGGATGGGATATACAGATTCCGGAATAGGGCAACGGGAGAATATCTGTGGCTTCGCATGAAAGGCTGCAAGGCCCGTTTACGGAACGATGAAGAGTATCTTTACTTTACTTTTACGAATGAAAACGAACTGAAAAATTCCGAAAGCCGGGAAAGCGCGCTCCGGGAATTATATGCCGCATCGGTTGATGCTGCCGAGCTTGTCGTATGGGAATATGATCCTGCGACACATACCGTTATCTTCGATAAAAACGGTTATACCGCCCGGCGCTGTCAGGAGATCGGTCTTCCTGCGGTGTTCCGCAATGTGCCGGAGAGCCTTTACAGCATTATCCCGGAGGAATACCATGCGGAGATCAAAAGGTTCTATGACGATGTCTTTGCGGGGAAATCCCATACCACTTCCGACATTGCTTTCCGGCCGTTTCCCGATCAGACGCCTCTGTACCTGCATCTTTCCTATACAACAATCCTTGACGGCGACGGGAAACCGGTCAGGGCATACGGCACTTCGCAGGATATGACAAAGGAAAAAACGGCAGAAATGCAGTATGAACACGAACTGACATTCATGAATTCCGACCGTCAGGCGGATTTTTTCGCCAAGGGACATTTTGATCTGACAGCTGACAGAATACTGGGTTACTATAAGACTAATCAGGCTGCGCTGGATGTCAGCGGAATGACCTACGACGGTATTTACCGCAGGCTGGTGTCTCAGATCGTGTACGAAGAAGAGCGGGAAAAATACCTTGATCTTTTCAGCCGCAAAAAAATGATCGCACGTTTTCATGGCGGGGAGACCGGCTGTAGCATCGAATACCGGCGCGCAGGCAGCGTGAACTCTGCCATGTGGGTGCTGATGGAAGCAAGAACTTTCCGGAATCCTTCCACAGGAAACATAGAGTGTTTTATCTACTCATATGATATTACGGAAAATAAAATCCGGCAGCAGCTTTCCTTCAATCTGCGCAGCGTGGGTTATGAAAACGTGGGACTTATCAGTATCCCGGAACAGAAGGTTACCTATTACCGGCTTTCCGAAAACGGCAGCGACTGGGTGGTCAGTGCCGCATCGGTGGATTATACGGCGAATGCTGCTGAAAAGATCATGCAGAGTATTCCCGGGAAAGACAGCACGCAGGTTCTTGAAATGTGCCGCTTTGACAAGGTCATACAGGCACTTGACAGAGACGGCGATTATGGTTTTTCCTATGATGTTCTCGATGACAGGAACGACGTCCGGCGCAAGTTCCTTCATTTTTCTTATTTTTATCTGGATAAAAGCGTTATTTTTCTGTCGATTCAGGATATTACGGAGCAGTATGCGAAGGAGCAGAAGCAGATTGCCCGGCTGCAGGAAGCTATCCGGCTCGGGGATGCGGCAAACCGTGCCAAGAGTGACTTTCTTTCCCGGATGAGCCATGACATCCGTACGCCCATGAACGGCATTATCGGCATGACCTATCTTGCAAAGCAGCAGGATGACCGGAAAAAAGTTCTGGAATGTCTGGATAAAATCGACACTTCATCCAGATTCCTGCTTGGCCTTGTCAACGATATCCTTGACATGAGCAAGATCGAAAGCGGTAAAATTGAACTGCATCCCGAACCGTACGCGGCAAACCGTTTCCTGAATTATCTTAACGCCGTAATTAAACCGCTGTGCGAGGAAAAGGGACAGACGCTGGTCCTGGACGCGCAGGATGTCGTTTCCGTGATACCTCTGATGGATGAACTTCGCATCAATCAGGTTTTTTTCAACCTTTTTTCCAATGCCGTCAAATATACGCCCGAAGGCGGGACAATCACCTGCCGGCTGCGGGAAAAACTGATCGGGAAAAACCGTCTGTATATGGAATGCGATATAATCGACACAGGCATAGGCATGAGTGAAGAACTTCAAAGGACAGCTTTCGAACCGTTCACCCAGGGAGAGCGAAGCGATACTTACGCCAACAGAGGAACGGGACTCGGGCTGCCTATCGTGAAAAGTCTGATCGAACTGATGGGCGGAACCGTTTCTGTGGCAAGCGAACCGGGAAAAGGTTCGGATTTCCGGCTGGAAGCGACCTTTGACTGTGTTCCGGCCGATGAGTGCCTGAGAAAGCCGGATGATCCGTTAAACGATGTCAATCATGATTCGCTGGCCGGCAGTCATGTCCTGTTATGCGAAGATCATCCGCTCAATCTTGAGATTGCAAGAACATTGCTGGAAAGATGGAAGATGATCGTCAGTACCGCCGAAAACGGCCAGGTGGGTGTCAGAAAGTTTGAGGAATCCTATGTCGGTTATTACGATCTGATCCTGATGGACCTTCGAATGCCTGTGATGGACGGCTTCAAGGCTACGGAGGCACTGCGCATGCTGAAACGGACGGATGCCGGAACCGTTCCGATCCTCGCCATGACGGCGGATGCCTTTTCCGACGATGTGCAGAAGTGTTTTGATGCCGGCATGAACGGACATATCGCCAAACCGATCGATCCGAAGACACTGTATGCCGCCATATTCCGCGCAATTTATCCTGATCGGGCGGAGAGCTGATTTGTGATCGTAAGACAATTCTGTCGGCAGCTATCCTGCGGGTTGTGCAAGGGTGCTGCTGTTTAAAGGAGCATACTATATGGAGGAATACAACAAGCGGCAGACGGATGATGACGGGAACACTGTCGACGAGGCAATAGCCGGGGCACAAGGCAGTTTTCATACGGCGGAAGTGTTTATTCCGGCCGATGCGAAACTCTATACGGTTCCTGTGACCGGCAGCGGCAGGCCGAAGATTCCCGAAGCGGTAAAAGGCCGCTGGCATCAGTCACTTTCCCTGCTCATCAGCACACTTGGCGTATCCGCCGGCGTTGTCATGCAAATCAGCGGTTCCGGCGTGGAAGTCCTGCTGCGCGGCGGAGAAGAGATTCCCGCATATGAGCCTGGTTCGTTTTTTCCGTTCGGCACGGGAAGCTATTGCGAAACTTCCATCGGCCTTAACCGGTTTGTTGTCATGGACATTTTGCCGGGCAGTATTTCCGACGGCAGGGAGATGAACCCTCTGTGCCGTTATTATGGCATTCCCGTACGATGGGAAGACGGTTCATTTTTCGGTACGCTCTGCCTTATCAGCCGCAGTAATATATCCGGTGATGTCGTCAGTCCGCTGCTCACGGAATTTGCGGAATCAATGGAAAAGGATCTGGAGCTCCTCTGCCTGAGGCGCGGCCGCGATGAAAAAGCCGAGCGATATGCCAGGGCAATGGAGGCGGTTCTGCAATATTCTCCCGGCGGTATTTTTTCCTATTCTGCCGAATCGGATGAACAGTTTTCTTTCATCAGCGAAAACATGCTGGCGTTTCTCGGCTATACGCTGAAGGAATTTGTACACAAATTCGACAACCGTTTTTCACGGATGGTCTACGGAGAGGACCGGGAGCGCACACTGCGTCAGATAGATGAGCAGATCCTGCAGGGTCCGTTCGACCGCGTGGAATACCGGATCGAGAAAAAGGACGGAACTCTTGCGTGGGTACACGATGAGGGGCACATTGTAGCCGATTCCACCGGTAAAAAGTGGTTCTATGTCGTAATCGTGGACATCAGCGAGTCTGTCCGGTCGCGGCAGCTTGAACGTGAAAAATACCGCAGTTCCATGCAGGCGCTGCTTTCGGCCAATCCGGATGCAGTCGCCACCATACAGCTTAATCTGACGAAGGATCTCTGCGTCGAGGGACACGGAACGACTGTAGATACCTGTGAGTTCATAAAGGCGAAAACGGCAGAAGATTTTTTCACTGCTGTTTCAAGACAGATACCGGAGCCGGAAATGCGGAAAAACTATCTGGCGGCCTTTGACCGCTGTTCGCTTCTGTCAGATTTTGCTGCCGGGAAAACGGACATAAGTCAGGAATTTGTCCGTGAAAATAACGGTGTTCCCATGTGGATCAGGACGAACCTGAACATGCTGAAGAACCCGGACACAGGCGATATTGAGGGCGTTGCCTATTCCGTGGACATTTCCCGTGAGAAGCGGCAGAACGAGATACTGCGGATTATCACCAGCCAGGAGTACGATCTGATTGCGCTGCTGCATCTTGGCAAGGGCACCGTAGAGGCGTATTTTCTCGGAGAGACTCTGCCCCGTGCCTTCCGGGATATGCTTCCGGTGCCGGGTGCCGTGTGCGACCTGAACATGTTCCGTAAAAATGCCATGGAAAAATGGCTGAACCCGGAAGACCGCGAAAAATACCGCCAGTACAGCGACCCCGTCTATTATCTCCCGCTGATGGACAGTAACGGAAAATTTGAATTTGTCCTGCGGGAACGGTTTCCGGACGTGGCGGGCGGCGAGATGTACCGTAAATTCCAGCATTATTATCTCGGAAACAACCGGGATACGATTCTTGTGATCGAGTCCGATGTGACGCAAACATACAGAAAGCAGCAGCAGGAGCTTGACAGGGCCAGGGCTGAGACCGAGCGTGTGACCGATATCATGGATTACATTTCAAGCGGCATCAGCGTGCTTCATATGCCGGACCCGGACCATCTTTCCATCAGCTATATCAATCAGCAGATGTTCCATCTGCTGGGCTTTTCGGCAGGCAGCGGCGAGGCAGAAAGTCTCGTCGGGTCTTCCGAACCCATGGCGCGGAATTACGTGTCGGATGCGTTTGCGGGCGTTCACCCGGATGATCTTGCCCGGGTCAGAAAAGTCTTTCACGATCATTTTACCGATGAACTTTTCACTGTCGACAACTACCGCACACAGGGAGCGGGCGGTAAGTATTACTGGATCAAGGAGGAGGTACGCCTGCGGGAGGTTACACCGGAATACAGAGTCTTTTATGCCACTTATCGCGACGTGAGCGAAGAGGTCAGGCTGAATACAGAGCTTACGAAGCAGCTTCAGACGGAAAAGCAGCTCCGGCAGGAGGCGACCGCCGCAAACGTGGCCAAGACCGATTTCCTTTCCCGCATGAGCCATGACATACGAACGCCGCTGAACGGCATCATCGGAATGACATATATTGCCAGAGAACAGGAAAATCCGCTCCGTACGTCGGACTGCCTCGAGAAAATAGATACTTCATCAAAATTTCTGCTTGGCCTCATCAACGATATTCTGGACATGACACGGGTGGAAAGCGACCGCATAGAACTCACTACCGAGCCGTATCCGATCAGTGAATTCAATGATTATCTGGATGCCGTCATCCGTCCGCTCTGCCGCGAAAAAGGGCAGAATTTCGTGCTGGACGAAAAGGGCGCACTTTCCGACATGGTGCCGGTTGCCGACAAGCTGCGGACCAATCAGATCATTTTCAATCTTCTTTCAAATGCGGTAAAATATACACCGGAGGGCGGGACAATCATCTACCGCATTTCCGGGAAAATCCTTGACTCAGGCAGGGTGTGCATTGATCACGAGATATCGGACAACGGTATCGGTATGAGCGAAAGCTTTCAGAAAGTCCTGTTTGAGCCGTTTACTCAGGAAGGACGTGACGACAGTTCTGAAACACGCGGCACCGGACTTGGTCTTGCCATCGTGAAAAGGCTTGTTGACCTGATGGGCGGCACGATTTCCGTGAACAGCAGAATCGGGCTGGGCACAACCTTCCGTCTGCATCTGGAATTTGATGCAATACATGCCGGTGAAAACAATTCCGTATGCAGCCGGCCAGCAACGGCGGAAGACGGGGAGATCGGTTTACTGAAGGGCAGGCACATCCTGCTGTGCGAAGATCATCCGCTTAACCAGGAAATCATGAAAACACTTCTGGAACAGCAGGGCATGATCGTGGAGGTAGCCGCGAACGGAAAGATAAGCCTGGATCTCTTTTCAGGTTCGCCGCTCCGTTATTATGATGCGGTGCTGATGGATATCCGCATGCCTGTCATGGACGGCTATGAGGCAACCCGTAAGATCCGTGCACTGAAACGCAAAGATGCGGAAACGGTTCCGATCCTCGCCATGACGGCGGATGCTTTTGATGACGACGTAAAGAAATGTTTTGATGCCGGCATGAACGGACATATCGCGAAGCCGATTGATCCGAAGAAGCTGAACCGGACCCTGGCAGCCGCGATAGCAGATGCGGGAAGAGCAAAGCCAACGGCATGAAACAGCTTCATATTCTTTTTCAGTTAGATGTGATAAGGAGAGCAGAATGAACAACAGCAACGGAAACAGTGTAAAAAATGAAAATGAGATAATAAACAGCTTTGCGTGCAGACTTCTGGTTAAGGGAAACGAGGCCTATATAATTGAACCTTCACCTGAGTTATGCCGCTTTTTCGGAACAACGGAGGATTCCTATAAAGACGGGATTATCAGCCGGATACGCCGGGATATCAGCGCACAGAGTGCGGATGCACTTATGGAACTGCTGAGAAGAAAATCGGCAGCAGGTGAGAATATCCGTATCGTATACCCTTCCCGCCGTGCGGACGGAACCCCATGTGAAATGCAGCTTGACGGTTATGCCGCAGAGGAAAAAGACGGCGGACGCATTTACAACATTATCGAAATGGATGTGACTGATATCGTCGAAAGCCGAAAACTGGCAGAGGTAAAATATCAGGCGGCATTGTCCTTCATGAATTCCATCTCTGACAGCTACATTGCCACATTCCGGGCAAATCTTTCCACCGGTGAAGTAGAGATGATCAACGGAACGGACCCGCTCCTTTCGCAGAAGGATGCACCGCAGTATGACGACATTATTAATGGGGTACTGTGTGCCATGACCCGAAGCGCAGACCGCGAGCAGTTCAGGAAGCTGTTTTCCAGAGAAGCCCTGCTGAACGCGTACAACAGGGGAACCACGGAATTTTCCATGGAATATCTTTTCCGGCCGGATGCCACAGGATGCCCTGTCTGGGGCCGTACGGTCATGAACCTGCTGAAACGGCCGGGGAGCAATGATATTATCGCTTTTGACTCGGTCAGCGACATTGATCATGTGAAGACGATCGATATTATCATGAAAAAGACTCTGATCAAGGGATATGATTTTATTGCCAGTATCGATGTAAAAACGAAAAGAGTTGCCTTTGTCAGTATAAACAATCAAACGGAAACGATGAAGGAAATCAGCAGCGGAAACAGTTTTGATGCGATAACCGAAAAATATGCGAATGAGCATATTCCGGATGAGAAAAGGTCCGCCTATCTGAAATTTTTTGATTTTAAACACATTACGGATGCATTGGATCATGGGGAGCAGGTTGAGGAAACATTTCTTGTCAGAGAGGAAGGCGCGGATCGTTACAAACGGATGGAATTCAGCTACATTGACCGAGAGAGCGGACTTCTGTCACTGGTGCAGACAGATTTAACCGAGCTGCAGAAAACACAGGCGGAACATGAGGCGGCTCTATCTGTCGCATTGACAGCCGCGAAGCAGGCCAGTTCCGCCAAAACGAATTTCCTTTCAAGAATGAGCCACGAAATCCGCACTCCGCTCAATGCCATTATAGGCATGGATGCGATTGCCGCCCAGAACATTTCTAATCCGGACAAGGTCGCGGACTGCATTTCAAAAATCGGAATATCCGCCAGATTTCTTCTTTCCCTGATCAACGACATCCTTGACATGTCGCGCATTGAAAGCGGAAAAATGCTTCTGAAAAACGATAAGTTTCAGTTCCGTGAATTTATTTCTTCGATCAATTCCATCATCTACAATCAGGCCCGGGCAAAGGGTCTTGATTATGAATGTGTCGTATCAAGCGAAATAGCGGAAGTGTATATAGGCGATGCGATGAAGCTGCAGCAGGTGCTTATCAATGTTCTGGGGAACGCGGTGAAATTTACCGCCAAAGGAAAAATTTCCTTTGATATCCATCCGATGTCCGGGAATGGAAATCAGTCCGTTCTCCGGTTTACCATCAATGATACCGGTATTGGAATAAGAGAAGAATTTTTCAGCAAAATATTTGATCCTTTTGAACAGGGGGACACTTCCACCACGACGGCTTTCGGAGGAACCGGACTCGGACTGGCCATTACCAAGAATCTGCTTGATCTCATGGACGGTACAATACAGGTCAGGAGCATTGTCGGTGTGGGATCGGAATTTACGATTGACGTACCGCTTACGGTTGAGGAACAGATTGCTGTTTTTCCTGTTGCCGGACTGCGCTTTAAAGACATGCATACGCTCATTGTGGACGATGACCTTATGATCTGCGAACAGACCTGCAATATTTTAGGAGATATCGGCATGCATGGCGAATGGGTTACAACCGGGCAGGAAGCGGTTCAGAAAGTTCAGGAAAACTTTGAACGCTCACGTTTTTATGACTTTATTCTGGTTGACTGGAAAATGCCGGATATGAACGGAATTGAAACAACACGCAGTATCCGTAAGATCGTCGGGCCTGACGTGACCATTATTATCATTACGGCATATGACTGGGAGGCTATTGAAGTTGAAGCCCGCGCTGCCGGAGCCAATATGATGATTTCGAAGCCCCTTCTGAAAGCATCTCTGGTATCTGCTTTCGAAAAAGCGAAAGGCCGGGAAAGAGAAACAGAAAGAAGGGAAATCAGCTTTGACTTTACCGGACACAGGGTGCTGATTGCAGAGGATAATGCAATCAATGCGGAAATAGCAAAGGCCCTGCTTGAGGCAAAACATTTTACCGTTGATCAGGTATCCAACGGACTTAAGGCTCTTGAACGCTTCACCTCCAATCCCGTCGGAACATACGATGCCATTCTGATGGATATCCGCATGCCTCTAATGGATGGCCTGCAGGCGACAATCAACATCCGGCACTGGGACCGTGAAGATGCCAGAACAATTCCCATTATCGCAATGACGGCGAATGCCTTTGATGAGGATATTGAAAAAAGCCGGGCTGCCGGTATGAACGCGCATCTGTCAAAGCCAATCGAACCCGATATCATGTATGCCACACTTGAACGGCTGATAAATAAAAAATGATATCAACAGTGCAAAGCGTACCCGGTATATGATGCCATACTGTTCAGGGCAACCTGCAGGCAGAAAGGCCAGGATGAGGACTGAAAGCAGCAAAAACGGAAAAGCCCGTTTCCATCTTCCGGGATTATTTGAGTTTTATGATCTGTATCAGGTTTTTCTGCCTCTGTTTTACGGCCACAGGGAATATTTTTACGACTGGTGTGACATCGGTTCCGTTTACGGTGCGCCGGCGGACTGCATATGGGGCGGCGGCCGGGTTGGATCCGGAGAAAATGATGCCGGGGAAGTACTGGCGCTGATGCGGGAATACGGTATTTCGTCACGGCTGACTTTCAGTAATTCCCTGCTTCGGGAGGAACATCTTTCGGACAGAAAGTGCAATGAACTCTGTGCGTTGTTTCGGAATACCGACAGGACGGAAAACGGGATCATCATCCATTCGGATCTGCTTCTTCAGTATATCCGGGAACATTATCCGTGGTTTTATTTTGTTTCTTCCACCACGAAGGTCATCACGGATTTTCAGCAGCTGTCCGCGGAACTGGACCGGGAAGAATTCCGTTATGTCGTTCCGGATTTCCGCCTGAACAGAAATCTTGAGCAGTGGGATGCTCTGCCGGATGCAAAGAAAGACAAGGTGGAATTTCTCTGCAACGAATGCTGCTGGTTTGACTGCAGCGACCGGAAGGCCTGTTATGAAAATGTAAGCCGGAAAGTTCTGGGAGAGGACTGCCCGGACCACGGATGCATTTCTCCCGATGCGGGCGAAGGTTATGTCTTTTCAAAAGCAATGCGCAATCCGGGCTTCATCGGCACGGAGGATATTCAGAACGTATATCTGCCCATGGGATTTTCCGAATTTAAGATAGAAGGACGGAGTCTTGGCAGTGCGCTTGTTCTTGAATTTCTGCTGTTTTACATGACAAAGCCGGAATATCAGCTTCGGGTAAGAGAGAAGATATATCTGAACCATTCGCTGGATCTGTTCTGAAAGGCAAAAGATAAAGAGAGGATTAATGCATGTATGAATTAAAGCAGGTTGCTGAGAACAGTTTCTATATCCAGAACCCTGCCAGGATAGGACTCGTAAAGCTGAGTGAAAAAGATGCCTGTCTTATTGACAGCGGAAGCGACAAGGATGCGGGTCGCCATGTCCGGCAGATCCTGGATGCCAAAGGATGGCATCTGACGGCAATTTACAATACGCATTCCAATGCGGATCATATCGGCGGAAACAGATACCTGCAGGGACAGACCGGCTGTAAAATTTATGCGCCCGGGATGGAATGCGATTTTACGAGGCATCCCGTTCTGGAACCGAGTTTCCTCTACGGCGGATTTCCGCCGGAGGAATTGAAACACAAGTTTTTAATGGCACAGGAGAGCGATGCGGAATATCTGACAGAAAGCTGTCTGCCGAAAGGCTTTCAGATCATACCGCTGCCGGGACACTTCTTTGACATGGTGGGTTTCCGGGATGCGGATGATGTCGTTTATCTGGCGGACTGTCTTTCTTCCGGGGAGACGCTTGAAAAGTACAGGATAAGCTTTATCTATGACGTAGGTGCCTATATCCGTACACTTGAAGAGGTTAAAAAGCTTAAGGCAAAAATGTTTGTTCCGGCTCATGCGGAAGCGACAGACGACATTGCACCGCTTGCACAGATCAACATTGACAGGGTGAATGAGACCGCAGATGAAATTACCGGTATTTGCGGTAATCCGCTCTGCTTTGAACAGATTCTGCAGAAAGTTTTTTCCTCATACGGTTTAACCATGACATTCGAGCAGTATGTTCTTGTCGGCAGCACCGTGAAATCTTATCTTACATGGCTGAAGAGCAGCGGCAGAATCCGTTCCGTATTTGAAAACAATATGCTGCTCTGGGAAAAGGCAGCGTCCGCAGATTGAGAGAGACTGATTGCTGAATGACAAAAAAATCCCTCATCTCAAAACAGCTTTTGTTTCGCTCTCTTAAGGTGGGGGTCCATATGTCGGATTACTTATTCTTTGATCTCGCCTGCCTTGGTCAGTGATATCTTGGTAACGGTAGGACCGATCAGTTCGTAGATTAACGTTCCGGCCAGGATGACCGCACGGATTTCTTCGGCGTATTCCGGAACCACTCTTCCGGCCACCAGCGTAAGACCTATGGCGACACCGGCCTGGGGAAGAAGACACGGCCCCAGATATTTCTTAACGGTATCGGGTGCCTTGCAGATAATGCTGCCCAGGGCGGCACCGAGGCTCTTGCCCACGACACGAAGGATCACGTAGATTGCACCGATCACACCGACATGCTGCAGAACGGATATCTGCAGACCTGCACCGGAAACCACAAAAAAAAGCATGAAGATAGGCGGCGTCACATAAGAGCAGAGATCCATGATGCTGTCCGCATCCTGACAGAAGTTTGCAATAATGGCTCCCATGGCCATGCAGAGCAGAAGAGAGGAAATTCCCAGCATATCCGCAATGCCTATGCCCGCAAAAACAAAGCCGCAGATTAAGGAAATACGGTTCCCCTTCTTATGGAAATAACGGAGCGGAATCATGAAAATGAAGCCGAGTACCGCGCCGATCGCCAGTGCTCCCGCAATCTGGATAATGGGGTTTAAGATGGCCATTGCCAGATTCCCGTTATTCGGATTCACGATTGATTTCGCGATCGCAATGGATAGCGAGAAGAAGATAAGGGCGGTTGCATCGTCCAGTGCAACAACGCTCAGAAGTGTTTCCGTAACGGGTCCTTTGGCACGGTATTGATTAACGACCATGATGGTTGCCGCCGGAGCGGTTGCCGCCGCAATGGCGCCGAGAACCATGGAAAAGGGAACGGAATTTCCCGCAACGACCAGTCCGATGTCCACAAGAACGACTGCGATCAGGGATTCCATTGCGGCGATTATGATAGGCGTTGCACCGACCCGTTTAAAATAGGAAATCTTGAATTCATCACCGATCGAGAATGCGATAAATCCGAGTGCCGCTTCCGAAATGATGGTTATGCTGTTTATGAAATCTTCCGAAAGAATGGAGAAGTTCAGTCCGAAGGACCGGAAAAAATAGGGACCGATCAGAAGTCCTGCAATCAGATAGCCTGTAACATTCGGCAGTTTTATGTGTTTGCCCATCCGGCCCATGAACATGCCTGCAAAAATCATTATGCCGAGATCCAGTAATGTATTGAGTGTCATGATATATTATTCCTCGTATAAGCCTTCCTTGTAGTCAACAGGTACAGTAAACAGAATACCGGTATCCGGTTTGTTCAGTCCGCCGGTGACGTTGTTAAGAATCCTGGAAATAAGTGGAATCTTTTTTTCGTCCACGACCATGAAGATTGTCTTGTTTTCCTTGTGCTCCGGATTCAGTACCTTGCGGAGCGACCCGAAGAAATCCATATTTTCGTTGTCGGAAAAAATATGCATCATTCCCATGCTGTCGATGATGGTGGCACCTGAAATCTTGTTTTCGCCGAATTCCTCCATCAGCTTGTCGAACACTTCCAGTTTGTTCAGAACGATTATCAAAAGCTTCATATAATTCACCTCCCCCTTTTGAACATGTATTCTATCATCCTGAAATTTATATTGCAAGAAAAGGCACATTTATGTTGTATTATACAAACAGAAAAAAGCGTGAAAAATGAGGTATAATAAAACAAAAACGATTTTGAAAGCAGAAATGAAAATCCATGACTGTGTTCGGAATCCGGCGGAGAGAAGCAGAGGATGGGACAGGCTGAAAGTTCTTTAAAACAGAACAGCGGGCAGAAATCATGGTGGAAACTCATGATCTTTTTCTGCCTTCTGCTTTTTGTCTTTTTAGGCATTTCCGTTCTGACCTTCCGGAAAGTTCCGGCACTCAAGACAAAGGATGATCTGACATCCTTCGATTTCACGAAGGGAGTCGGAAAGATCAACCGCAACCTGTTTGAATTCTATCCGGAAAAACTTTATTCGCCGGAAGACTTTGCGGCGGGAAAAACAGGAGAGCCTGCTTTTACGGTCGACTCTGAAAACAACAAGGAGCGTCAGTTGTGTCCCTACGGGACATATCGTCTTGTTCTCTCGCTCCCGGAAGGAGTGACCTTTGCCATGGGTTCCGACAGTGCCACATATGCTCAGAAAGTCTGGGTGAACGGCACATTGGTATCAGAGTTCGGAAAGGTAAGCAGCAGGAAGGAAGATTTTATTCCCAGAACCGGATATTACACGGCATGTTTTACAGCCGGAAAAAATCCCACGGAAATTGTTGTGCAGCAGGCCAATTTTGTGCACTGGAGCGGCACGCTGTTTGAAGTTGACATGGGGCCGCAGAACGATATATACGATATGATCACAAAGAAGCTGTTCCGTACACTCCTTGCACTCGGCATGATGCTTACGGCATCCATCATCTTTTTCGGAATAGGACTTTTTTTCCCGGGGCGGAGACAGTATCTCTGGTTTTCCTTCGGATGCTTAAGTCTCTGCATCCGCAGTTCTTTTGTTTCCCCGAAACCGGTCATGATTCTTTTTCCGCAGCTGAACTGGTATTTCGGTCATAAGCTGGAACATATCATGCTGCAGACGGCGCTGCTTTTCATGCTCCTTTTTTACAATGAGATATTCCCGAATCTTGTTAACCGCATTGTACGCTATGCCGGATATATACTTGCCGCAGCCGGCATCGCCATGTATGCTTTTCTGCCATCCACGGTTTACAGTCCGCTGACCCAGAAAGATGTCAACTGCATGATCGTCTATTTCTGTCTTTACATGGCGCTTTTCCTTTTCGGCTTTTTCCGGAAGAGAAAAGAATATGGCGGTACCGGGAATTTTCTGATGATGACAGGCGTTATTATCCTTAATGTATCCTGCCTTATGGATGCATTCCGGTATCGCAGAGACAAGGACTATAACTTAAGTCAGAGCGGGATGCTGATCTTTATCTTTATCACATCGATCGCGCTTACCATGGAACTTCTGAAAGTGCAGGAAGAACTGAACGAAGCTGCGGCGAGGGAAGAAAAGATGCGCCTCACGAACCAGACACTGACGGAGCTGCACGAAGTCCGTTCAGAATTTATGTCGGATTTAAGCCATGAACTCAGGACGCCGCTTACGGTCATGAGCAACTATGCGGGGCTTACCAGACTCCAGATCGCAAAAAACAATCTGGATGAAAGCACAACGGGAAATCTGGAGATCATTGAAAAGGAAGCGGTACGTCTGGGGACCCTAGTGGAACAGCTGAAGGATATTTCTTCGGACAGAGTCCGCAAAATTTCACCGGTGCGCGGGGATGTGAAAAATGTGCTTCTGAAGGCGGCGGATTTCTGCAAGCCGATCTGTGAAAAGAATCATAACCGGATAGAGATCAATGTTCCGGAAAAGCCGCTTTACGCAATGTATATTCCGGAAAGCATTCTGCAGGTTCTGTATAATCTGATCACGAACGCAAACCGTCACGGGAAAAACGGCTGTATCCGGCTGAAGGCGGAAAATGAGGGCGCGTTTGTGTCGGTTGAGGTGGAAGACGCAGGGAACGGCATAAGTCCGGATATCCTGCCGCATATTTTTGAGCGCGGCGTGAGCGGCGACAACAGTACAGGGCTCGGTCTTTCCATCTGCCGCGATATCATTGAGACCGGAGGCGGAGAAATCATGGTGAAACGGACTTCGTCTTCGGGAACGGTTTTTCGTTTCACCATACCCGCAGAATAAAGGAGCAACGGCATGGCAAACAATAAAATTCTGATCATTGAAGACAATCCGGACATTCTTTCTTCCAATAAGAAGCTTCTGGAAATTTCCGGCTACCGGGTGATCACAGCCGGTTCGGTTGCTGAAGGAAGAAAACTTTTTGCGGAAAAAGCGCCGGACCTGATTATCCTGGATATTCTTCTGCCGGATGGGAACGGTCTGGATCTCTGTCGGGAAATCCGCAAGGACAGCGGCGTACGGATCCTTTTCCTGAGCGCACTGAATACCAAAGAAGATGTGATCGAAGGGCTCAGGAAAGGCGGGGATGATTATCTCGGTAAGCCTTATCTTACGGAAGAACTTCTGCTTCGCGTGGGGGCCCTGCTCAGGAGAAACAATGCTTCAAAATCGCAGAAGAGAAGCGGATATATCGGTTCTCTTAAATGGGATACCGTCTCCCGCAAAGTCTTTGCGGACGGAAAAGACCTGAAGCTTAAACCCATGGAATTCGCGGTTTTGGAATTCCTGGTCAGGAACAGAAACCGGTTCGTTACACCGGAGGAGATCTATAAGGCAGCCTGGCATATGGAACCGGAAGGTGACCTTCATCCGGTACAGAACCATATCTATTATCTCAGGACCAAACTGATGCCGTACGGTATTTCAATCGAATCCCGCAGGAACGCGGGTTACAGAATAAGCTGGGAAGAAGCATAAAAGCTGATAATATAATAATTTGGCATAACAGCATAACATTGTTAAAGAGATGTCAGTCTTCCTCAAAAAAAGGAAGTTCAACATCTCCTTTATGGTATATAATTAAAATAAAATAATATTTTTAGACAAATAATGATATTTGTATCCTATTTGTAACAACGTCATTGTCCAAAAAAAACTATCCTTTAGGATAGTATATACTTTTTGAGATACATATTATAATAAAAACAAAATAAAATAAGAATAGTGTAACAAGATATAAATTGCTATATAATGCTATTAGCAATTCGGCGCAGCGGTGTGAGTACTGCCATGTGGTGATAGCTGACTGAACAAGACTAGGTTAGAAAGAACCGGATTTTTTAAGCCTGTTAACTGGATTTTCGGGTGAAGGAGGATAAGAAATGAAAAGAGTTTGGAAACGGGGTTTATCGGTATTCATTGCATTTGTTATGACATTTACCAATGTGACGGGGAGCCTGGCTTTTGCATCATCCGAGTCATTGCCGGATACAAAAGTTGAGTCATCCGTCGTCATGGGAGAAGAGGATCCGGTATTTTCGATTTCTTCCGGCGATCTGTTAAGCGCGGTCGCGGAGAAAAAGGCGCCGGACACGACAGGGGAAGAAGCAACGGTATCGGATGCGTCAGGGAAGGTATCCGTTTCTGTTGCTGAGACCGGCACACCGTCAGATACGACGGGAACCGGAAACGGGGAATCGACAGTCGGTAAGATCAGTACCGCAAGTTTGAAAGCCGATCAGGAGATCAGTGCGGATTTCGACAGGGAGAACGGATCAGCGGATGTGACCATCCGTACCTTTGTCAAAGATGACAAGGTGATCTTTCTTCTGACGAATATTTCCGCTGATTCCTATCAGTGCTGGATAAAGATAGACGATACCCTGATCAATGCGGGAACGATCGACGGGATAAGCGGCGATGAGACATACACCACTTCGAAATATGAGATGACGGTCGAAGAGATAACCGCGATCGAGCAGAAGAGCGCTGCGGAGCCCGAAGAGAAAACGGATGATGAAGAAGTAACGGATGACACGGAAGACGTTTCGACCGCTTCGGATGCATTTGACCAGTCCATTGATCTGAACGGCGTAACGGTTACGCTGCATGCGGATGCAAACATTCTTCCGAACGGGACAAAGGCAACGGCAACGGAAGTAACGCAGAAGATTGCCGATGCGGTAGCCGAAAAAGTGGAATCCGAAGATACTTCCAAAACGGTCAAGTCGGTCATTGCCTACGATATCAAACTGTATGACGGGGACGGAAACGTGCTTGATGATTCCTGGTCTCAGAAAGGACTGGTCCAGGTAACTTTCTCCGGAACCAGAATTGAAGACGCATCCAAGGATGCCGATACGCTTCAGATTGCCCATGCCGATAAGACAGATGGCGAAAAACTGACTGCGGACAACGCGGCAGATGTTACTGCCGATACGATTTCCATTGATACGAGCGTAGCTCCGTCTGTCGATGTTTCGGACGGAAAAACGGTGGATTCTCTTGCGTTTGATGCGGAACATTTTTCAGTGTATGTGATAACGGCAACGGCAACATCGGGTCCTGAGAAAGGATATACGGTAGTCGGAAACGGAACTGTGGTCATTTCGGGAACTGAAGGTTACTATTCTTACTATTATGATACCTGGACTTCCGATAATGAGAACGTTGCTTCTGTTGTGGAAAAGAGTGACGGCTACGAAGCAACGGTAACGGGTGGCGCACCCGGGAAGGCAACAATCACGCATAAGTATTATAAGGATGGCTGGGCGAAAAATATGTCAAATGAAAAATTCACGGTCACGGTATCGGACGGGTTAACCGTGAAATTTGACAAAAACGGCGGCAGCACAGACAATCCGCCGTCTCAGAAAGTGACGGCATACGGAAACTCGATTACGCTTCCTGCTTATACGGGAACCAAATCCGGATATACGTTTATAGGCTGGTCGGAAGTAAGCGATCTTACAAACACCACATATTATGCGGTATATCCGGCGGGTTCAGCCTATACGGTAAAAAAGGATATTACCCTGTATGCGGTTTGGTCAAAGGCAGTAGACGGGCACTTCTTTATCCTCAAGGATGCTGTTATTCCTTATGAGCCGAGTCAGTATAGTGCAAGCAATTATACAGCCGGAATAACGATAGCAGGTGTAATAAAGTCAGATCACTGGGTATGCGACACGACCGGTGTTGCGGTTACTGCCAATCTGAATTCCGTTCCTACTGCCGATCAGATAAAAGCTGTTTGCAGCGGATATGATGAGAACTCTCATTATGTTTTATGGTATGTGATCAAATATGCAGGTTCCTGGCATATAGACGGTGTTTTATTGGAGAAGAGTAAGATCAACCTTTCATATGACGGAAACGGAAACGGTGATGTTTCCAATGTTCCGCTCGGAAGTCAGTATTATGTGAATGATACGGTAAAGGTAGGGCACAGCGGTGGAAACAGCGGTTCTCCGATGACTCCGACCCGCCCCGGTTATACCTTTGCAGGGTGGAATACAGCTGCTGACGGAAGCGGAACCGCCTATAATAATAATGCGGAATTTACCATTACGGCAGCAACAGTGCTCTATGCACAGTGGGATGCAAACAGTAATACCGCATATACCGTTCAATGGATAAATGCGGATACAGACCACGTAATTAATTCTACACAAAGAAAAGGTGTAACAGGAGTCACTGTTTCCGTAAACGAAGCCGATAAGGCTTTAACAGGATATACCTATGCGGGTGATGACCATACCGGTACGGTTCTTTCCGGAACCGTTGCGGGAGACGGAAGCCTTATCCTGAAACTGTATTTCACACAGAACAAGTATACTGTGACCTACACAAAGGGTACCCATGGCACATTTGCGGATCAGACAACGAACAATCTGACCTATGGGGAAAATACCCCGGCTTTCTCAGGTACTCCCGGCGGTGACGCAGGCTATACATTTACAGGATGGAATCCGACGGTTGCCAATACTGTAACAGGAAATATAACCTATACAGCACAATGGTCGGCGAATACAAATACAGCTTATAAAGTAAAACACTATAAACAGGATCTCGGCGCAACCACCTATACGCTTGCGGATACGGATAACCTGACAGGGACAACGGGGGCAACGGTAGAAGCGGCACCGAAGACCTACACAGGGTTCACGTACGACAGTACTGTGGCGGAAACCATAGCCAGCGGGACGGTCGCAGGAGACGGAAGCCTTGTCCTGAAACTTTATTACACCAGAAACAGTTATGATGTGACATATTCCTATACGGGGAATACACCGACAGGTGCGACTGCGCTGCCGGCAACGGTAAGCTATCAGTACGGAGCAAACGTAACGGTAGCGGTTGCGGCAACGGCAGCAGGCTATACGTTCAGCGGCTGGGGCACGACAGATGCGGCGGTAAGTGCAGGAAAATTCAGTATGCCGGCCAAAGCAGTGGAGATCAAGGGACATTTTACTGCGAATACGAATACTGCCTATAAGGTAGAACACTACAAGCAGGATCTCGGCGCAGCTACCTATACGCTTGCAGATACGGATAACCTGACAGGGACAACGGGGGCAACGGTAGAGGCGTCACCGAAGACCTACGCAGGGTTCACGTATGATAAAAATGTAGCAGGGACAATAGCCAGCGGGACGGTCGCAGGAAACGGAAGCCTTGTCCTGAAGCTTTATTACACCAGAAACAGTTATGATGTGACATATTCCTATACGGGGAATACACCGACAGG
>Ga0160425_1001239_pt1 | contig 25661 bp, 28 predicted proteins | sample BioMet8_FD_108193 | JGI IMG/M metagenome (GOLD analysis project Ga0160425, IMG submission 108193) | Microbial communities from bioreactor (seeded with sewage sludge) at Lawrence Berkeley National Lab, California, USA - Biofuel... | ecosystem: Engineered > Bioreactor > Anaerobic > Unclassified ...
TCAACACTGAAACCGCATATGAGTTTAGGGATGAGTTAAGGCGTAGGGTGACAGAACTTTTCGAGATTGAAGTTTCTCATCCAGTATTGACATTAAGCGGAAAATAACATGGCAAAGCTCACTGACAAACAAGAGCTGTTTGCCCGTGAGTCAAGACCATCTCCGGGCGAAAGCTTCATCACTGAGTTTCACCCGTACAACAGACTGATTCCCGCCGATGGGGTTTACGATTGGGTTCATCAGAACATCATCTTAAGCACTGGTGCTATCCATAATCCAGACCATGTGCACCTTGAAGGGGCCGATATCGCTTTCCTTTGGGCTCAGCACGGATTCACGAAAAAAGGGCGCACCGTTCTCGGTCAGGCTGAAGAGGTGATGTTTCGTGCGGGGGGATGGCAAAAGGCACGCATGGAACAGCAGATGAACGATTGGTTCGGACACCAACCAGATTACATCATCACACTGGCTGCTGACTTTTGTTCTCAATGCTCAGATCTGGAGTTCTGCGCCCTGATAGAGCATGAGCTTTACCATATAGCGCAAGAGACTGATGATTTTGGCGCGCCCAAGTTCTATAAAGAATCTGGACTGCCAAAACTCTGCATGCGCGGACATGACGTTGAAGAGTTCGTTGGTGTGGTTCGTAGATATGGAGCAAGCGTCGATGTACAGGAACTGGTCGATGCTGCAAATAAACCAGCCGAAGTGGCGAAAATCAACATAGCCAGAGCATGCGGCACGTGCCTTATGAAGCTGGCTTAATTTTTATACTCATCTATACGGATGGTGAAGCATGGCTGCATTAAAGCCGGAAGTGAAAGCCTTCATCGTCCAGCAGCTTGCGTGCTTCGATACCCCATCTCAAATAGTCGAGGCCGTACAAAATGAATTTTCTATTCAGATAACCCGCCAGCATGTGGCGTCACACGATCCAACAAAAGCTGCTGGCGTTAATTTGGCTAAGAAGTGGGTGGACTTGTTCCACACGACGCGCGCCCGATTCCAGAGTGATATTTCAGATATTCCTATCGCTAACAAAGCATATCGCCTGCGCGTCCTGGACAGGATGACAGCGAAGGCCGAGGGAATGCGAAACATGGCATTAGCGGCATCACTGATGGAGCAGGCTGCGAAAGAGTGCGGTGACGCTTACACCAATAAGCTGAAAGTCGAAAGCACCGGCGCTGACGGCGGACCAATCAAATATTCCGACATCACCGAAGAAGAATTAGATGAACGCTTGAAGGAGCTTGGTCATGGCAGACACAGATCACAGCTCGCTGAGAAACAGGCAGACTCTTGAGGCATATAAGCGCCGAGCCGTAAAAGAAGCTCGCGAAAGTCTGATGGGATTCACGCTCTACACCAACCCGCTGTATGAGACGGGCTGGTTTAACGAATTACTTTCTGCTGAGCTTGACCATTTTCTCGAAGAGGTTGAGGCAGGAAATATGCCGCGCCTGATGATATTCGCGCCGCCACGTTCTGGTAAAAGCGAAAAGGCGTCGCGTCGATTTCCCGCTTACGTGCTGGGTAAACATCCTTACTGGAATGTGATCGCCTGTTCATACTCTTCCGACCTTGCAAACCGCATGTCGCGCGACACTCAGCGCATCGTAGGCTCAAAGAAATACGCAGACGTCTTCCCTGACACCGCACTGCCATCAGGACGTACAGGGGCAGGTGGCGCTATACGCACTGCTGAACTTTGGGAAGTGGTGAATGCTAATGGTGAACTGCACGGCGGCTCATACCGTGCTGCAGGTGTGAATGGCGGCATTACCGGCCAGGGTATGAATATCGGCATCATCGACGACCCTGCCAAAGACTACAAAACAGCATCATCTCCGACATACCAGGAAGCCGTCATTGACTGGTATGACACAACATTCTTTACGCGCGCCGATCCAAAAATAAACGGCATCATCATCATCCTTACTCGCTGGCATAAAGATGACCTTGCTGGTCAGTTGTTGAAAAAAGCAGAGGAAGGCGTTGAGCAATGGCGCGTAGTTAGCTTCCCAATGGAGGCTGAGAAAGAAGAGATTCACGAGCTGAACGGTAAGACCTATCTGTTACGCAAGCCTGGTGAAATCCTGTTTCCTGAGCGCATGCCCCAGGAGTTCGTCGACAAGGCCAAGCAGCGTGGCTCACTGGTATGGAACGCCCTTTATCAGCAGCGACCAACTGCCAAAGGTGGCGGACTCATCAAGTCTGAATGGTTCGGTGAATACCGTGAACTGCCGGTGATGAAGTTCAGGGCTGTGTATGGCGATACCGCGCAGAAGACCAAAGAGGCCAATGACTTCTCAGTGTTCGAGCACTGGGGGTTAGGCGTTGATGGTTACATGTACCTGATAGACATGATTCGCGGGAAGTGGGAAGCCGATGAGCTGAAGCGTCGCGCGGTTGCGTTCTGGTCGAAGTGCAAAATGCTCCGTAACGGGCCTCTGCGCCACATGGCAATCGAAGACAAGGCATCTGGTACCGGACTCATTCAAAGCATTCGTAAAGACGCTCTATGCCCCGTTAAAGCCATTCAGCGAGACAAGGACAAATACACTCGCCTGATGGATACGCAGGGCTATATCGAATCCGGCTATATCAAGCTTCCAGCCAACGCGGACTTCATCAATGATTTTCTGGTGGAAATGGAAGCGATCAACCCTGACTTCAATACGCATGATGACCAGCTCGACCCAATGATGGACGCCATCACCGAGATGAAGGGTAAAGCAGGCATCCTGTTCCATATTCCTGACGAGATAATCCAATGACAAGACGCAAGCAAACAGCGCAACCCACTCGGCGGGAACTGGCAAAAATCACGCAGATGCATCTTGATAGCGCCTCTGTAGCAAATGACGAGAAGCCGTACGCTGAATTTAAGCAATACATTCCGCTTCCCGGGGTAATTCCTGAGGCGAAGAAGGAGGCCACTCTGGCGATGGATGCAACGCCGTATGATGTGCTTAACAGCATGTCTATCGGCACCGAGTATTCAGGCTTTCGTGGTTACCCAATTCTGGCTGCCATGTCTCAGCAGGTCGAGTATGCGAACATGCATACCGTCATGGCCGACGAGATGACGCGTAACTGGATTGAGATTAAAAGCCGCAAAGACGGCGACCCTGACATCGACCTGATGGAGCAAGCTCTCGTTAAGTACGACGTGAAGCGCTTAATCCATGAAGCAGTTAAACAGGACTCCATGTTCGGCGTGGCGCATATCTACGTTGACACTGGAGCGAGCGAAACAGAGCTTGAAAAGCCTCTTTTCCTCGATCCGCGAAAGATTCCAAAGGGCTCTTTGAAAGGTTTGCGCTGCGTCGACCCGACATGGATTTACCCGGCGATGTACAACACGCGCTGGCCTCTGTCTGATAACTACTACAAGCCGATGGCGTGGTTTGTCATGGGGCAGACGGTTCACGAGTCACGCTTCATCGACATTATCAGCCGACCGGTACCAGATATTCTCAAGCCGTCATATTCGTTCGGTGGCTTATCGCTGACGCAGCTGATGGAGGATTACGTTACTGACTGGCGCGATGCCAAGAAGAACGTTATCAAGATTCTCCGCACGCTGCGTATGCGCGGACTAAAAACTGATATGGATGCCAGACTGCAAGACCCGGGGCAGTTTGATAAGCGAATCAATCTTTTCGTGAAGTATCAGGATAATTTCGGCTTATGGCCTCATGACCTGAGCGAAGAGATTACTCACCAGCAGACATCGCTCAGCGAATTGTCCAACCTGCTGTCCAACTATCAGGACCAGATGTGTATTCCGGCTCGCATCACTAACCTGAAGCTCTTGGGTAACGCTCCGGCAGGTTTAAATGCATCAGGTGAATCAGAGCTTGAAACTTGGCACGAAACCATCTCAGGGATGCAGGAGCGCGATATACGACGTGCTCTGGAAAACATCTTCAAGATTATCCAGCTCTCAGAGTTTGGCGAAATCAAAGATGACATCTATTTCGAGTTCCGTCCACTGGATGAGCTGAGCGAGAAAGAGAAAGCCGAGATTGCCAAGCTGAAAGTCGAAACGGTAACTACCGCTGCTGATTCGCAACTCGTCGATTCTGAAGAGGCTCGCGATGCACTGAAATGCATTGAAGGTGCTGGCTTCGAAAATCTGGATGGTGATTATGAACCGGAAGAAGACGAAGAGTCTGAAGCCAGTGAACTACAACGCGGGAAACATCAGGTGGTATCAAAAAGAGCTGCTCAGAACGATTCGTGAGATGAACGATGATGTGAAGGCAGAGATAGTGACCATCATGCGAGATAACCCGCTGGCGATGGATATGGCGATGGATGCTAACCCGGTTGACATTGTGAAGCGTGCCATATCATCACTGGCTAAGAAGTGGATAGACAACTTCATCAGGAAGGCGATCCCGGTTTCCGATGAGGTGGCAGATAAGACGCTTGAGGCTGTCGACCGCGGAATCCTTGCATCTGCCCGCAAAGACTCTCTGGTTATCAACCTGCAATGGACAGACGCCATGCTGCAAAAGCGTGACGCCATCATTGCTGAAAACGTGTCTCTGATTCGTTCGATACCTGAGAAATACTTCACCGAAGTCGAGTCAATGGTGTTTCGGTCTATCGCCAAAGGTGGTGACCGCAAGCAACTGGCTGATGAGATAGAGCGTGAGTTTGGCAAGCATCATGGCATCACCAGACGGCGCGCTGAGTTCATTGCTCGTGACCAGATACGCAAGGCTACCAGTGCTCTTGCCATTGCCAGAATGCAAGGTGCTGGAATTGAAGAAGCTGAGTGGATGCATAGTGGTGGTGCAAATAAACCTCGCCATAGTCACGTCATAGCAGGGAAAGAGCGCAGAAGATTCAGACTTGATAAGGGATGCCTGATAGATGGTGAGTATATATATCCTGGGCAATTGCCAGGATGTGGTTGTACATGTAAACCGGTACTGCCGTTTTAATACGAAATAAATCAACAAGGTCACTTCGGTGGCCTTTTTTATTGCCTGAAGAAAGGTAATCCAATGGTTTTTGTATCTAGTCGACTGCCAGGTGGTGGGTATCAGCCGAAAAGAAATGGCAAAGACGCCGTAGAAAAAATCCTCCCTCCACCAAAGCGAAGGTAATCCAATGCCAGTACATCAAAAAGACGGCTCCTGGTGGTGGGGTGGGCGCGGGCCTTTCGACACCAAAGAAAAAGCCGAAGAAGTAGAGCGAGCGGCATATGCGAACGGTTACGCCAAAGACTCTGCATTCGCATTCGACAGGGCAAGCATGCGCACCTATGACGCGGATGGAAAACTCCACGTAGAGCTAACCCCAATCAGCAAGGCTAACGTCTGTGTGTATTACGGGCGAGAGATTTCAGGCTGCGATGAGTTAGGGCTCATTCCTGACAAAGCATATCGCCTGCTGCGCGACCCTGAAGAACTTCGCAAGGCCGCAGACACATTCAACAACCAACCGCTGCTGAACACGCACATCGCCGTATCAGTGCTTGACCCACCGAGAGAGGCAATCATCGGCTCAACCGGTGAAAGCGCTGAATTCGACGGCACCTACCTGAAAAACTCTCTCGTCATCTGGGATGTGAATTCCATCATCGGCGTGGAGAACAAGCAGCAGCGCGAAATTTCATCCTCATACCGCTACCGGCTCGATATGACCCCTGGCGAGTACGAGGGAGAGGCATACGATGGCGTCATGCGTGACATCGTTTGTAACCACGTGGCAATCGTGCCATCGGGTCGTGCAGGCCCGGATGTATTTGTATACGACTCAAAACCTACAGGAACAACACTGATGTCAAAAGCAAAAGCACTCATGGCGCTTTTCAAGCCATTCCTGGCTAACGACGCCAACACCGAAGAGGTGGAAAAGAAAGTCGAAGAAATCATCAAAGATGAGGACAAAGACCCAAAAACTGCCAAAGACGAAATGACCGAGGAAGAGAAGAAAAAACTCGCCGAGGACGAAGAGGCTGAGAAGGCTAAGAAACTAGCTGAAGATGAAGCCGAAAAAGAAAGAGAGAAAGAAAAAATGGCAAACGACAGCAAGTTAGCGATGGACGCAGCGGTTAAAGCTGTTGAGCAACGCTTCATCGACCTGCGCAAAGCTGAGCGTGATGTGCGTCCGGTAGTAGGCGAGCTGGCCTGTGACAGTGCAGAAGAAGTGTATCGCACTGCCCTGAAACAACTGGGTTGCGATGAGCACGCTTCAATTCCTGCGCCTGCACTGAGTTCAGTCTTCAAAGCCTATGCTCGCCAGCCATCATCCATGGCGCAGGACTCCGCAGTTATCACCACGTCTTCTCGCGAAAACGTTAAAAACTTCTTTGAGGGCAAATAACAATGGCTTTCCAGACAAGCGTTAACATCTACTCTGGCGTTGGTCAGGCTGGCCAGCCTGCTTCTAACAGCCCAATCATTGCTGCTGCAGGCGGTCCTGGTGCATACCAGGCTGGCTTAAGTGGTCTGGTCATGGCGCGTTTCGCATGGCGTGACGGCACTAACCCACTCCTGTTGAATAACACCGGCACCGGCAAGCCTGTTGGCTTCATCTACAACAACGCAAACGCCACGATCACCTACCTGCAGAACTCCAGCATGACTATCCCTGCTGGCCGCGAAGCATCACCGGTGGTTGGTGGTGACTTCTGGGCTCTGTCTGCTACTGACGCGACTGTAGGTCAGAAAGTGTTTGCGGTACTGGCTGACGGAACCCTGAAGACTGGTGCAGCTGGCGCAACCATTTCCGGTGCTGTTGAAACCGACTGGTATGTGGCTAGCCCTGCAACAACCGGCAATCTGTTAATCATCTCTACCTGGAGCAAAGCATAATGCCTCAACTGACTCAGGCTGATTTCGCTGCCTTTAAAGCGGAAGCCGAATCTCGCGGCATTTACCTGCCTGCATCGGTAACTAAGTTTGCAATGGATGCCGACCCTCAGCCGGGTCTTGGCGCAAACGGCGGTATTCCTGCTGTAGTATCAACCTTCATCGACCCTGAAATCGTGCGCACCATCTTCGCTAAGCAGAAAGCGACCGAGATTCTGGGCGAGAAGAAAAAAGGCTTATGGGCTCAAGATACCATGATGATCCAACGCGTTGAGCAATCCGGTGACGTTGTGGCGTATGACGACTACAGCGAACAGGGTGCTAACCAGGTAACTTCCCGTTGGGAAAACCGTCAGGTGTTCCGCTACCAGACCATGGTCACTTATGGCGAGCTGGAGCAGGAACGTTATGGCCTGGCCATGCTGCCATACGTCGCAGAGAAACAACGTGCTGCAGCTTGGACTCTGAATCAGGCGCAGAACAAGTTTTACTTCTACGGCGTATCTGGCCTGCTGAACTACGGAATCCTGAACGACCCATCACTGCCGACTCCGATCACCCCGGCAACTGTTGGCGGCGTGACCCTGTGGAAAGACAAGCAGGTTATCGACATCTACAACGATATCCTGGCGCTGTACGAAGACCTGATCACCCGTACAAATGGTGCAGTGGGCGATGGTGTTGATATGGCCTCCCCTCTGGTTCTGGCGATGTCTCCTAATACCTCCGTTTGGTTCAAAAAATCAAACGAAATCTTCGGTAACTCCGTTGAGAAGATGGTCAAAGACACCTTCACCAATATCCGCATCGAAGTTGCTCCTCAGTACAGCACTGATGCCGGTGAACTGGTGCAGATGTTCGTTGAGACAGCTCAGGGTCAGGATGCTGGTTACTGCGCATACAGCGAAAAACTGCGGGCTCACCCGGTCATCCCCATGACTTCAAGCTGGAAACAGAAACACTCCGGCACCACCTACGGCGCGGTAATTACTCAGCCTTTCTTGTTTGCACAGATGCTGGGCGTTTAATTTATCGGGCTCTAAATTGAGCCCGTAACAATATTCCTTGGAGAATTTAGAATGGCTGATGAAAAAGAGATCGTAGAGCAGCAGGAAGAAGTTGATACACAGCAGGAAGTCGCAGCAGAGACGGAAACCAAAGCTGGAAATAAGAAAGGTGCTAAACCTACCAAGGCTGGCAAGCCAGATTCATATGTGATCGGCTGCAAACTTCCCTGTGGCCTGAAGATTGGTCATGGTTCAACTGCAGTAGCCCTGAAAGGCGCAAACGACTCCATGCTCATCAATGGCTTTGGCATTACACAAAATGTTCCTGCTGATGTGTGGGAAGAATTTGAGAAAAACCACAAGTCATCTCCTCTCTTCCTGAATGGAATCATCTTCGCTGTAACTGACATGAAGTCAGTAGAAGACGCATCTCTTGAGCGCGCACGACAGAAAACTGGCCTTGAGCAGGTTAGCGCTAAAGATGCTGGCGTAGAGGAAGAAAAAGAGGAATAAGCCATGGCAGTCGTGACTCTGGATATTGCCAGTTTCCGTGCCATGTACCCTGAATTCTCCAACGTTCCAGATGCAATCCTTCCATTCCTGTTTGACCAGTCCATTGACTATCTGAATAACACCGATTACTCACTCGTCGATGACGTCGTGAAGCGAGAGCGTTTGCTCTACATGCTCATGGCGCATCTGGCGTATGTGCGTTATGGCGACAACAAAGGCCGTGGTGGCTCAGGAATGGTTGGGCGTATTGCATCAGCTACAGAGGGCAGTGTGTCAGTTTCATCTGACCTCGGCCCTATTGAGTTCAGGTATGCGTGGTATACGCAGAGCCCATACGGCATGGACTTCTGGCAGGCGACGAAAGTCTATCGGATGGCTAATTACTATCCTGGAGATAACTATGTCTGACGGCCTCGATAAGTACCTGGAAGGAATGGCTGAGCGACTCAATGCCACTGAGGTAAGGGCTGGCTTTCTTGGCGGCTCAACATACCCAGACGGAACCAGCGTCGCGATGGTTGCCACTCGTAACGAGTACGGTGACCCGGCAAACAATCAGCCTCCACGTCCATTCTTCCGCAACGCAATCGCAGACAAACAGGAAGAGTGGAAGAAGACGATTGAGCGCGGTCTTGCTTCAGGTCTTGATTCCAGAACGGTGCTTGAGGTCGTCGGCGCTCCGATAAAGGGTGACATTCAGGAGTCGATAGCCACGCTCATTGAGCCAGTACTCTCCGAAGTCACACTTGAGCGACGCAGAAACAGGAAAGTAATGCCTAACCAGTCAGATAAGCCTCTCGTCGACACAAGGGTGATGATTGGTGATGTTAACTACGAGGTTACCTGATGAATCTGCATCAAATTGTTCGCGGGGCGATCACAACGGTTAACCCTGACGTTCCAGGTTTACTGAAAGTGAATAGCGGATTCACAACTGCTCCAGGCGGTAAGCGCGTGCAGTCATACACCGATGTGGATGTGATTGTGCAGATGCAGTCTCTGTCATCTACAGACCTAAAACAGGTTGATGCGATCAACGTTCAGGGGATTCTGCAAAGCGCTTATCTAAATGGGAACTTCAACGGCATTAACCGGCCCGAGCAACAGGGTGGAGATATGCTGATTGTTGATGGCAAGACATGGCTGGTTGTGAAAGTGGCAGAGCTTTATCCGGACTGGTGTCATCTGATTGTTAACCTGCAGAGGTCGCCATGACAACCACAGTAGACATCACCGAGCTAGACCTGCGCATTGCGCTGCAGGCGTTTCTGATGGATATCACCGGTCTCACTATCGACAACGTGCTGGTAGGTCAGCAGAACCTCACACCAATGCCGCTTCATGACTTCATCATCATGACGCCATTGAAGCAGATAGGCCTGTCTACCAACCGCGTCAAATACGACGACAACGGTGTGTATGGCGAAGGTAAGCAGCTCAACCAGCGCAGCACCCAATGGCCTTGCCAGATTGACTGTTACGGAGAGAACGCAGCGGATAACGCTGCAATCATCGGCACGCTAATCCGCTCAGACTTTGCCTGCGAATGGTTCAGGAAATACGGCAATGTCATCACCCCTCTTTACTGCTCAGACCCTCATCAGACAACGATGATAAACGGCGAGCAACAATACGAAGGCCGCTGGACGATGGAATTTATCGGGCAATTCAACCCGTCTGTTACCACACGCCAGGACTTCATGGACAGCATTACAGTCGGCGTTATTGCCGCAGATTTAAAATACCCTCCGGAGAGTTAATAAATGGCAATCCCATTAAGAAAGGACGTCCAGATTAACCCTGGCGTTTTGCCTGCTGGCGGTTCAGCGCTTGACTTGAATGGCCTCATCCTTACCGACAGCGCTTATGCTCCGGTGGGGAGTGTTATCACGTTCACGAACAAAGAAGACGTAGCGGCTTATTTCGGCAGTGCTTCTGCTGAATACAGCATGGCTGAAGTGTATTTTCAGGGCTACGACAATTCCACCAAAACCCCGGGCGCGTTGCTGTTTGCACGATTTAACCCATCGGCTGCAGCGGCATGGTTGCGCTCAGGCTCAATGGCGGCTATAACGTTAGACCAGCTCAAGTTGCTGAGTGGTGTACTGACCCTGACGGTTGACGGAACATCACACACATCAGCCAGTATCGACCTGAGCACGGCGACCAGTTTTGCTATGGCTGCTGACCTGATTGAAACGGGTATCGGTTCCAGCGTAACGGTAGAGTTCGACACCACTCAGAAGCGCTTCATCATCACCAGCGCAACTGATGGAGCAGCGAGCACCATCACATACGCAACCGGCACTCTTTCTGCTGGACTGAAGCTGACAGCCGCTACTGGCGCTCAGTTGTCACAGGGCGCAGATGCGGCAGTGGTCACCACGGCGATGCAGTCAGTGCTTGATAGCTCTCAGAACTGGGCAATCTTCACTACCTCCTTCACGCCGACCGAACAAGAGGCGCTGGACTTCTCTGCCTGGGTTAATGGTCAGAATTACCGGTTCGGCTATGTGCCGTTCACGCTGGAAGAATCCGCACTGGTATCTGGCTCAACTGACACGCTGGCTTACAAAATCATCAGCACTTACGACTATTCCAACGTAGTGCCAGTGTTCGGTGACCAGACTCACGCAGCAAGTGTGATTGGCTATGCCGCATCTCTTGACTTCGACCGTCAGGAAGGCCGTGTACCATTCAAGTTCCGCTCTCTAGGCGGTCTGCTGCCAGAAGTGACCACATCAGCAAATTACGATGCGCTGATTGCGAACGGCTATAACTTCTACGGCGCGTACACTGCGAATAACTACGATACCCGTTACTGGGCTGATGGCACCATTACCGGTGACTTCAAGTGGTTTGACTCCTTCTGCTTCCAGATTTGGCTGAATGCTAACCTGATGCAGGACGCTATCGAGTTGTTCCAGTCCAACCGCAGCATTCCATACAACGCACGCGGCAAGGCAATCATCGAGGCGTCCTTCTCCGATACGCTGAATCAGGGGATCACCTTTGGCGGCATCCGTACTGGTGTAACACTTTCCAGCTCTCAGATTTCCGAGATTCAGAACGCGGTAGGCGCTGACATCTCCCCATCGCTTATTGCTAAGGGTTACTACCTGTATATCGCTGACGCCACTCCTACTCAGCGTCAGGAGCGCACAAGCCCGAGCATGACCCTGTGGTACTGCGATGGTGGTTGCGTACAGAAAATCACTCTCGCTTCAATTGAAGTTCAGTAAGGAGCAAATCAATGTCTAACACAATTACGAGTGCAGACTCTATTTTTGCTCTGTCCGTGACAAACCTATTTCCTTCAGCACAAATCATTGAAGGTTATGCTGCGGATGCCATGTTCGCTCTTGGTGATACAGAGCTGGCAGTAACAGTTCGTGGTGCGGATAGAAAATTGTCTGCCGGTTTTGTCTACGGTGAATACCTGCAGACAATTACCCTCATGCCAGACAGCCCAAGCTGGCCTCTCTTTGAAACGTGGGTGAACACATCTGTTACGTCAATCGCTGTATTTAGATGCAACGCCACCATCATTCTCCCGGCCACAGGTAAAAAATACACTCTGACAAACGGTGTATTGCAGCGAGTTAAGGCGATGCCAGATGCACAGCGCGTTCTGCAACAGGGCACATTCCAGATTAACTGGGAATCGATTACGCCGGAACCATATCAGGCATAAGGACTAACATGGCACGCAAAGAGATTTTCTACACCATCGAAGATAAAGGTCGTGACAATGGGAAGGTTTTCTATATTCGCGAAATGTCTGCTACTCAGGCTGAGTGGTGGGCAATCCGTGCCGGGCTGGCAATGGCTAAAAACGGCGTTAATCTTCCGGATAATTTTTCAGATATGGGTATGGCGGGCATGGCAAAAGTCGGCCTCGAAATGGTGGCTAAGATTCCACCAGAAGACGCACGGCCTTTACTGGATGAGCTGATGAAGTGCGTTCAGGCAGTACCAAATCCATTAGATCAAAACATCAAACGACCATTAATCGATGATGACACTGAAGAAGTTATGACCCGCCTGAAGCTTCGCGGTGAAGTCTTTAAGCTGCACGTTGATTTTTTTACCGCCGCCGCCAGTTAGACATCCCTCCGGTAATGGGTCAGCAAATCGCTGGCCTTGCTGACTATGCCAATGTGCCAAAAACAATAGCTACAGTTCTGTCATCGGGTAAGTGCTCGCTGACAGAACTAAGCACAACGCTTGGCGTAGAGGATTTATGGTGGTGGCTTGAAGTTATTACAGTCGACAATTACAACCAAATGGTCATCAACAGGGCTCAGGAGAATGGCTGATGCCAACGATTATTGACTCACTGGTAGTCACTCTTGGTCTTGACTCTTCCGGATTCAAGAAAGGCCAGACAGAAGTAAAAAAAGGTCTGGACGATACCAGAAAGAATGCTGACCAGACAGCTAAAGACATGGAGGCCGCAGGTAAAAGAGCGGCCTCATTTTTTGGCTCAATCAGAACAGAATTACTTGCGCTGGTAGGTGTTACTTTATCGGCGCAGGGCATTAAGACATTCATCACCAACATGACATCGGATTTGATGCGATTGGGGATTGAATCACGCGCTCTGGATATCTCGGCTAAGTCGCTTGATGGATGGGAGAGAGCAGCAGCGGCAGCCGGTTCAACTGCAGAACGCATTGCAGGCACGCTGGGTAACTTCCAGAAGACGCTGACAAACATCCGTACCGGTGGTGGTCAGGACGATCCGCTTTTCGGTGCTCTGGCATCATTTGCCGGAGCAACAGGCGCTAACTTCGATTATCAGAACGACAACGCCGAAAAAATCATGCGCAAGATTGCCAGCAACTGGGGCAAATTGAGCAAAGACGCTCAGCGCAGATTTGGAGGTATGTTTGGCTTTGATAACGCCACTCAGCAAGGGCTGGCTAACGGTTCGCTTGTTCAGGATGCAGATCGCTTTGCGAAGATATCCAAAGCAACTGATGAGGCAACTAAGAAAGCATTAGAGTTTAACCGTCGCCTGGAGCAGATGAAGCAGAACTTTGCCGCTGCATCGCAAGTGCTCTACGAGGCGATGATCCCTTATATCGAAAAACTCATTCCATTGATTGAGAAGTTCGGGATATGGATAAGCACTCACGGCCCTGAAATCAGCAAATTCTTCTCCGAAACAGCAGATGAAATCAACAAGGTAGTTGATGCTGTGGGTGGGTGGGAAAATGCTTTAAAAATTCTGCTTGTGTATGTTGCCGGAAGCTGGGCATTGGGAATGATTTCTGCCGTGGGTCGAGTGGCAAAATCATTTGGTCCTCTTTTGGTTGCGATGGCTGCTGTTAGTGCATGGGATAAACTTGGCAATACAGACGACGAAGCCAAAAAAGAAGGAGTGAGCACTGGCGAATTCCTTGTAAAAAAAATGCATGATAAAGAACAGGCCAGATTGAGCTCGGGAGATACGATTTCCGATCGCTTAACCAAGTGGTGGCATGGCCTTTCCGGTGGAGATAATACATATACTGCATATGGAACAGCACCAAGAGGCATCCGCAATAACAATCCTGGGAACTTAAACTTTGCTAACCAGGCAGGAGCCACCAAAGAGAGCGGGGCCGGTGGAAGGTTTGCTGTCTTCGAGTCAATGGAGCACGGAGTCGCAGCACTTTACAAGCAATTGCAGCTGTACTTCAAGCGCGGCATCAACACTCTTTCCTCTATCGTCAAAACCTACGCTCCTGCATCAGACAATAACAACGTAGACGCCTACATCTCTGCGCTAACCAAAGCAACAGGAAAAGGTGCTAACGAGGAGCTGGATTCAGGCGATACGGCAACGATTGCCAGGCTGATGAAGGGCATTGTCGACCATGAGAACGGAAAGGGTTACATCAGCTCATCTGACATCATGGGTGGAATTCAGTTAGGTGCAGGCTCATCTGCATCTCGAAATATGCCAGCTGCTGCCGGAAGCCAGACCAACATCAACATCGGCAAAATCGACATGCAGACATCGGTGGGCAACGTCAATGCTTTGGGTGCTGATATCCAGAGAAATCTTCAGAGAAACCGCCTGGTGAATCCAGCGATGTCAGGGCAGGGATAATATGGCCTTTTCACTGAACGAAACAACGCTACTCAGCGCGATAAACAGCGGAAATATCTTCTCAATCATCAACAGTACCCTTTCGCCTGGTTACGGGATTTACCTGAAGTCAGGCTTAAGGGCACTGTCTCCATCCTCTTTTCTTGGGATTGAGTATGGGGCTGATGCTTCAGTGGTGTCGGCTCCAATTGAGCAAGGTTCTTACAGCAGCTTTAACAAGGTGAAACGACCGCCGATTATCAGGGTGCTATTCACACTTGAGGGGTGGACTGGGTTTAGTGGGAGCATCCCTAACCTGACTAACTTCACACTGACAAGCCGATCGGACATGCTGGCAGCACTGGATGCGATGGTTGGTGATGCGCAGGTGTACGACATTGAGACACCGGACACGACATACGAAGATTATGACCTTGTTCGATACAATTACCGGACATCAGATCGCGATGTGACCCTTCTGACGGTGGAAGCCATTTTTCAGGCTGTGTTGCAGGAGGCTGAAGTCACCCTGACAAGTACAACAGCCAACAGCAATACCACATCAAATGGCACAAGTAAGGCGGCCAGCGTCGTAACTGAGAAAGCTAACTCGACAGCCACAAACTCTACCCTTGAAGATGTCAAAGGCGCGCTAACAGGCCTGAAGGAATCAGTGTCCAGTGCTGCAACAACCGTAGCCACATCTGTAACGAATGCCGTTAGCAATGCAACATCAGGTGCGACAAGTGCCATCAATGGAGCGGCAACATCGGCCATTAAAAACCTTGCGACAACGGTGGATGAACTGGTAGCGGGGTTATCCTGATGCAGAACATTTCTCTCAAGCCTCTTAAGGCTCAGGAAGTCAGCGTTAACCTTGATGGTCAGTCTGTAACCTTGCGCATCGTACAACGCTCTACAGGAATGTTTATCGACGTTGGACTGGATAATTTGTGGATAGCGCAAGGTGTTCTTTGCCATAACTGCAACAAGATAGTCCGTTATCCCTATCTTGGATTCAAAGGTGAGCTTTTCTTTGCTGATATCAAAGGAAGTCTTGACCCTGTTTACGACGAACTTGGATCAAGATTCAAACTGTTCTATGCCACAGCAGATGAGATGGCAGCATGACCTATAAAAAGAGAACGCTGAAATTTCAGTTCACGCTGAAAGACGGTGCTTTCGATGAGTCAGGAAACAACATTCTGACCATCGACAATATCAAGGCGGAAATAGAGATAGGTGCTTACGGCGGCATATCAGGAACGACACTGGAAGCAAGGGTATTTGGCCTGAGCATCGAAAATATGGCGCTGCTGAGCTACAAGGGCATCCAGTTAAACGGTGCCAAGCAGAACATGATGAAGGTTTGGGCAGATGACAGGCCAGTATTCTTTGGTTCTATCACTAACTGCTTTGCCGACCTTAACCAGATGCCTGATGCGCCACTGATAATCAGTGCCTTTTCAACAGGGTTCGACCAGTCAATCACTGCTCCTCCTTTCTCAAAAGAAGGCATTGCAAGCGTCGCTGAAATCATTACGACAATAGCAGCAAGCATTGGCTATACGGTGGTTAACAACGGCGTTCTGGCGAAGCTTGAGAATCCTTACTTCGAAGGCAACCCGATAGCGCAAATTCAGCAGTGCGCTCATGCGGCCGGCATCGAGATTGATTTCCGACTTGGGGCTATTTATATCTGGCCGCAGGGTGGAAGCATCGACGACACAATACCTCTCATATCGCCAGAGCACGGCTTAATTGGATACCCGGTATTCAGTAACTATGGGATTAACTTCCAGTGCCAGTACAGCGATCTGATTTTGCGAGGTCGCAAGGTGCAGATAGAAACCTCATTACCAAACGGCAGCGGGGTTTATACGGTGCAATCGGCAATTCACCATCTTTCGACATGGACTGAAGGTGCTCCGTGGGCAACCATCGTGTGGGCATCAATCGGACAGCTAACAGTGAGGCAGTAATGAATTTATTTACTACGCGGCCTCAGGACACGGCAACCGATGCCAACTCACAACAGTTCCTGATGCATCAGTTTCTGATGGGGAAGTCTTTTATCACTCTTGCTCTGGTTACGTCAGTAAATGACGCAGGTGAAGTGGTATCCGTAAAGCCAATGGTGGAAGGGTTCACTGGCGGTGGGGACCTCATTCCGAACTCGGTGATTCACGGCGTTCCGGTCTGGCGATTGCAGCGCGGTGCCAGCGCCGTAATCATGCCCCCCGTAGAGGGAGACATTGGTCTTATTGCCATTTGCGATCGCGATATCACGGCTGTGAAGAAGACAAAGCAATCCGCACTGCCCGGTTCAAATCGCACCCACAGTTATTCGGATGCCATCTATCTTGGCGGAGTACTGAATGCTGATCCAAGCCAGTATGTGAAGTTCGCCAATGATGGGATTGATATCGTGTCGCCGCTGGTTGTTCAGGTTAATGGGAATATGGTTGTGGTTAATGCCGATGACAAAATATCTCTTAATGCTCCAATCATTGAGGCAAATGGCCAGCTCACTCAGGGCTCAGGAAGTTTCGGCGGAAACGCGACATTCGGAGGCTCGATTACTGCTACTGGAGAAGTCACCGGGAACGGCATCCACCTTAGTACGCACAGACACGGTGGTGTACAAACAGGATCCGGAAATACCGGAACGCCAACAAGCTAACCCGCTCCGGCGGGTTTTTTATTGCCCGGAGTTTACATGCTCACTAAATCACTGCTTTTGACTGACCTGTGGGATATCACGCTAGACGACACAGGGAGCATGGCTATTACTGCCAATCCCTATGCAGTAGCACAGGACGTAGCTTGTGCATGCTCAACATTTCTTGGTGAACCCTGGTATGACACCACGCTGGGGATTCCTTATTACGAGCGCATCCTCGGTCACTGGCCTGGTACGCAGCTGATCAATACCAAGATGTCTACCGAGGCCAAAAAGCTCCCATACGTTCAATCAGCTTTCTGCACTACCACGGTTGGCAAAGCAGATCGCCTTGCATCCGGCGTCATGACAATAACCGACACGAACAACGTTCAGACCACAATCCAATTCTGAGGTAACAAATGGCTGAAGTAACAGTTAGCACAGCCGTCCCCTCTGTCACGTTTTCCGCTACCGGCATTGCCGTTCCTGATGAGATAGACATTCTCAACGGGCGATTAACTGACCTTGATACCGCTATGGGCGGAGGGATGAGTAAGAGTCTGACGACTCCGCAGGGACAGATTGCCATGAGCGACACGGCAATCATTGGAGACAAGAACGACAATCTGGCATGGCTGGTTAATCAGATTAACCCTGACTTTGCTGAAGGTCGCATGCAGGATGCGATCGGAAAGATTTACTTCATTGACCGTATCGCCGCGATTGGCACAACAGTAACCGCAACCTGTACTGGGTTGGTAGGCACCGTTATCCCGGCAAACAGCATAGCCCAAGATGCAAGCGGCTATCTTTACTATTCTCTTGCCGATACTGTTATCCCTTCTTCTGGTTCGGTGAACGTTGTATTCCAGAATCAGGCATCCGGCCCAATTGCATGTCCTATTGGTGCTCTTAACACTATTTATCGCGCCATCCAGGGCTGGTCTGGTATCGATAATGCAACTGCAGGCGTGCTGGGTAATGAAGTTGAGAGCCGGGCTAATTTCGAATATCGGCGTAAGCAGTCAGTGGCAGGTAACTCAAACAATCAGCTCGGTGCAGTATACGCAAACGTGCTGGCCGTCAGTGGTGTTACTGACGCATATGTGACGCAGAACAACACCAGCCTGACGGTTACGAAGGGATTCACTAACGTATCTCTGGAGCCGCACTCGCTGTATGTGTGCGTGTACGGTGGAACATCTGCAGATATTGCAAAGGCGATCTGGCAAAAGCTCCCGCCCGGTCCGTCAATGGTTGGCAACACCACTTATACGGTGGTAGACGATGTTAACTATGTCCAGCCATACCCTGAATATGAAATTAAATGGCAGACACCTTCTGCGGTAAGCGTCTATTTCAAAGTGGAGCTCGCCAGCAATAATGCCCTGCCTGGCAATATTGCCACACTCGTACAGAACGCGATCATCAGCGCCTTTAATGGGGAAGACGGTGGTACCAGAGCACGCATCGGCTCAACTATTTATGCTGGCCGTTACTACGCGGGAGTTCAGGCAATTGACAGTGATAACGTAGATATATTCAGCATCACTATCAGTCGCGATGGCACTACCTATCAGACATCCGCATCCTTTGGAATTGATGAAGTTCCGACACTGGATGCATCAAATATCTCGGTGACACTGGCATGATAAACGTCGCGGATACCATCCTGACGCAATATGCCGACAGCCCGAAACTCAAATCCCTGATTTACTCGTTCAATGAAGCAATAGGTATCGAAGGCTTTCTTGATGATTTCTATGACGTGATATGGAACATCCAGACAGCAGATACCTACGGACTAGACGTATGGGGGAAGATCGTGGTTGTCAGCAGGCAGCTGACGGTTACAGAGAACAAGATTTACTTCGGATTTAATGAGGCATCATCAGACCCGATTCTTGTTGACGATCCACAGCCATTTAACCAGGCACCTTTCTATTCCGGCGAGCTTTTAACCTCAACCGTAACGCTCACAAATGACGTTTACCGCAAGCTAATCATGATGAAAGCGGCGGCAAATATATCAGATTGCACCATTCCAAACCTGAATAAGTTGCTGATGTTTATGTTCGGCGATAGTGGCAAGTGCTACGTCAGAAATGATGGTGAGATGGTGATGAGTTACGTCTTCGAATTTCAGCTTTCCACAGCAGAACTCGCCATCGTTCAAAGCTCAGGTGCGCTTCCTGCCCCGATTGGGGTAACAGTTAATATTGTTCAGCAGGTATGACATGAACTCTTCTGATATCCCATCAAGAATCACGAAAGCATTTGGTGTAAATGGACTGAAAAATACCATCCCTGTTGATTCAAGCACCACAACAGATAACAACGGGGTTGCCACCTTTGACAAGGGCTTTCCATCCATCACCATGCAGCCATTGAGTGCCGGAGGAATCCCACCATCAGGCAAGGATATGAATGGGGTTCTTTATTCTGCAACGCTTCAACAGCAGTGGCAGAACGCAGGAATGACCTATCCATTCAGTCAGGACTTCTCTGATGCTGTAAGTGGATACCCAAAAGGGGCAATCGTTCCAAGTTCGGTATATACAGGTCAGTGGCTAAATCTAAATGAAGCCAATAGCACCCCCCCTGAATCAGCAACTGGCGCAACGACTGGCTGGGTTCCGATAAACAACTACGGAATAACTCAGATCACGATGACATCAGGCAGCATTGTCATGTCATCACTTCAGGCGGCCAAAGACAGAATTATCATCACCGGGGCATTAACTGCAAACGTCAACCTGATATTCCCGGCATGGATTAAATCATGGGTTGTTTACAACAATTGCACAGGCAATTTCTCAATCACTTGCAAAACAGCCGCTGGAACAGGAATTACCGTTATTCCCGGCCTGGCATCAAGGCTTTTCTGCGACGGTGTAAACATAACCGATGAAACGTATAACTCAAACAATGACATGGTAGGAATGTTAGCTGCTTTCGCAATGAATAGCGCCCCTGAAGGATGGTTAATTGCAAATGGTTCTGCGGTAAGCAGGGTTACATATGCTCGCCTGTTTTCTCGCGTAGGGACGCTGTATGGGGCAGGGGATGGTTCAACGACATTCAACCTTCCTGATGCTCGCGGAGTAGTACTTCGTGGTGCTGATTTGGGATCTGGTCGTGATAGCGGTCGCGTTTTCGGTAGCTACCAACCTGACGCTGTAAAAACTATAGATCTCAGATATTACGGGCCGGGTACACCAGGAGTAGGCACAAGAACGGTATTTGCATTAGAAGCGAACAGAAACGCGATTTATACAACCGCAATTAACCAGTCAGACGGCTCAACACAGCCAGCATTCCAAATGGATGGAGCTGTAGAAAACCGGGTCAAAAACATCTCCATCCTTAACTGCATTAAATATTAAGGGCTGCGTATGTCTTTTACAGATACAGCAAATGCTAAAAAATATGCCTCTATATCCGAGACGGCTGCAGCTCAGGCAAAACTATATGCAGATAAGCTTGAGCAGGCTCCGGATTATGCAGAACAGGCAGCAGCCTCCGCTGCCGCTGCAGCTTTATCAGCTCAGTCAGTAGCGAACACGGAAGCCGCAGTGAACGCACTGGCTTCATCAGCAAGCGCATCAGCTACTGAGGCTGCAGCATCCGCATCTGAAGCAGGCAATGCCGCAGCTGCTGCTGTAAGCCAGTGTCTTAGAGTTCCTGCTGGAGAGTCTATTTCAATTCTTCCTGCGGCAGCTGACAGACATGATTCCCTCGTGCAGTTTGATTCAACAGGACAGGTTTCAGTTCTTCCAAAATCAGGAATAGCCATCCTTGATTCTGAAGGGAAAATACCTGTTTCCATGATACCTGCTATCGCATTAACAGAGCCTTTTGTTGTTAGCTCTCAGGCTGCAATGCTGGCGCTTGATGCGCAGGTTGGGGATATAGCTAAACGAACCGATCTCGGTTATTCGTTTTGCCTGGCATCATCGCCAGCATCTACGCTTAGTAATTGGGTTCAGCTAACAGATGATGTGCTGTCTCAGTTAGGCTTACCGACTGGAGCTACTCAGGTTGGGGCAACCGATGATTCTGGAAGTAACACCACCGTACAGGGAGCCCTTGCGTTAAAGGCATCACTGGCCGAGCTCGCCGCAACGAATGGCTATACGCTCATCCCGTCAATGGCACCATACGTGCAAATTCAGGCATGGAAAGGTGAGGGAGATGTTAGAGGGTGGCTAGCAAAGTGCGATGGTTCATCGGATGACACACTTAAGGTTCAACAGGCGATAAATGAAAGGCAGGGCATTGGCCCAGTGGTTATACCACTCCCAACTGTCTGCTCACACCTTACTGTTTACAGTGACACTATTCTACAAGGAAAGGGGAGAGAGGTTAGTAAGCTTATAATGAAGGCTGGTTCTAACAATGACTTCATTGTAGGTGGTTCATCAGATAACTCTACTGGTGCTCACAGAGTAAGAATAGAAAATATATGGATATATTGCGCAGATGGCTCTAACACATCAGGAACTGGAATAACAATTTACGGGAAAGAAACAAGCTTTGAATCTATCAGAGTTACCGGATTCCCAGACAATAATATTCACACAAATTGGACAGCTACAGATACCGGCGTATCTGGAATGGAAGGTTTTTTTGATGATATCATTGCCGAAAAATCAGGAATGCATAACTGGCTATTTGAGGGCCCTCATGACAGTAACTGCAGCAGAATAATTCTCATAGATGCCAGCCAAAAAACAGAAGCTACTTATGATGGATTAAGTTGCAGAGGTGTTAGCGGTAACGCCAGATGGACAGGAGTGCATGCATGGACAAACTATGGCAATAAGAGAATGCGATGTGCATTATATTCCGACAGAAACGCAGGAGGTAATGAGTTCGAGCTTTCACACTTTGAGGGCGCTCAACTTGCTAATGTGTATATTCTTGCTAACAACGTCACTATTGGTGAGTCGTGTAAGATTTATTACCCTTGGGGCGGTGTAAATGTAATAATTGCTGGTTCTGCAATCCGCATTTTTGCAACAATTATGGAGGAATACAAGGGTATTGGGCTTCCTTTATCTAAAGGCATTGTATTTGCAGGGGATTATGGTGGGCCATCAGGCTGTGAAATAAATTGCCTTATGCTTGGTCAGGATGCAGGAGCAATAGATTTTGGTGCTTCTGGTGGTTACAACAATATAACTGTTAGAGGTTATAACGGATATACAGGCAATACACCATATTTAGGAGTTCCCTCTGTAACGGATGAAGTTGACTTTTTGATAAGCGGAACAAAGTTATCAATTCTTAAAAAGAATAATAGAATGATTAACAATCCAGTATATTCCGCCACTTCAGCAGGATCAACACAAGCGACTGCCAATGGCATTAGCCAAACAGCGTCAACCGTTTATGTATCAACATCTCCAGGAGCTCTTTCTGGCATTCTTATACAAAATGCCACAGCGGTTGGCAATGGATTTGAAGTTACAATTTCAAACGTAAATTCGTCTGGCACAGCAATAAAGGTATACCCACAGCCAGGACATCAATTTATAGGGAATGGAATAGATAAACCTATCACATTGGAATTTGGTAAATCTGCACAGTTTCGTGTTGTAGATGCCGACGCTGGTAAGTGGATAGTGTTGCAAGGAGCGTAACAGCATAACATGTGATCTGCGTTAACAGGTCACATGTTAATTATTTAATTAAGCTTTTGATTTATAATAAAACCCATTTGTTATGAACGTTTTTATCTTTCTTGTTAAAACTATCTCTAGATATCTATGAGAAATCCATGCAAGAAATATTGATAAGGCTAATAGTATGCCAAATCCAGAAAATGAATTAATAGCACCTGGGTAGTATTTATCAAATTTTAATGATGCGATATAAAGAAGAGGTGTGTGAATTAAATACCATGAAAATGATATATTTCCAAGAACAATGAAAAATCTTGGTGTGATCTTTACTATCTTATCGCTTTGTATTGAGAAGAATAGCACTACAAAAAAGAACGCTATCGCTGAAATAATGCTGTAAGCTTTTAGTGATCCTGTGGCTATTAAAAACGCCACGGAAATGAAGCATGATAAAGATATAAATCCTGAAGAAAGATATCTGTTTTCTTTTAATTTGAAGTAAAACATCCCCGCCAAAACACCAATGCCAAACTCAAATATAATTGGGTTTGTGATGAATCTTAATTTTGTAGATCCTAATTCATATCCATGTGTTGATAATGTGAAGTTATTAGTCATTGAATATGCAATAACCATTGGCGCAATAAACCATATGGAAAGGATTGCAATTCTTGGTTTAAATATTAAGCACACAGCAAAAGCAATATAGAAATATAATTCATAGTTTAACGTCCATCTTATATTATATAGTCCACTACCAGGAACATAAAGCGGGGCTGTATCGTTGATGTAAGGTTGAAATGTTAATGCACTATAAATGTTGGGGTCACTTTCAAGGTTAAAAATAACACCAATACTTCCTATGCTAAGCAATGTTAAGAAGAGTATTGCGTAATAAGTTGGTAACACCCTAACAAGTCTATTAATTACAAATTCAAAACTTGTTGACATCCCAGGAGGCCTATTATATGTAACATAAACCATAATAAACCCACTTATAACAAAGAAAAGATCAACACCAATCGCTCCCCATCCAAATAACATATCTGGAATTGCTCTGTCCTGGCCATTGGGGGCAAGATAGAGATTATAGTGGTACAAAACCACAGATAGTGCCGCAAGACCTCTAAGTATCTGCAGGGATTCAATTTTATTTTTCATTTATTACCAGTGTTGAATTCAATTTTATGTGAATGGCTATCAATTTTAGGCTCACACTAATCATATAGCCGCCAATCGATGTGATTACAAAAAATTATAGGAAAAACAATGCTAAGCACTTTAGCACAACAATCTTACTTGATCGACATCGCCTATCGTATAAGCCCAGACTGGAGGATTTGCAGACAGGAAGAAGAGAAGATATACCGGTTCACGATGACGGTACGATCCCTGCTGCGATATTTGTCGTGATCACCTACAGTATCAACGATGCTCGCTCAGGCAAGTTTGACGACTGCCCGGTGATGTAGGTGGTGCTATGCCACCTTCTCATCTAACCAGTCTGCCCAGAACTGCATCATTTCGCGACGCGTATCGAGATATTCTGCGTGGTTGTACACTGAGCGAGTTCCGCCGCTTACGTGCGCAAGTTGCATCTCTATCGCGTCTTTGTTCCAGTGCTTCTCGTTGAGCACGGTGCTGAACTGGTGACGCATTCCATGCCCGCTTGTTTCACCACCATAACCAATACTGCGAATAACCCCCAGCACGGAGTTTTCACTGATGGGCTTTTTCCTGTCACTGCGCCCCGGGAAGCATAGTTCATACTGACCAGTTATTTGTTGCAGGAACCTGAATAATTCAATAACCTGGTCTGACATTGGGATCACATGAAGTTTCCTGCCTTTCATGACCTCAGGGTCAACGCTGATTAACTTGGTTTCGTAATCTATTCCCGTCCATACCAACGAACGCAATTCCACTGTGCGCATGGCCGTATAGTGAAGAATCTGCGCCGCGACCTTCGTGATAACCCAACCTCCATACGCGTTTAAAGCACGCTGGAATTCGTGTATGCGGTGCATAGGAAGGAAAGGGTAGTTTTGCTTCCTGTATCCTTTCATAGCGCCTGCAAGGTCTCTGGATGGATTGTATTTAGCCCTGCCGGTTATGATTGCATAGCTGAACACCTCACCACACCTTCTCCTCGCTTTGTCAGCGCGTTCCATTGCGCCCCTGTCTTCGAATAGCCTGATGACCTTCAGTAGCGTCATTGGCTCTACATCATCCATGCGCAAATGACCGATGACTGGCAATATGTCATCAGTGAACATGCTCATCATCTCGTCAGCATATCCCTTAGACCATACCTTTGATTTATGCGCATGCCACTCGCGGAAGATATCGCCGAATGAATCAGCAGCTTCCTCTTTCACTCTCTTCTTTAATGCCTGCTTCTGCTCGGCCGGATCAAATCCAGTCAGCAACTTCATTTTTGCTTCTGATTGTTTAGCTCTGGCTTCAGTGAGGGAGATTTCAGGGTAGGGCCCAATGACCAGTGTCTTTTCCTTTCCTTCGAACCGGTAACGCATTCGCCACACCTTTTTACCTGTCGGCGGAACAAACAGGAAAAGTCCTCCGGCATCTGCCAGGCGATATGATTTTTCCGCAGGCTTAGCTGCGTCGATTTGCTTTACCGTAAGCATGTGGGCATAAATCCGTGGTCATTTTGCAGTGTGCCCACAATATGCCCGCAAAATATTCCGGCAGTCAACGAACAATGGCGAACTAAAGCGAACGTAAATTACGTGTGATTGTAGTTGTGATGGGGATCAAGAGAACTGGTGCGAACGTGGAAGAACTAAAAAGTGGTGTCCCCTGCAGGAATCGAACCTGCAACTAGCCCTTAGGAGGGGCTCGTTATATCCATTTAACTAAGGGGACGAAGCGGCACGAGTATAGCGTTATTTGCACTTTGCGTTAAGCGCACAA
>Ga0160425_1001240_pt1 | contig 25635 bp, 19 predicted proteins | sample BioMet8_FD_108193 | JGI IMG/M metagenome (GOLD analysis project Ga0160425, IMG submission 108193) | Microbial communities from bioreactor (seeded with sewage sludge) at Lawrence Berkeley National Lab, California, USA - Biofuel... | ecosystem: Engineered > Bioreactor > Anaerobic > Unclassified ...
CGGAGCTATTGAGAGATAGCCTGGTAAAACTGTGGATTCATCAAAAAAAACTGTCGGAGACTTTACATTCAGTAAGATCTCCGACGGTTTTTCTTTGATGATTCCTTAAGTTAATGACATTGCCAGTTTACAATGATTTAAAAGAACACGATTCGTCCGAGTTCCGGAAGCAGCTGGATAAAGGCGCTCTTTTGGATGAAAATCCGGAAGAGCGTTTTTTGCTGATTGTTTTCATGGAATGAAATTGACAGAACGAATGATAGACAGTCTTTATCCTATTATATGATATAGTATTTTTATACGATTGATTATCAGGCGGCATGAATATTCGGAGGTACATATGAAGTTGATACGGATACTAAGTGATAAAACGGTATAAAGGCAGATCAATTATTTTCCGGTCAGGATTGATATCCGACAATCCGGGAAATTGCTGCAGATGAGAAAGAACAGGATGAACTTTTAAATTGGGGGGAGGGAACACTGGCTATGGAACAAACCACAATGGAAACAGAAAGACTGATACTGCGCCCCTGGCAGGAAAAAGATGCGGAAAGCCTTTTCAGGCAGGCAAGGAATCCGAATGTCGGACCGACAGCAGGATGGCCGCCTCATAAAAGCATTGAAGAAAGCCGTGAAGTCATAAGAAATATACTCTACGGAAAAGAGTGCTATGCCATCTGCCGGAAACCGGATGATTCGCCGGTCGGCAGCATTGAGCTGAAACTGAATGGCCATACAGATATGACTGAAAAAGAGGATGAATGCGAGCTCGGCTACTGGATCGGAGAAGAATTCTGGGGACAGGGTATGGTTCCGGAAGCTGCAAGGGAACTGCTGCGCCATGGATTCGAAGACCTGGGCATGAATGTGATCTGGTGCGGATACTATGACGGAAATACAAAGTCGAAAAGGGTGCAGGAAAAAGTCGGGTTCATTTACCATCACACCTGTCAGGATGTACCGGTGCCGCTTATGGGCGAAAGCAGGGTCGGACATGTAAACTGTATGACAAGGGAACAATGGATGCATTCTGCTGAATTCTAAAAATGGCTGTACATTCCGGCAGGAAGAGCAGGACGGGCAAAGATGAGGAGAAGTCGTATGATTGCAGTACGGGATATCCAAACAGCGGTTGCAGTTTCCAATCATGATGAATAGAAAAGCTTATATGAACCTATTTGATTTAAAACGGTTTCTCATGGATGAAGGAGCTTCCCTTGTGGGCTTTGCTGATATTGGAAAGCTTTATGATGATACTGCATGCTGCGGATTTCAACGGTACCCCAAAGGTGTTTCCATAGCAGCAGCGATTCCGCGGGATGTCATTCTCTCTATCAAAGAAAAACCGACACGGGCATATTTCGATGCTTATCATTCCATCAATGATAAACTGAATCAGCTGGCAATGAAATGTGAAATGCTTCTGCAAAAAGAGGGCTTTGCTGCGTATGCCCAGACGACCGGCAGGGTGCATGAAACGGAAAGCTATCATACGCCCATGCCGCATAAGACCGTCGCCGTAAGAGCAGGTCTCGGCTGGATCGGGAAATGTGCGCTCCTGGTTACGGACCAGTATGGTTCGGCAATCCGCCTGACTTCTGTCCTAACGGATGCGCCGCTGCCTGCTGATTGTCCGGTTGCACGGTCGAAATGCGGTGCATGCAAAGCCTGCTTCGAGGCCTGTCCTGCGCATGCCGTCACCGGTATCCTCTGGGAGCCGGGCATTGAAAGAGAAAGAATGTTCCATGCCCCTGAATGCAGGGAGAAGGCAAGGAAAATTGCGATGGATGAGCTGCACGAGGAAATTACACTGTGCGGGAAATGCATCGAGATCTGCCCTTATACCAGGAAATATCTGTCATCCGGTAAGGAAAAAGATAAGGATCAATCGGAGCAATGAAAAGTTGAACCGGCAGCTGCAGCTGCAGCCTGACTGTACAGGCAGGACGATGCTTATAGAACTCCTGAGAGCTTTTTTTGCTGTGCACGGATGAACCGAGACGCGTATTGAATTAGGCAAATCATAATGTTATATTTACATCATAATCGCAGCAGATCAGAGGCTGCACGCTGCCTGCTGAAAACGGAAGAAAACCGGAAATTCGACCGGCTGTGCAGAAAATCGTATCAGGAGCAGAGCGTGTGCTCCGGGGGTGCAGGGAAGTGAAGAACCGCAGGCAGTGATAGGAATATCCTGAAAAAGGGGGATTACGATGCAGATCGATGCCCAGGCACTTTCATTTATTAAACGTACGAATCCGGGTGATTTCGCTGTTTACCGCGTGAACCACGGAGCGCTTGTCACGCTGCTTTCTTCTCCGAGCCTCCCTGTTCTGTCGGACATGACTCCGGGCGAATATGCGGCGCTGACTGAAACGGACGCGGTGGCCATTGTTCTGGATGCAGACAGGAAGATGGTGTCTGAGAAGCTTGAAGGATTGATGAAAGGATTCGATGAGTCAGCAGCTGCCACGCTGGCTTTCCGCATTCTGCACAGGACGAGGGACTTTATCTGGGTACGGGCCAAGGCCTGCTGGATTGGAGAAGACGGCAATCAGCCGGTGCTGATGGTCAATTTCGCAACGATTTCCGCAGCCTCCCGGGAATATGTCAGCCTTCTGGATAATACCGGAACGAGCATCTATGTGATTGATAAAGGAACATATGAACTTCTTTATGCCAATGAGACTGCAAAGCAGGCCTGCGGAGACCGGAATTACCGGAATATGAAGTGTTTCCGGTATTTTAATGGTCTGGAATCTCCCTGTCCCTGGTGTTCCCTTTCTCTTATGAAGGATGGAGCTGCCCATGTTGCTGAGAATTATGTTCCGACGCTGAACCGATGGTATCGGCATGACGTACGGGACATCGACTGGTATGGACATGATGCCGCAGCCTTTTATATTACCAATATTACGGAGCAGAAAAAGCAGCAGAAGTCCGAAGAGGAACGTTTCTCCAATTTCTATCGTCAGATTGCCGCTGCAAACCCGGACGCGCTTGCCATGTTCCGCCTGAACCTGACGAAAAATACCTGTACGGATGTGCAGAGCATGTATGAAACAGCCCATCGGCAGCAGAGCTCCGGGACAGTCGTCGGATATCTTGCTGCCTGTGCAGAAATCATTACGGATGAGAAAATCCGCCGGGATTGCCTTGCGCGTTTCAATCTGCCGAATCTTCTGAGGGAATTCCAGGACGGCATTACAGAAATGTCCATTGAATATCCGATCCGTTCATCGGAAGGCGAGACAATCTGGATTGACGGCATTATTTCCATGCTGCAGAATTCCATCAGCGGCGATATCGAGGGAATCGCCTATGCGCTCAATGTGACCGGAAGGAAAATCAATGACAGCATCCTGGCGCGGATCACGGAGGAAAGGTACGATCACATAGGGCTCATCAATCCGGCCACGCACAGCTATGAACTGTGGAAGAATGATGAAGACTACGGGCTTGGTTCCCACCAGAAAACGGATTACGATAAGGCCTTTGAGGATATTCTGAACCATTATATCCGTCCCGAAGACCATGATCTTTTTGCTGATCATGGAAAACTTGAGAACATCGTCGCACGTCTTGGAGAAAATGGCTCTGATTCATTCGTTTACCGCCGCCCTTCAAAAACCGGCGGCTGTCTCTACAAGCAGGTGAAATATGTCTGGCTTGACTCAAGGCATGATCGTATCATCGAATCGCAGACGGACCTGACCTCACTTTATGAACAGCAGATTGAGCAGGTCAGGCAGCAGCATGAGGCGGAGCTTGCCAGGGAGAAGGCACTCAGCGCGGAGTCTATCCCGGCCGGCATCGGCGTATTTGATTACATGGATGGCATGCTGTGTCTGAATTATATGAACAACGGTTTTTATCAGATGATGAATCTGCCGAGGGAAAAGTATGCGCAGTTCAAGGGAACGAATGTGATCAATGCGGCATTTAAAGAAGACCGGCCGGCCCTGCTTCAGGAAGTTAAGATGTCCATTCGTGAAAAACGTCAGATGCGCTGTCGTTTCCGTCTGCAGAATGGTACGGAAAATGGACACTGGGTTGAGGTCGCTGCCAATCATGTTCCGCTGGATGGATGGACGGAACGTTTCTATGCCGCCTATTATGATGTGGACGAGCTCCTTCGCACGCAGATGGAGATGCAGGAAAAGGAATTGGTTTTCCGCGATATTCTGTTATATTCGGATATTACCTATTTTACCTTTTACCCTCTGCGTCACCGCTATGAGGTGGAAGTCCTGCCGGCACGGCACAGCGGCCTTCCGAAGGCCATGGATGATTATCCGGAATCCTATATCCGCTATTTCGGATTGGGTGCAGATGATGCAGAAGCCTACCGCACCATGGTGAAAGAGGTTGAAAACGGGGCGCCGGAGGCTGAATGCACGGTCTTCATGAAACGGGAGGGAGAGTCAGGATGGTACCGTATCCATCTGATGAATGTTCCGGATGAAAGCGGGCATACCTTAAAGGCAATCGGCAACGTATTCAATGTAGATTGGACCGTGGAGGCGGAAAAAGCCATATCCGATGAGAGGATGCGCCTTAAATCCCTGCGGGGCGTTTATCTGGCAACGGCAAGCTTCAACGTAACGAAGGATACGGAGAATACATTCAATGCCGGCAGCGGCATTTCACGTTCCGCAGCAATTGATGATGAGGAGCTTGCCCGGGCCGAAGAGATAGAACCGCTGATCCGCAGACAGAATCCCGCAACGCTGAGCACACTGCTTTCTGCTGCAAGGCAGATCCCGGATGAGAAAGAGCGCAGGAAATTCATTTTAATCAGCAGCCATGAGGGACTTCTCCGGCGGTTCCGGAACGGACAGCGTGACATTACCCTTGAATACCGCAGGTCGGTGGGAAGCAAACTGATATGGGTTTCGACCAGGATCATTCTGCTGGCAGATCCTTCTACGAATGATGTACAGGCCTTCTTCTATACGCGGGATATTACCGAGCAGAAACAGACAGAACGGATCACGAAACTGACACTTGAGAAGAACTGTGATTATATTGCCGTTCTTGATTCTGTCAGGCGCACCCTGCGCTTCAGAAGCTGTTCCGATGAAAACGAAGTCACGCGGGATGGGTGGAACCTTGAGACAGAGAATGACTACGACCGGGCTTCGCAGACTGCAATAGACCGGTTTGACCTTGTCGGCGGAGAAGGAGATCTGAGCAGCCGTGTATCCGTCGAGAAAATTGCAGCAAGCCTTGGGGAGTCGGATGAATATTCCGTGACCTATGACCGGAGCATGCCTGACGGAAAGGTGCGTCGCAAGCAGGTGCAGTACCGCTGGCTTGATGAAACGAAGAAAGAGGTCCTGGTCGTCCAGACGGATATAACGGCCGCCTATATCGAGGAACAGGAACGCACACGGCGGCTGCAGGAGGCACTTGAAGCGGCAGAAAAAGCCAACAGTGCCAAGACAGAATTTATTTCCCGAATCAGCCATGATATCCGTACACCGATCAGCGCCATCACGAACATGACGGAGTTTGCAAGGGAAGACGTGGATGACAGGGATAAGCTCCTTCATGATCTTGACAGGATCAAGGCTTCCAATACCTTCCTGTTAAGCCTTATCAATGATGTCCTGGACATTTCAAAGATTGACAGCGGGAAGATTGAACTGCATCCGGAACCGTATCCATATGATGAATATATCGAGATCATCCGGAATATTTTCGAGCCTCTTTGCAGGGAGAAGGGGCTGGTTTTCAGAATCGAGCGTGGCAGTGCGGCGGTGGGACATGCTGTGCTTGTCGACCGTGTCCGATATAACCAGATCTCCCTGAACCTGCTGTCCAATGCCGTGAAGTATACTCCGGCAGGCGGAAGTATCACCTATGCCTCACATGTTCTGCCGAGACCTGACGGGATGGTAGAATGCAGTTTCGATATCAGCGATACAGGCATCGGAATGAGCAGGGAGTTCCAGAAGTCCATGTTCGAACCTTTCACCCAGGAGTTTGATAATCCGGAGAGGAATAAAATCCCCAGCGGTACCGGGCTTGGACTGTCTATCGTAAAGCGGCTTGTCGATCTGATGAACGGAAGCATCCGCGTGCAGAGCGAACTGGGAAAAGGGACCTGCATTTCCGTCAGCTTTATTCTGCCGGAAGCGTCTTCGGAGCATGTGGAAAGTGTCAGCAGGATGACAGGCGGGAATACTGAGCCGGAAAAGCTTTCCGGAAGGGTGCTCCTTGCCGAGGACAACGACATCAACACGGAAATCGCCCTGAGGATCCTGGGTTCATTTGGAATGGAGGCCGATCATGCTGAAAACGGACGGCAGGCAGTGGAATTCTTCAGCAAGTCTGAAACCGGGCGGTACCGTGCCATCCTGATGGATATTCAGATGCCGATCATGAATGGATTTGATGCGGCAAGAGAAATCCGTAAGCTGAACCGCAGGGATGCGAAAGATATACCTATCATCGCGATGACGGCCGATGCTTTTGAGGAAAGCATTCGTGCGGCTAAAGATGCCGGGATGGATGATTACGTGACGAAGCCGATTGATACGCGGAAATTGTTTGCAGTACTGAAAGAACGGCACCGGCACCGCGATGATGATGACCGGTTTCCGGATTCTTCCAATAAACGGGGATAACCGGATGCAGGTCCGGAAGAGTGCATTTTTATATTTTCCTGTTGACTCTGACGCTGCGTCATGGAATATGCTTTGGATACACGGAGGAGAAAAAATTGACAGTAAAAGAGATGAGCAGTCTGACCGGCGTAAGTATACGTACGCTGCATTATTATGATCAGATCGGACTTCTTCATCCTTCGGAAGTTACGGATGCGGGGTACAGAAAATACAGTGAAAGCGAACTGGCCAGGCTTCAGCAGATACTGCTGTTCCGCGAACTGGAATTTCCGCTGAAGGATATCCGGGAGATACTTGACAGCCCGGACTTCGATCAGAAGAAAGCCATTGAGCAGCAGATCAGGCTTCTGTATCTGAAGAAGGAACATCTGGATGCTTTGATTCTCCTTGCCCGTGAAATCAAGTCAACAGGAGGAAAGAAGATGGATTTCAAGGCGTTTGATACAGCGAAGATTGATGAATACGCCAAAAAGGCAAAAGAAGAATGGGGAAAAACCGATGCCTACCGGGAGTATGAACAGAAGAGCAATGGCAGAAGTGTCAAAGAGAGCATGGAAATCAACGAAGGACTTATGAATATTTTTAAAGAATTCGGTCAGATTAAAAACCGGGAACCCGAAAGCGCGGAAGCACAGAGACTTGTAAAAAAACTGCAGGATTATATTACGGATCATTTTTACCGCTGTACAGATGAAATACTGTCCGGGCTTGGGAAGATGTATGCGGGGGATTCAGAGTTTACAGAGAATATCGACAGGGCCGGCGGGAAAGGATGTGCAGCGTTTACGGCTGCTGCTATCGATTCCGGCATGCACCTGAAAGAGTGATTTCCTGCATCAGCGGGATTGCTTTCTATGCGGCTGAATGGCCTCTTCAATGATAAAACGGAGAGGCCGTTTTCATGCACGCCTGGATTTCCGGTATTGATTGGGAGTCAGGCTGAAAACTTCTTTGAATTTTCTGCAGAAGTATCCTGTGTTTTCAAATCCGGCATCCCTTGCAACTGCGGATACGGTTTTCTCTGTTGTCTCGAGCAGGCCGGCTGCCCGCTTTAATCTGTAATGAATGACATAATCGATCGGGGAAATGAAAACGTATTTGCTGAAAATATTCAGGATGCTGCTTTTGCTGAGCGAGACTGCCCGTGCAAGCTCTTCAAGAGTAACATTTTTCTGATAATGATCCTGAATGTACTGCAGCATGATCTGCAGTCTGGCCTGATCCCGGATATCTGTCCTGCGGTTTTGACCGGCATTGTCTGTTTCCATATTCTCGTACATGACCTGCCAGAGCTTCAGAAGCAGTTGGACCGTCTGTATTTCGCACGGACGGTCGTCATTCTGTAATTTAAAAACTGAGTTCAGGATTGCAAGGCACTCCTTCTGCCAGCGGACATCCGGGGTGAAAATCTGGATGTCCGCAGAGGAAGAAAGGATGGGCTTTATATATTTCAGGTAGATCAGGCTTTCCTTCGGTGCCAGCAGCGATGGGGAAAATACGATGTTGGGGATGACGGCGGACTCCGCGGATACAAAGCGGTGGATGATCTGGCTGTTGATAAAGATACCTTCCCCGGCTGTCAGGGTAAACTGATGATTTCCAGCGGAAACGGTTACGGTTCCCTTTTCGACATAAACAAATTCAAGTTCCGGATGCCAATGCCAGTCAATGTAGTGAAAATCGAATTGATAAATGTCTTCTAAATAAAACATAAAAGGATATTTTTCATCGCCGTGAGAGACATTCTCACGGCTTGTTTCGTCTGTTAAGATCCGCGGGTAGGAATTATGCATATTTATTTGCGCCTTTACGCACCCTTCCAGAAATAAAATCGAATAAATACTCATATAATGAGATATTGTGTAATAAATATACGCTTTTATTCATTGAATATCTACTGAAAAAACGATATGTTTTAATAAATTGTAGAAAGAACGGGGCATAAAGTCAATATGGAAAAGAACTACCGGAAAACGCTGACGGCATGCTACTTAGGATTTATTACGCAGGCAATCTCAGCAAACTTTGCACCTCTTCTGTTTTTGAAATTCCACAAGGCCTATGCCATTCCTTTAGGGCAGATAGCGCTGATTTCGACAGTCTTTTTCTTTACGCAGCTTCTTGTCGATGTATTCTGTGCGAAATTCGTAGATCGGATCGGATACCGGAAGAGTGTCGTGGTGTCGGAAATCTGTTCGGCGGCAGGACTGATCGGACTGGCGTTTATTCCTGAAATATGCGGAGAGCCATTTGCCGGGATTCTCATCAGCGTCATCATTTACGCGGTCGGAAGCGGCCTGATCGAAGTTCTGTGCAGCCCGATCGTAGAAGCGTGCCCGTTTGAAAATAAAGAATCTGTTATGAGCCTTCTGCATTCCTTTTACTGCTGGGGTTCCGTAGGGGTTATTGTCCTTTCAACATTGTTTTTCGCAGTATTCTCCATTGACAGCTGGAAGTGGCTCGCCTGTCTGTGGGCACTCGTCCCTCTCTGCAATGTCTATAATTTCATGACCTGTCCGATTGAACCGCTTGTCGAGGACGGCAAATCGATGGGAATCAGGAGCCTTTTGAAAGTGCCGGTCTTCTGGATTGCGATTGTTCTGATGGTATGCGCAGGCGCCTCAGAGCTCTCCATGGGACAGTGGGCTTCCGCGTATGCGGAGTCGGCCATCGGACTTTCGAAAACGGTCGGCGATCTGGCAGGTCCATGCATGTTCGCTGTCATGATGGGCATCAGCCGCGTTATTTACGGAAAATACGGAGAAAAACTGAACCTGATGGCTTTTATGATCTGTTCCGGAGCTTTATGCCTTGTGTGCTATCTATTGGCGGCCCTGTCTGCGAATCCGATGCTGGGCCTGATCGGCTGCATCCTCTGCGGTTTTTCGGTCGGCATCATGTGGCCGGGTACCATCAGCATTTCATCAAAGCGTCTGCCGACGGGAGGAACGGCCATGTTTGCCCTTCTGGCAATGGCCGGAGACCTGGGCGGCGCTTTTGGTCCAAGTCTGGTCGGAAATATTACCCAGAATGCAAATGATAATCTGCATGCCGGTATGCTGGCAGGAAGCGTGTTCCCGCTGGTCCTGATTGGTTCACTTGCGGCAATGAAACTGACTCAGGGCAGGACTGCGCCGTGCGGAACACAAGAGCAGTCTGAATGAAAGTGACGACGGGTGGCGTCCTTCCGGATGAAGATCCGAAAGAACGCCTTTTTTTTACTGCAGTTGGATGAAATGCAACAGGTATGCTACAATAATCAGAAGGTCGGTGAGATGACCCGGATTTCATTTATCATGACAGAAAGAGTGAAAGAATGGAAGCTTTGAATCTTGGAGAACTTTTCCGGCAGAATCCTGTGTTCTGGGATTCCTGTTCGTGGCCGAAGGAATTTCTCCCGGCGGGGTTTTTGCAAAGATCTCTTGAAACGGAAGCCTACGGACAGGGTCCTGATGTCCGGCGGGCTTTTGAACGATGGGAAGAATGGATTCGTGCAGGCCGCTATAAGCTGTTTAATCTTTATTCAGAGAAAGAGTGCGCGGAGAATCCGGATAAGAAGAATGTAAAACTGCTGTATTTCCAGGGAAAACCCGGACAGAAATTTCATATCATTTGTCCCGGAGGCGCCTACACCCATGTGGCAACCTGGCTGGAGGGAGTTCCGCCGGCGATGGCAATTACTGAAGAAGGGTATCATGCCTTCGTTTTAGTCTATCGCTGCGATTATGCATGTACGGCCTCCGGGCAGCTGATGCCGAAGCCGATGGAGGATTTGGCTCAGGCACTTACTTTCATCATTAAGAACAGCCGTGATCTTCAGGTGGACATTGAAAACTATGGTGTCAGCGGTTTTTCTGCCGGCGGACATCTGGCAGCTTTCTGGGGAAGCAGGAAATATGGATATGCGCATTACCGGCTGCCGGCGCCTTCGGCATTGATTCTCGGATATCCGGCCCTTTCCTCTGAGATTTACTATGAACTTCTGCAGGGAACAAAAATGGATCATTATCCGGAGGCAAAGACAATGACAGACTCCTATCTCAGGCTGATGGGAGGTCCTGCGTATACGCAGGAGGAAATCCGGGATTTCAGTGCGGAATACCATGTGACCGGTGAATATCCCCCTGTATACTTTGTGCATAATGAAGACGATCCGCTGGTCCCTTACGAAACTTCTCAGCGCTTCTGCAAGGCTTTGGAGAAGGCGGGTGTCACCCATGTATTCGAGTCTTATCGTACGGGCGGTCATGGTTTTGCTTTGGGATACGGGAAGGAAGCCTGCGGCTGGTATCAGAGAGCCCTGAAGTTCTATGCTTCTGTCTGAATCAGGAACTGAGGGGAAGCTGCAGAACGAAAATGAAAATCATGTATCAACAGGGGGACGTATCATGAATTCCAAAACCATACAGGATATTATTCAATTTCGCGATGACCGAGACTGGAAGCAGTTTCATAATCCGAAAGACCTGGCAATTTCCATCAGCCTGGAAGCAGCCGAGCTGCTTGAAGTATTTCAGTGGAGCGGGTCTGACACCAGCGCTGATTCTCATATGGATAAAATCAAAGAGGAACTGGCAGATGTCGTGAATTACTGCGTGCTGATGGCTGATGCATGCGGACTGGATCTGGATGAAATTGTGGAAGAGAAGATAAAGCGCAATGCCGAGAAATATCCCGTGAAGAAGGCATATGGTTCCAGTAAAAAGTACACAGAACTTGGTAAAAAGGATGAAAAATAATTATGCTGGTCTATTCGGCTGAGAAATATCAGTTTCATGATGATGTCATCAATCATAATATTGCCCAGGTTATCAAGAGCAGTTTATTTCATCACGGGATTTTCGATGAGAATGACCGTGAATTCATTTCCTGGGAAAACTCTCTGGTCAGAATGGATGAAGTCCTGGAAGATGACCGCTTTTCAGATGATATCCAGGTTGCCGTCGAGTATCAGGTGCCGCAGACGGCAAAGAGGGTAGATTTTATTGTTTCGGGAGCTGACGAAAAAGGAAAAGAAAATGTCGTTATCGTGGAACTGAAACAGTGGGAAAGAGCTCAGCGAACGATGCGGGACGGTCTTGTGTCAGCATATACCGGGGGAATGACGCGGGTTGTTGCACATCCTTCCTATCAGGCATATTCCTATGCAAAGACCATAGAGAACTTCTGCTCAACAGTGCAGGATAAGCCGATTTCACTTTATCCGTGTGCTTATCTCCACAACTATTCAAGAAGCTATCTTGATGAACTGGTCAATGACTCCTATCAGGAGGTATTGGATGAGGCACCGGTTTTTATCAGGAATGACTTAAAGAAGCTGAGAGACTTTATCGGCCGTTATGTCCGGTCGGCAGCAAAAAGCAATCTGATGTATGAAATTGATAATGGTAAAATCAGGCCGTCCAAGGCACTTCAGGACACCCTTGCCAGCATGATGCACGGGAACCCGGAATTCATACTCATCGATGAGCAGAAAGTTGCCTACGAAACAGTCAGACGTCTTGTTGAAATGGCACTTATGAACAATAAGAAGTATACCATTATTGTGGAAGGCGGTCCGGGAACCGGGAAAAGCGTTGTTGCAGTCAGTCTTCTGGCTGACTTGATCACGAAAGGCAGGACAGCTTGCTATGTGACAAAAAATGCTGCTCCGAGGAATGTCTATTTTGAGGAATTGAAACAGGGAAAATTCAGGAATAATTATGTGAAATTCCTGTTTAAGGGATCCGGTTCTTTTGTTGAAAGCAGGGAGAATGATTTTGACTGTCTGATCGTGGATGAGGCACACCGGCTGAATGAAAAATCCGGTATGTATAAAAACAAAGGTGTCAATCAGATTAAAGAAATCATTGACGCATCAAGGGTCAGCGTGTTTTTCATTGATGAAGATCAGGTGGTTACCTCGAGTGATATCGGGTCTGTCTGTGAAATTGAGAAATGGGCAAAGATCTGCGGAAGCGAAATTTTCTATAACGATGATATTAAACTCACTTCACAGTTTCGCTGCAACGGAAGCAGCGGATATGTTGCTTTTCTCGATGATCTTCTCGGCATCAGAGAAACAGCGAATGCAGATGGTTTCGATCTGGATTTTGACTTCAGGGTATTCGACAATCCTCTGGAAATGAGAGAGGAGCTCCGGAAAAAGAATGAAATCAATAATAAAGCCCGAATGCTTGCAGGCTACTGCTATGAATGGATAACAAAGAATTCAAATGATCTGAATGTATATGACATCGAACTTCCGGGAGGCTTCAAGGCACGCTGGAATTTCAGCAGTACATCTACATGGGCTATTGATCCGGACTCTTTTGAACAGGTGGGCTGCATCCATACTTCGCAGGGGCTGGAATTCGATTATATCGGCATTGTTATCGGCAAGGATCTCAGATATGAAAACGGGAAAGTCATAACAGATTCCTCCAGAAGAGCCAAGTCGGATGCAAGTCTCCGCGGAATCAAGAATCGCCCGGAATATGCCGAAAAAGTGGACCGCATCATACGAAACACTTATAAAGTCCTTATGACGCGCGGACAGAAAGGCTGTTATCTCTATTGTGAAGATTCAAATCTGCAGCAGTATATCAAGTCACGTCTGGGGGCAGAAGAGGAAGACAGACCGGAGTTAGTTGCCGAAGAGAATACTGCTTATGAGGTGAGGAGAAAGTAAAACCGGAATGGATTGACTGCTCCGCGGCGGGAAAGCCTTGTAAAGCAGGGAGAAACTATTATGCAGGAGAATAAAAAGGCAGGGCAGAATCAGCTGCACGCATCAGAATCAGAAGCAAAAGCTGAATATGATTCCTCCTTCAAACGCGTCAGCACATCGGAAATGAAGCGCAGGTCAGTCTCTGAATTTGAAGGCCTGAAAGTAAAAGAATGTTCATTTACCTCCAATTACGGACAGAAGCTTTTCGGCTGTACGTATTCAAAAGAGAATACGGAGCCGGAGGGCGTCATCATCATGGCACACGGCCTCGGCATCGGCGGGCAGTGTGTCTATATGGATTCTGCCGATTATTTTACATCCGGCGGATATCTGGTTTTTGCCTATGACGCAAACGAACGGACCGGAGCGAAGGTGATACGGTGATCGGCATGGAACAGGGACTTATTGATTTGAACTGTGCCATTGAATATGTCAGGCACGACAGTCGGCTGAAAAATTTTCCCATTGCGCTGTTCGGTCACAGCTGGGGAGCTTACTGTGTCTGTGCCGCATTGAATTTTCATCCGGAGGTAAAAGCTGTTGTCTCAATTTCCGGGTTCAATTGCCCGGCAGATTATTACAGAGAACTGTTCGGCAGGGAGAACCATGCTTTTCTTTCATATTTCAGCAGCCGTGAGAAGGAAACTTTCGGAAAATATACCGACTGTACGGCGATGTCGGGGTTTGCCAAAACAAGAGCCGGGATTATGATCATTCACAGTGCCGATGACAGGAACGTTCCCGCATCAGCAGGGTATGATCTTTATTACAGGGAATACAAAGATAATGATCGATTCCATTTCAGAAAAGATGACAGCCGCGGGCATCTTTTTATTTTCTATACAGAAAGGGCAAGAGAGTATGACCGCAGGTTTTATATCTGTGAACAGAGCCTGGAGCTGTCGGAGTTCGGCCGGCTGAATGTGTTTGATAAAACTGCCGGATATGAAATTGACAGGGATTTTTACAAGGACATACTTTGTTTTTTACCGGAAATACTGCCGTCTTCAGGAGTGAGGCCGGAAATCAGAGCCAGGAATTCAGGATAGCCGTTTCGCTTTCTTGACCCGGTACATCATCGTATCGGCTTCATTTAGCAGTACATCGAAAGAGCCGAACTCCGTCCGGGTTGAATAGCCGACGCTGACGGTCAGCTGAAGGGGAAAATCGTGCCTTCGGTTGCATTCATCCAGGAGGCTATTGATTTTTTCGATAAGAGCGTTTACCTGTTCATCCGATGCGTTTTCGTAAAGGATGCAGAATTCGTCGCCGCCGATTCTTGCAAGAAGACTGTGGATATCCGCACAGGCTTCTTTCAGGGCTGAAGCAACTTTTATCAGTGCCTGGTCGCCGGCGAGATGGCCGAAGGTGTCATTTATTCTCTTGAATTTGTCGATATCAATGACCAGAATGGAAACGGAATCGATAGTTCTGGATTTTTGCTGGATTCTTTCATAATAGAGCATTATGGAAGAACGGTTGTTTATACTGGTAAGATAGTCGGTTGTAATATGCTGTTTCTGGATATTGACGAAGGTCCACAGCAGTCCGATGGCAAAGAAATCGAGCAGGAGGTAACTGCTGCTCAGGGCTGATTGGAAAAAAAGTCCGATGACCGGCAGAATGATGAAGGATGCAATGACAAAGCAGCTGGACCTTTCAGAATCAATCTTTGTCTTCAGGGCTTTTTGAACGGCATAGATTGATGCAGCCAGAGGATAGATGAAAGTGAAAGCGATATCGAGATAGGCAAGCCAGCCGAGAGAGTATCGGTTGGCATCTGTCAAATAGAACCTTGAGTGGGTCAGAGGATTCAGGAGCAGACTAAGCAGATTGCATGCAAACGGCAGCAGGACGAGAATGCGGTTTAATTTCCCGCGGATTTCGATTCCCATCAGATGGAGTGAATAATAAAGCCAAAGAAGACTGATCAGCGCCTGCAGGAAAATTGCTGCGGTATTCAGCAGGAAGAGGACTTCCCTGGCGCAGGCAAATGTGGCTCCGTCATAGATCCAGCACAGCATCTCCGCTATCATATCGGCAATCGTTGCAAACATGACATTCCGGAGCCGAATCCAATCCCGGCTTCTGTCTTTATGATTGCTGATCAGAAGTACGAGGAGCATGGCGACTCCGATGATGCATATTTTCGCATATTCCATTTATTCATAACCTTTCCAAGAAAATTCAGACATTCTTATCATTCTTAATGCAGTCAGCGCTGTTTCCTGACGGCAGAAACGAATATCTTTTCCCTGCCGTGTTTATCGGAGCGTGCTGTCAATGGAAGTCTTCATCACAGCAGAAATCGCATTGTCTCCTCCAAGGATCCAGACGCTGCCGGCATTTTTGAGAACCGTCTTCTGATTTTCCGTTAGTGAGGTGCCATTTCCGTCAACGAGCAGAATGGCTCCGTTGGATTTGCCGGAAAGAGCCGCACTGACAAGGCTGTCCGGATAGTTGCTTCCTGTCGAAACGGCAAGTGCAGCAGCCTTCCCGCCGAAGAGTCCATTGATAATTTCAAGAGAAGTACTGTAGCGGTCGCTTCCGCCGTATCTCTTTACGGCAACGCCGGAAAGCTGCGTTTCGACTTTGCCGCTCACCGCACCTTCTTTTCCGACGATGACGGCATTCCTGAATTTCTTTGCAATGGTGAGGGATGCCCCGGTCAGTTTTCCGTCGGTTCCCGTCAGCAGAATCGGATCTTTCTGTGCATACGCATAGGATGAGATGGAAAGTGCATCCGGGAAGTTCTGTCCGGAACTGATGATGATTGTATCGGAAGAGGATGATTTCATGATTTCTTCCTCGACCTTTTCAGCCGTCTGCATACGGTCAGCCCCTCCGATCCGATCTGTCCGGATGCCCATTTTTTCGATGGCAGCTTTCACGTTATCGGAAACGGCTGCCGTACCGCCGACGATTGCCGCGTCTGACACTCTGAGAGATGTGAGAAGGTCGGATGTCTGCCTCGTGAGCTGATCCGGTTTCGTCAGGATGACCGGACAGCCTTTTACCCCCGCAAGAGACGAGGCCGCCAGAGCATCCGGCCAGTTCTCCCCGGAAGCCACGATGACCGTGGAAGAGCCGTCCGGGAAAGCATTTTTCACCGCTGCTGCCATTGTATCATAGCGGGCAGCTCCATAGATCCGGCTGTACGGCGACGTGCGGTACCTTGCGGTAATGGTTCCGGAGGCGAACAGAGGGATGACCAGAGGCGAGCCGGATCCGATCGAGATGCCATCCTTGATCCAGTCCATCAGATAAAGGCCTTCCGGGACAGTCGCCGTGAGCACAGCGGTATCCCCGCTCCGCATGGTGATTTTGGAAGAGCCTGCAGCACCCCCGCATGAGATCAGTGCGCTTCCGTTCTGCTCAGCATTTACGCTGACTGTGATGTCTGTCGTCGTGACGGTGCCGGCCAGAGAGTCCGGAAGCGTATAGAACGTGCCGGCATTTCCCTCCAGCCCTGCTACATAGACTTTTCCGCCCAGCATGGCCGCGCCTGTCGGGATGATTTCCGAAACAGAAGTTCCGAGGCTTGTTCCCAGGCCTTTCCATTTCATGCTGACCGGATCCACCAGGACCGTATCGCCGATTCCGGAAAAGGTATCCGATCCGAGCTGCAGAATGCCGTTTCCGGTGTTGGCGCGGATATACCGGATCTGATCGTAACAGGTTTCCGTCTTCCATTCCGGTTCACCGGAAAGGCTGCCGAGATTCTTCCAGCTGCTTCCGTCATAGGCAAGCGTGACGATTGCCGGCTGATTGGCATCGACTGCCGTGAAATAATCAGTTGTGCCGCTTCGGAAGTATCCCGTAATTCCCTGAATGTTCCCGATCGTACTGATCGGCACTTCGACCCGCCGGAATTCTTCGCTGTCCGGATCCAGGAAGAAGACAGTTGAAGCCAGCGCATTTCCGATTCCCAGGTCCGTTAAATCCTCTGTCATGATGAGACAGATTTTTCCCTGTGCGCTGTAAGCGGCCGTGTTGAAAAAGACTGGATCTTTCTCGTAGAGCCGTCCGACATCGAATGTCCCGATTTTCTTAACGTCGGACCAGGTATTTTTGCCGATATCGTATTCGGAACAGAAGACATCCGTTTCTTCTTTTCCGTCACTTTCACGGACATCCGCATTGAAGGCATAGAGTTTTCCGTTCCGGTAAGCATAGCGGAGCATCGTCTCCGGAAGCCCGGTACAGCCTTCCATCATCTTTTCAGCAGACGAAAGCTTCGTCCATGACGAAGCGGAGGAGGCAGAAGAGGGATCCGTGCAGCTGTACAGGAATTTTCCGTCCTGATCTGCAAAGAAGATCCTGTCCGATCCGGCGACAAGCACGCCGCTGGCCATTTCTGTGTCCGATCCCGGAAGCGCACCGATCCGGACAAGCTTCGAGGAATCTTTCCTGGGCACGGTATAGGAAGCGTTGTAAGTCCGTCCTGTCGAGCTGTCGACGACGTCGAACCGGTGCTTCCCGCCGTCGAACAGGGCATCGTCTGCCGTAAGGACGATGGAATCCTCATCCTGCGAGGTTACGGCAAATTTATTCTGATGCGTGGTTTCGTCTACATAAAGCGAGGCGTCTCCCAGGCCGTAGCCGTTGACTGTGATGACATTCCCGCTGCAGGAAATGGACCAGGTACTGGCATTGATGGCGGAATCTGACGCGCTTCCCCTGCTGTCCAGGGCCTTGCCGAATGAGAAATGTCCCTGGCTTGCTACCGTCTTTTCTATTCCTTTGGAGGTGTAGGAATCCACCATCGGGACAGTACCGCCCACGAGGCGCCCCCTCAGATCCAGCGGGGATTCATCCGGATAGAGCGAGGCAAGTTCGGCACAGCATCCTGCAAGGAACGGAGTGGCCATAGAGGTTCCGCTCATGAAGCCATAGGCTGAAATGTCAGATTTCTTTGTTATGCCGGCAATGGAATACCGGGCGGTCACTTCTGTTCCGCCGTCCGCCGGCTGCTTCATCACCAGCATAAGTATACAGCTCAGGGTCTTGCTCGACAGGACCGTTTCCGGGATGGTTCCGTCCAGGCTGCTCTTATGCGAGGTCGAAGCAGTCCCGAAGGAATAATTGTACAGGGAATTGATTTCGGAATAGCTGGTGCCGACCGCGAACCCTGCCTCGGCGTATTTTGATTCATTTCCCTCACCGCCGAAGGGAACGCAGCTGATGCCGGACACATAATCGGATGCCGGGCCGGATAATCCGTATAATGGGTTCTCTTCGGTCCAGCTGTAATAAATCCGGTAGTTCCAAAGTTCTGAATCCGACAGGGTGTTAAGATCGGTTACCGTGACCCGGATGGTGCGGAGGCCGTCCGCCTCTTCTTCCGCAATCCTGAAATGGGCAGCATCGGATTCTGTCATTGCTTCTAATCGGTTGCTGCTGTTCACATGGAACAGATAACATTTAAGGTCCGTAAATTTCTCCGGCGTCAGCAGGTCCCCCAGCTGATTTGTATAGACGGCACCGGTTTCATGGTTCAGATATTGGACCATCGGGTCGTACTCGTAGAGGGCAGGATTCGTCTCCGAGGAAACGGGAACCGTGGACAGCATCGAGGCCCCGGGTGAGGCAACGTCGACTACCGTGCTGTCGTAGTTGGAGAAATTGACAAGCTTGTTCTGCTGGTTGCTGGCCCCGACAATGATCATATAGGGGCTTTCCACTGAAAGCGGCGCACCTTCATAATTATCCAGGGTATCCATGTTTTCATTTCCGGCGGCGAATAAGGAAAGGATGCCTGCCTTCCCTGCCTGGTTTATGACATAGTCGAGGACAGGCGCATAGGAACCGATGAGCCAGGAGTTGGAAATCACCTTTACGTTCTGCCCGGCCAGTTTCGCAGTAATGATATACTGATAGGCGCGTATGCAGGCGATGTCGAACGGTCCGTTTCCATCGTCCCAGCAGCCTTTCAGGGCCATGATCTTTGTATGCCGGGCTGCAGAGGCTACTCCCGTGCCGTTGTTCGACTGTGCGGCTGCAAGGCCTGCGCAGTGCGTGCCGTGCTCGCCTCCGCGTCCCGGCATGGGATCATCATCCATCTGGCCAAAGTCATAGCCGTACAGTCCCGGGAGACCGATGTTTCCGGGATTTACCCACATATTGCCGGCTAGGTCCGGATTGGTATAATCGACGCCTGTATCGAGGACTGCCACAATATTGTCCTTTGCAACAGAGGAGGCTGCGTCCGCTTTCAGGGCTGCGGGCAGATCGACGCCCGCTGAGCTGTCGGCAAGTCCCCACTGGAGACCGGACTGATAAAGCGGATCATCCGGAGAGGACGAAACGAAAGCAGGAACATCGTCCGCTGCCGCAGATACGGAATCAGAAGCTACCTGCGTGGCCGCTGAAGCGGAGACTGACGGTTCTGCCGTTTCTGTATCTGCCTCGGGGAACGTCAGAATAGCTGATTCCTCTGCGGTTTCCGGGAGATCGGAAAGCTCATGCGTGTAATTCGGCTGGGCACATTCGACGCAGGGAAGGGAATCAAGCTGACTGACCAGATCCTCCGTGCTCAGGGTATCACTTTTTATGACGGCAATCCGGAGATCCGCCCCGGAAGGAATATCGACGGAAGAAGCATCGGTTTCCTCTGACGAGCGCAGAACAGATTCAGATTCATCGACTGTACTGAAGTCCAGGGTTTCTGAGATGCTGAAGCCCGCCGACGTCAGTATCTGCGATTCATCGCCGGAGGATGAAAGGAGTCCGGGTGCAGTATCGGCATGGTAAAGAACCAGGGCTTCCCCCTCCGTGTACGTCTCATTTCCTGATACAGCGGATTCGGATTGTCCTGCCGGAGATATGACCGGATCTGCCTTCACAAGAAGGCCGTTCTGTGATGCGAATACATTGGCGGGCGAAAGCGCACATCCCATCATGAAGACTAAAAACAGGGCAAGAATCTTTTTCTTCATCAATGCCTCCTGATCGGTTCTTTGTGCAAGGAATATGAAAGAAAATTATCACTTTAATTATTTGCATCTGGACTACAACAAAAGTACAACAAAAGTACAACAAAAGTACAACAAAAAAGCGGCGCGGCCGCAGTCCGGATCGTCATCCGTCCGCTGCCTGCCTGTCTTTTCCGGTCGCTTTTGCGACCATCGTGCGACCATCGTTCAGAAATGAATTCCGTGGTTTGTCAGAGATTTGTGGTACATGCAGAGTATAATTAATTCCATCTGAGGGTATTTCCTGCAGATCGCTATGCGGCGTGAGGATAAAGGAGGAATCTTATGAAGCTTCGTCGATTTCTGAGAACAGTACCGGCAGCCGCAATGGCAGCCATCATGACCCTGGGCATGAGTCCGGCAGCCTATGCGGGAGGCAGGGAGATTCCTTCTTCTGCCGTCGCTGGTATCCCTGCGGCAGCAGATCTACTGCAGTCGGCAGAAGAGAGCAGCCTGACGGAGAAAAGTACTCCGACGGAGGATGGCATCCTGGTCTTTGCCTGCGACGGAAATGGGGAATATCATCTGTATAAGGCTCCGGATTTTCAGTCTGTCAAGAATAAATCTTATACCGAAATCGTTACCCCGGAGGGCACATCCATTAACGGAGATATCCTGAAACTGAGCGATTTTCATTACGAGACTTCCGCAAAAGTCGCCCTGTATATTGCGGCGGATTTTGCCGGCATCCGGCTTTCCGGAAACAGCAGCATCGTCTGCAGCAGTCAAAGCACGGGAACGGAGGAGAGTATTTTCTGCCGTACACTGGAGAGTGAGAAAGACCTGATGATTCTCGGGTCCGGTTCGCTGAGCCTGCAGGCGCCGGTGTTTGATGTCACAAACGATGTGACCGGTTATATCAGCAGCGAAGCCCTGTATGCAAAGGGAAACCTCCGAGTTACCGAGAATGCTGCCGTTGAAGCAAAGGCGGGAGATATTTCACTGAAAGGCAGCGGCTGCAATGATTACGGCAATGCGAAAGCTCTGTACGTTATGTCAACCGGCATTCTCTGCGAGGGAAATATGGACATTCAGCGGTATGCCGGGATAACGGCAGTTGCCGGTAAAACCAATGCGGAAAGCACGGCCGGGACGGAAGAGAATGTCCTGTGCGAGGCACAGAGCGTGGCCATCATTTCATACGGCAGCTTATCGATTACGGATAAAGCCCGGGTCGCAGCGACTGCGCAGGACAGCAAAAGAAAAGGAGAAGCATCCGTACATCCGCCCTTCGGAGGATCGTTCGGCATCATATCCGAGGGGAACATGACGATGAGCGGCAAGTCCTTGACTGCTGCCAGCGGATGCACCAATGAGGTCTCCAGCATCGGCATCAATGTGCGCAAAGACCTGAATCTGAACAGCGGTCTCGTCAGGACCACCGCGGATACGGCAGCAGATCCGCTGGAGGATGAAGGAAGCATCGGAATATACACAGAAGATAAGATGACCTGCAATTCCGCGGATGTGTACACCATGGGAGCAGATACCGGCGCAGTCGCAACCGATGTCACACCAGTCGTCGGGACTGTCAAAGGATGTACGGAAGCGGGCAAGGGCTGGGATGCAGCGGAAGCGGCGGTGACCGTTTCCCCGGTCAATGAGAAATATGGCAGGTATTCCTTTGTAACCGGAGAGGGGCCTGCAAGAACCCTGGTCATCAAGGGAATGGTAACAGCCGGGAACAACCGGTATGAAACCGCAGTCAATACTGCGAACGAGGTCTTTCCGGACGGCTGCAGTACGGTCGTGCTTGCAGCGGGAGCGAACTGGCCGGATGCTCTGGCTGCTTCCACGCTGGCCGGGGCAAATCACTGTCCGATCCTGCTGACGGGCAGTGATTATGTCACAACAGAGACAGCAGACGAAATTATTACGCTGGGGGTTTCCAAGGTCTTCATCGTAGGCGGGGAAGACGCGGTGACCGGGGTAATCCCGGAGGTGCTGCAGATCATGGGGATTTCGGAGGAGAAAATCACCCGTAAATCAGGGAATGACCGTACGCAGACAGCGGATGCGGTCGCGGCCGAGATCATGCAGACCGGTACGTCCGATACCTGCTTCATCTGCTCAGGCAATGATTTTGCAGATGCCATTTCCGTCTCATCCTATGCCTACCGGAATCAGAGTCCGATCCTTTTGACAAAGGAGGACGGAACGCTTACGGAAGCCAGCGCAGCAATCGCAAAGAAATTCAGCAGGGTGTACATCATCGGAGGCGGGAACGCAGTAAGTACGAAAGCCGAGGAACAGCTTGCCTCTGTCAGACCAATCCGCATTGAAGGCAGGGATCGTTTTGAGACGAACCGGAAAGTCATCAGCACGCTTTATCCGGACGGCTATTCCTTTGTCAGAATTGTAACGGGAGAAAACTATCCTGACGGACTGACTGGTTCTTCCCTGCAGGACAGCAGCGGCAGCCCGGTTCTTCTGGTGGATGGAAGTGCTTCGTCACTTACAGAGGATCAGATCCGCATCATCAATGCCCGGAGCGACAAAGAGAAGGTGGGCGTCATCGGAGGAACTGCTGTTATCCGTCCGCAGATGAGACAGGCAATACAGGCGGCGGCGTTCGGATAAATCTGCTTCATTTGAATCATTCCAAACTTTTATCATGACCCTTTTCCCTTGAAAATGGCGCTGATAAGCGGTAAAACAATCGCGAAAAATAAATATGCATTCAATTAGAAATGCAGAAGACAGCCATCTTGAAAAGGAACGGGAAAACAGTTGAAGATACTTACACTTGACAATGAAGCTCTTGCTCTTGAGAGCCTGAATAACGCAGTCCGTGCTGCTGAACCCGGCGCTTTGCTGAAGAGTTATACGCGCGCTTCTGAGGCGCTTGAAGCTCTTGAGAAAAATCATTACCATCCGGATATTGCGTTCCTTGATATTGAAATGCCCGGGATGACCGGCATCGAATTAGCAGGACGGATCAGGAAGGCATCTCCCGGAACCTGGCTCATTTTCGTAACAGGATACTCCCAGTATGCTCTGGAGGCATTCAACGTCCATGCGAGCGGGTATCTGCTAAAACCGGTTACAAAGGAGGACGTCCGGGAGGAACTGAATCTGATTGAAAGCCGGACTCTGTCGGGAAAGGAAGCGGAGAAGAAACTGCAGGTGCATTGCTTCGGAAATTTCGAGGTTTTTTCGGAAGGGGTACCGGTTGTTTTTACCAGAAAAAAGGCGAAAGAACTTTTTGCTTATCTGGTGCATAAACGCGGCGCCGTCTGTACGACAAGAGAGATGGCAGCGGTTCTTTTTGAAGATATGCCGTATGATCTGGCACGTCAGAACTATCTGCAGACACTGATTACCAAGCATGACCCAGTCACTCAGAAATGTGGGTGCGGAATCAGCCGTCATCCGCACGTTCGGTGCGCTGGCTGTCAATGAAGCCTGTATAGACTGCGATTTTTACCGATTCCTTTCAATGGATCTGACGGCACTCAATTCCTATACGGGCGAATACATGAGCCAGTATGAGTGGGGTGAATTCGTACTTGAATATCTGAATCAGCAGAAACACGGCGTCCATAAAATGATCAAAAAAAGAACCGGGGAAATATCCCCGGTTTTTTTCATGTCCGTCATAATCATGAAATTGATACCGAAGACAGCGGTTCATTCTTCGGAATCGTAATGACAGCGGTTGTCCCCTTGTCCGGTACGCTTGTGATGACCAGCGTTCCGCCGCACATCTTCTCCAGCCGGTTGCGTACATTGTTTATTCCGATATGTGTCCGTCCGTCTGCTTTGGGGACATTCACGTCAAAACCGGCGCCGTCATCCCTGACCGTAACGACAAAGGAATCGCTTCTTTCGACAGACGAAATCCATACGGTTCTGCCTTCTTCGCGCTGCATGACACCGTAGCGCACCGCATTTTCCACCAAAGGCTGCAGCGTAAGCGTAGGAATCCGAAAATCTTCTGCTTCGATGCTGTATTCTATGTGCAGGGTATTCCCACCGAAACGCTTGATCTCGAGATTCAGATAGTTCTGTGTGTGGGCCAGTTCATTCCTGAACGGAATGGGATCCGATTGGGAAAGGGAATCCAGGTTGCCTCTGAGAAAATGGGAAAACTGGACGATGGATTCTTCCGCTTCGGGAGCCTTGCCATGGCACATCGTCTGGATGGCTGTCAGTGTATTGTACAGGAAATGAGGCTGTATCTAGCTGAGCATGATTGCCATGCGGGAACGGTCAAGTTCCTGTTCCTTCTGCAGAACCGCTGCGCGGGATTCTGAAAGCTCTCGCTGGCTTTCCAGGAATTCTCTTTCACGGTCGACATAGATGACCAGGAACAGAAGCAGCATGGCTGCGAATGTAGTCAGTGCGAGAATCGGGACAATGAGCAGTGAATCATCAAACAACGTGCAGAAGACCGGCAGGAGAATATACAGGGCATAGGCCAGATATTCACCTCTTTTCTGTCTGGAATGCGCATGAATCATTCTGTGGACTGAAAAAACGGTCGGAATCATCAGATAAAAGAAATTGACGGTGCCATGAATGGCAGTAAAAAGCACAGTTTCCTGATAATGGTTTTCTGCGTCGATATAGAAAAGCAGTCCCGTGAAAATGGAAATGATATCGAGAGTGCAGATGATGACAATGGGAATCTGCATCAGAATATTCGAGGTCCGGTTCTCATGAAACGGAAAATGCAGACGTTCGTCCGTGAACCGGTACCAGTAATAGCAGCCGCAGGCGACAGAAATGTCGGCAACGGCATTGACAGAAGCGTTGAGAAGAACAGGAAGATGCAGGAAGCCGCTTTCCGTAAACGCCCAGACCATATCCGTTGCGAGCATGACGATATTGAAGAGGAACATGGTTTTCAGCATCCGGATTCCTTTTTCCGGACTGATGACCTCTTTAAGGCGCAGCATCAGGATAATGGAAAAAAAGAGGCAGAATGCTTCCGTAATAATGTAGGTCAGATAAACAATGTTCATGGCACCGGCACTTTCAAAAAAGATTTATGCAGGAGGCTGGAATAGAGCGATGTTTCAGGAGCCATGCTTATACTATCGTCTTTATCAGCGCGCTGTCAAGAACTAATCAGGGAATCCCGGAATGGCCGTTCCTGCAGAATACGGGCAGACAGCTCCTCCGATGAGAAACCCTTGATTTGTAATACATTTGTTGTAGAAATCCGGACATAATCAGGATGGTAGGTTTAATATCAGGGAGGAAATGACTATGGAGAAGAAAGTTAGAAATCTGTCGGAAAAAGCCATCAGCATCCTGCTTTGCGTTCTTATGATCTTCAGTTCAGTCAATCTTACGGTTTTCGCCGATAATC
>Ga0160425_1001245_pt1 | contig 25581 bp, 23 predicted proteins | sample BioMet8_FD_108193 | JGI IMG/M metagenome (GOLD analysis project Ga0160425, IMG submission 108193) | Microbial communities from bioreactor (seeded with sewage sludge) at Lawrence Berkeley National Lab, California, USA - Biofuel... | ecosystem: Engineered > Bioreactor > Anaerobic > Unclassified ...
GACAGCATATGGACTTCGTCGATGATATACACCCGCTTTTTCAGCACGGCGGGGGTATAGATGGCTTCTTCCCGCAGGGCGCGGACGTACTCCACACCGCTGTTGGAGGCCGCGTCCAGCTCCGATACGTCCAGCAGACTGCCGTCGTCAATGCCGCGGCAGGCCTCGCACTCGTTGCAGGGCGCGCCGTCCACCGGGTGCAGGCAGTTCACCGCCTTGGCCAAAATCCGGGCACAGGTGGTCTTGCCGGTGCCGCGGGTACCGGTGAACAAATAGGCGTGGCCCACCTGCCCCTCCGCCACCTGCTTTTGCAGCGTGTCGGTAATGTGGGACTGGCCCACCACGTCGGAAAAGGTTTTCGGCCGCCACTTGCGGTACAATGCCTGATACATACGCCGACCTCACTTGAAAATACGGTAGTAAATAAGAAGCTCCGCGCGCATCTGCGGAGCCGGCACCCTCGCGGCACATGAATGATCCCTCTTAATGCTGCTCGGTTCCCCGCCTGACATGATTCGTGGGCATCCATTGCGCGAGACCGGCTCCGCAGATGCGCGCGGTAAGCTTATTTTTATTTTACAACAGATCTGCGCCGTTGGCAACAGAAAAAATGCGGTTTTACAGCGCCAGGGCGGCCCGGCGGCTTTTATGCAGCGCCAGAAGAAACAGCAGGGCGTCCACCGTGCCGATGACCTCGCACACCACAGCCAGCGCCGGAAAGAAAAGCCAGGAAAAGGACAGCGTCTGAAACACCGCCATCACATACCAGTCGGTCTTCAGTTTTCGATCATGCAGATCTTCGCCCGTGGCGTCGGCCAGTTCGCCCACGCCCTCCACCACCAGACGGGTCACGTACAGCGCCAGGAACACCGATAAAATTTCACAGAAAATCACCAGCGGTGTCTGACTGGCGGAAAAGCCGAACAGATCTGCCACCCACAGCGTGAAACTGTAGGCACCGACGCCAACGGCCGCGGGAATGGCCCGCTTGAAGGAAGGCCCGTCCTCCGCCAGCTGGCGCAGTCCCTGCAGCAGAAGAAAATAACCGATAAAGTCGGGGATCAGGCCCAGATGCCCAATGGAAAATTCCAGGGGAAAGTCCAGCAGGATCAGCAAGATCCCCATGAATATTTTTTGCATATCATCACCTCTCTGATTTGTATATACATAGATTAACATAACGGCACACCCATACGCAAGAAAAAACAAGCGACAGGCTGTAAACTTTTTATGAATTGATAATGAAGGAATATAAGAGAAGATGAGAAGGAAATAAAAGGAAAATAGTGGAATATGCAAAAAAATAAAAGCGCCTGACTATACATTTTATGAATAATCAGGCGCTTCTATTCATTTTCGGAGGATTCAGATCCGCAGACGCTTCTCCCGGTCGAAATACTCTTTGGTCAGTTTGCAGACCACCGGCGACAAAAGCAGTACCGCGATCAGGTTGGGGATGGCCATCAGTCCGTTGAGCGTGTCGGAAATATCCCAGGCCAGCTGCAGGTCCATGGTGGCGCCCGCCAGGATCACCGGCAGGAACAGAACCTTGTAGACGAGCGATGCTCTGGGCGTGCCGAACAGGTACTCACAGCAGCGGGAGCCGTACAGGTTCCAGCTGAGGATGGTGGTGGTGGCGAACAGCGTCAGCGCCACGGCGATGATGACGCTGGCGGCGGAGCCGCTGAACACCGTGCTGAACGCCGCAATGGACAGGTCCGCCCCGGCCTTTTGGCCGTACGTGATGTCGATGCCGGAGATGAGGATGGTGAGAGCGGTGAGGGTGCAGATCACCAGCGTGTCGGCAAAGACTTCAAAGATACCGAAAAGGCCCTGCTTCACAGGGGAGTTGGTGTCGGCCGCCGCGTGGGCGATGGGGGCGGAGCCCAGGCCGGCCTCGTTGGAGAAAATGCCCCGGGATACGCCGCGCTTCATGGCGGTGGCCAGCGTGATGCCAAGACCCCCGCCTATCACAGCGGAGGGCTTGAAGGCGCCTGCAAAAATCATCACAAATACGGTGCCGATGCGGGAGATGTTAAACGCCAGCACCACCAGACACGCCGCAATATAAATAATGGACATAATGGGCACCAGCGCCTCCGTCACGCGGCCCACACGTTTCACGCCGCCGATGGAAACCAGCGCCACGAACACCAGCACGATGCCGCCTGTCGCAAGGCACACGGCTCTGACGTTGGCGCCCGCGTTGAACACCAGCACCGCGGAGGTCACAGCGCCTGCGATGGAGTTGATCTGGGCGATGTTGCCGATGCCGAAGGAGGCCAGAATGGCCAGCACGCAGAAAATGCCGGCCAGCCATTTCCAATGCCGGCCCAGACCGTTTTTAATATAGTACATGGGGCCGCCCACCCATTCGCCGTTTTTGTTGCGCTCCCGGTACTTGATGGACAACACCACCTCGGAATACTTGGTGATCATGCCCACCAGCGCCGCGATCCACATCCAGAATACCGCGCCGGGGCCGCCCAGTGCAATGGCGCCGGCCACGCCTGCGATATTGCCGGTGCCTACGGTGGCGGCCAGGGCCGTGCACACCGCCTGAAACGGCGTCACCGCGCCCTTGTCGGTGGTGACGTGTTTTTGGCCGATTTCACCGATGGTGTGCTTCATGGCATATCCGAAATGCCGGAATTGGGTGAACCGGGTGCCGATGGTCAGCAGAAGACCGGTGCCCAGGATCAAAACCATGGCGGGGACGCCCCACACAATGTTGTTAAGAGCGCTGTTGGTCTGCGAAAGCCAGGTGATGAATGCTTCCATAGGAATCTCTTTCCTCCTTCAAAAAAATAAAAGAGCGCCGTTCTTTCCCGAAACGGTGCTCTTCATGCGCAAAAAACAACAAGCCGCCGTATAGACGGTTTGTTTTTTCCTGTCCTTTTGCCTGAGAGATTCGCGCTTGCCGCGCATTGCACCTTCGGCCCCTGCCGCATGCGGCAGGCTTCTCCAGAACGCCATCCGTCCACAGTCCTTCTTCCCCGGCGGGAATTCCTGAGAGTTTTACTCCTTCGGCACGGACAAAGCCGACTTTCCTGCGGATTTCACATGGCTCTTTATCAAATTATGTGGTTAGGATACACCAGATGACGCCTGATTGCAAGAGCTGCTTTTGATGTGACGGGTATCATCGAAAGCAAATAGATCCCTTTTTGCCGAAAAAAGGGCACATTTTTCCTTGCCCTTGCAATTTCAGAAAAAAGGTCTATGATAGACAATGAAAAAAAGGCCGCGGCGTCAAATACCCCGGAGGGCAGCCGCTGCCGCCGGCCAATTTACACTGAAGAAGGGATTTTCATGACTAAAATTGATATTGTATCCGGTTTCCTGGGCGCCGGAAAAACCACGCTCATCAAGAAAATGCTGAAAGAGGCCTATCAGGGCGAAAAACTGGTACTCATTGAAAACGAGTTCGGTGAAATCAGCATCGACGGCGGCTTTTTGAAGGATTCCGGCGTACAGATCTCCGAAATGTCTTCCGGCTGCATCTGCTGCTCTCTGGTGGGCGATTTCGGCAAGGCCCTCAAGGATGTGCAGGCGCAGTTTAACCCCGACCGCATCCTTATCGAGCCCAGCGGCGTGGGCAAACTCTCCGACGTCATCCGCGCCGTGGAAAACGTGGCCGCCGAAAGCGGCGCCATGGAGCTCAACTCCTTTATCACCGTGGCCGACGGCACCAAGTGCAAGGTCTACATGAAGAACTTCGGCGAATTCTTCAACAATCAGGTGGAGAGTGCCGGCACCATCATTCTCAGCCGTACGCAGAAAATGACGGAGGAAAAACTGGCCGCCGCCGTGGCGCTGCTGCGGGAGCACAACCCTGAGGCGGTCATCATCACCACCCCCTGGGAACAGATCACCGGCGCGCAGATCCTCTCTGCCATGGAAAAGAACTCTCTGGTGAAAGAAATGATGGCCGAAGAGGACGACGATGACGATGATGACGACGACGAGTGCTGCCACGAGCATCATCACGACCATGACGATCACGAGCATCATCACGACCACGACGACCACGACGACCACGACGACCACGACGACCACGACGGGGAGCATGAGCACCATCACGACCATGACGACGATCACGACGGATGCTGCCACGATCATCATCACCACCACCACGCCGACGAGATCTTTACCAGCTGGGGTGTTGAAACGCCCAAGAGCTTCGGCCAGAGCGACATCGAACGTATTCTGACCGCCCTGGACAGCGGCGCATACGGCGCGATCCTCCGTGCCAAGGGCATCGTGCCTGCGGGCGACGGCAAGTGGATCCACTTTGACTATGTGCCCGAAGAGCATGACGTTCGTTTCGGCAGCGCCGATTACACGGGGCGGCTGTGCGTCATCGGCTCCCAACTCGACGAAAAGAAGCTGAAGGAACTCTTTGGCCTGTAAGGAGTAGAAACAATCCATGGATATACCTGTTTATCTCATCGCCGGATTTCTTGACGCCGGTAAAACCAATTTCATCAACGGCATCCTGCGCGACGGCTTCGCAAGGGAGGACTGCACGCTCCTCATCTCCTGTGAAGAGGGCGACGAGTCCTACGATCCCAAAGCGCTGGACAACGTCTTTACCGTGACGGTGGAGTCCCAGGAAGAACTGACGCAGGACTACCTGAAAAAACTGGAGAAGCTCTATAAGCCCAAGCAGGTCATCATCGAATACAACGGCATGTGGATGATCGAGCCGCTGTACCGCGAGGTGCTGCCCGCCAACTGGGTTCTCTACCAGATCATGACGCTGGTGGATGCCAATACCTTCGAGATGTACGTCAAAAACATGGGCCAGCTGATGATGGAAAAAGTCACCAACGCCGATATGCTCATCTTCAACCGCTGCGACGAAGCACTGCGGAAGAACCTTCGCGCCCGCAACCTGCGTATGGCCAACCGCCGCGCCGACATCTATCTGGAAAACCGCGACGGTACCAGCGAGGACTATGTCACCGACGACATGGCGCCGTTCGACCTGTCCAAGGATATGATCGAGATCCCCGACGACGACTTCGGCATCTGGTATGTGGACATCATGGATAATCCGGACCGCTATGAGGGAAAACTGGTTTCCTTCAAGGCCATCATGTGCCACTCCAAGAAATTCAAGGGCGTCCATTGCCCCGGCCGCTTCGCCATGGTCTGCTGCGTCAAGGACATGCAGTTTCTCGGCATCGTCTGCAAGGGCGACGGGCTGGACGACTATAAGAACCGCGACTGGGTTTCCATTAAGGCGACAGTGAAAAAAGAAAAAAATGCCGCCTATAAGGGCGAGGGCCCCGTGCTGTATGTCACGGCCATCGGTCCGTGCGAAAAACCCGAACAGGACGTCGTCACTTTCTGAGAAGGCGCACCGGCGATCACAAATTGTTGTTTTGTTAAAAAAGATAACCCTCCGTTGTCACTTCGGCGGCAGCGGAGGGCTTTTTTTGCGGAAACAGGGGGACAGCTTGCCTGCAAAGAAAACGGGACACGGTTCCGGCGAAAGAAGAAAAAAAGCGGAAATGGAAAAATAGGGGGAAGAAATGTTTGTAAAATAGGAACGACCCTGCTATGCTGAAACCAGCCAAAATGATTTCTGCGAAGGCGTGCTCTGCGAAGGGGGGAAAACCGTATGACAACCTGGCATATTGAAACCGATTATTTCGCCCTGGTGCTGTTTTTGATCATGCTGATCAAGAACAAGCGAAACGAGCGGAGCGCCGGCGTGGAGTATGCCGCCTTCCTCAAAGTGCTGCTCTTGAGCCTGTTCAGCGTTTCCTGGGACATTCTTTCCACTTTTGTCATGGAATACGCCGTTTCCTGGTGGCTGTATCAGTGCGTCATGACCGTCTATGTCATGACCATACCGCTGCTGGGCGCCGCCTGGGTGTGCTACGCCGCCGTGCTGGTGGCCGACAAGGACGGTGAGGAGCTGGCCGACCGGAAGGCGCTGACGCATCAGATCAGCTGGCTCGTGGCGCCGTACCTGCTGTTCTGCGCCGTGGCTGCCGCCAATCCTCTGACAGGATGGTTCTTCACTCTGTCTTATACGATGGAGTATGCAAGAGGGCCCCTCATAATCCCCGTGGGCGTGGGACTGACGGCGCTCTATTCGCTCTCCGGTATTTTCCTGGTGCTCGACGGCGCCCAGCGTCAAAAATTCTATACACGGCTGGATGCGATTTTGCTGATCCTCTTCTTTTCCTGCTCCGCCATGTCTGCTTTTATCCAAATGGCTCACCCGGGCTGGCTGATCATCAACGCCGCCTATGCCGTTTCCTACGTCTTTTGCGACATGACCATCGAGGAGGAGCGGCGCCGCAAGCTGTATCAAAAAATCGAGCAGCAGAATGTTTCCCTGCAGAAGATCGCCAGGGAGGCAGAGGAGGCCAATCGCGCCAAGTCCGAATTTCTCTCGCGGATCAGCCACGATATCCGCACCCCGCTCAACGGCATCATCGGCATGACCTATCTCGCCCGTAAACAGGAAAATTCTCCTGCCACACAGGACTGCCTTGCCAAAATCGATGTGGCCTCCCGCTTTTTGCAGGGGCTGATCAACGATATCCTGGATATGTCAAAGGCCGAGAGCAATAAGATCGAACTGCGGCCGGAGCCTTACCTGCTGGACGACTTTCTGGAATATCTGGACTCAGTGATCGCACCTCTGTACCAGCAGAAGCACCAGACGTTTACCCTCAAAACCGTACCCATCCGGAACGTGGTGCCCAAAATGGACGTGCTGCGCTTCAATCAAATCGTCTTTAACCTGCTCTCCAACGCCATCAAATATACCCCTGACGGCGGCCATATCTCCATGACGGTCACCGACGAGCTGATGCCCGGACACAGGGAACGGATCACCGTGGTCATCAGCGATAACGGCGTGGGAATGAGCGATGAATTTCAAAAAATCCTTTTCGATCCCTTTACACAGGAGGCCAACAGCGCTTCGGCGGAAAATCAGGGAACCGGACTGGGTCTTGCCATCGTGAAAAAAATGGTGGATCTGATGCACGGCACCATCGCGGTCAAAAGCCGCCTGAAGGAAGGAACCACCTTCACCGTCACGCTGGAATTCGACTATGTGGAGATCGACCAGATCACCTGGAAGCGGGAACAGAACGACACCGTCCGCGACGACGGCCGTCTTGCCGGAAAGCGTATCCTCCTTTGCGAGGACAACTCCCTGAACCGGGAGATCGCCTGCGCACTTCTGGAGAGCAGGCAGATGGAAGTGACCGCCGCGGAAAACGGCCGGCTGGGCGTGGAAATCTTTTCCGACAGCGCTCCGTATGGCTTCGACGCTGTTTTGATGGATCTTCGGATGCCCGTCATGAACGGTTACGATGCCGCCAGAGGCATCCGGGAACTGGACAGGCCCGATGCGAAAAGCGTCCCCATTTTTGCCATGACGGCGGATGCGCTTAGCGAGGACGCGCAAAAATGCCGGGAGGCGGGGATGAACGGCCACATCGCAAAGCCCATTTCGCCCGACGTTCTTTTTGAAACGCTGGAGAGAAGTATGCCCAGCCCGGACCGCAAGGCATAAAAAAAGAAGCCGGTTTCCCGCGGGAAACCGACTTGAACCATTTTTATTTGGCCGCTTCCGCGCCCGAGATCGTTTCTTCAATATAGCCGGGGACCTGGTCGCGCTCCATGTCCAGCGCCACCGCCAGCTCTCCATACAGCTGCTCTTCCGCCCGCTTCAGATACCGCTCGTCGATCTGACTGACCTTGCGGCCTGTTTCCAGCGCCCGCTGCCGCTTGTTATACGCCGTTTTGATGAGCTTTACCAAATCCTCGCAGACACAAGTGGCCACCGTCGTCTGATAGTACTCTTTCAGCGCCCGCACGTTCTGGCAGGGCGCCGTTTCCGCTTTCATTTCCGGAATGTGACGGATCAGCGCCAGCGCCTCCGTCCGGTTGATCACCGGACGCATCCTTACCTTCGTGTCCACAGGCGTGAAAACCTTCCCCGTGCGGTACAGCGGGGACAGACAGTAATATTGCCGGGAGCGGTCCACACCGGATATGGCCGGAATGCCGATCTTTTCCACCCGGCAAACCCCTTCCCCTCCGTAAATAATCAAATCGCCCTCTGCAAACATATGATTCTCCTTTTCTCACTCAACGATGAAACGCATGGACGGACGGCCCGGCCACGCGCTTCTTCTTATCTGCTTATACCTTTAATATTTAAAGTATAGCACATTTCAGGCCCAATTGTAAGTGTAAATTTCAAAAATGATGACTGAATCCTCCGCAGAACACATTTTCGCCTCTGACGATTCCCCTGCTCCGCATACCGACGCCGACCCGATTCCTGAAAATTTTATGAATTTTGCAAACTTGTTGCATATGCAACTTTTAAATCAATACCGCGCGTGCTATACTGTGAACTGTCAGGAGGAGAGAAAATCCTCCGCGGCAATAAGAGAATGAACGATCAAATAAAAATAGATGACAGGAGGATTTTATTATGAAAAAGTGGGTTTGTTCCGTATGCGGTTATGTGTTCGAGGGCGAAAAGGCGCCGGCTGAGTGCCCTGTATGCCATGCTCCCAGTGATAAATTCGTGCTGCAGGCCGAGGGCAGAACCTGGGCCGCCGAGCATGTGGTAGGCGTCGGCAAGGCGTTCGGCAATGACGTTCCCGCGGACGTGCAGCAGAAGATCCTCGAGGGCCTGAAGGCCAACTTCCAGGGCGAGTGCTGCGAAGTCGGCATGTATCTGGCCATGGCCCGTGTGGCACATCGCGAGGGCTATCCCGAGATCGGCATGTACTGGGAAAAGGCCGGCCTGGAAGAGGCTGAACACGCCGCCAAGTTTGCCGAGCTGCTGGGCGAGGTCGTCACCGATTCCACCAAGAAGAACCTTGAGATGCGCGTGGATGCCGAGAACGGCGCCACCATGGGCAAGTTCGAGCTGGCCAAGCTGGCCAAGCAGTACAACCTCGACGCCATTCATGACACCGTTCATGAGATGGCCCGCGACGAGGCCCGTCACGGCAAGGCTTTCGAAGGCCTGCTGAAGAGATACTTCTGATCCGTCACCGATTCGGTTCCGCAAAGGGGAGCAGGGAAACCTGCTCCCCTTTTTTTTCGGAGCTTTGCCGCAGGCGGCGCGCAAAGGGAGAACTTGCCGAAAAGCGGCGGCTGTGATACAATACAGTATCCGTTTTTTACAGATGAACAGGAGATGCTATGGTTCACAGCGTATTATTCGACATGGACGGGACGCTGATCGATTCGGCGCCCGGCATTTTGCAGTGCCTGCAGTACACGCGCAGCGCGATGGGCGAAGCGCCTCTGCCTCCGAAGATCGCCCTCCGCTTTATCGGCCCGCCGCTGTGTGATTCCTTTATCCGCTTTTGCGGTTATGACAGCGAAAAGGCGCAGCGCGCCGCCGCTCTTTTTGAAGAGCGCTATTGCCGGGAAGGACGCCTGGCCTGCCGGACGGTGCCGGGCATGGAGGCGGTGCTGCGACATCTTTCCGAGCGGAACATAAAGTTGGCGATCGCTTCCTGCAAGCCGCAGAAACACTGCCTGGCCATCGCCGAAAGGCTGGGACTCGCACCTTACTTTGCAGCCGTCTGCGGGCCCGGCGGCGATCTTCCGGAGGAAAAGGCCGACGTCATGCGCGAGGCGCTGCGGCGCCTGGGAGAAACAAATCCTGCCGGGGCCCTGATGGTGGGCGACCGCAAATTTGATGCCGAGGGCGCCGCTGCCTGCGGCGTCCCCTGCGTGGGCGTGGACTTCTGCGGGTACGCCGCGCGGGGCGAAATGGAGGCCGCCGGCGCCCTGGCCGTGGTGCATACGCCGGAGGAACTGGAAAAGTGGATCTTGCGCCGCGACAGTGGACAAGCGTCTGCAAACCTGATACAATCATAACCGATCATCGGAAATTCAGCCATTGAAAGGAGCGTTTTTCACATGAAATATGAAGAAATTCTCAAAAAAGTCGATCATACCCTGCTTTCCCCCTCCGCTACCTGGGAAGAAATCCGCGCTCTGTGCGACGACGGCGTGACATACGGCTGCGCCAGCGTGTGCATTCCGGCTTCCTATGTGAAACGGGCTGCGGAATATCTCCACGGACAGCTGCCCGTCTGCACGGTCATCGGCTTCCCCAACGGATACTCCACCACCGCCTGCAAATGCATGGAAGCTTCCGACGCCGTGGCCAACGGTGCTTCCGAAATCGACATGGTCATCAACATCGGCTGGGTGAAGGACGGCCTCTACGACAAGGTCCTCACCGAGATCCGGCAGGTGAAGGCCGCCTGCCACGGCAAACTCCTGAAGGTCATCGTTGAAACCTGCCTGCTCACCGACGAGGAAAAGACCCGTATGTGCCAGGTGGTCAGCGATTCCGGCGCCGAATATATCAAGACTTCCACCGGCTTTGGCAGCGCCGGCGCCACACGCGAGGACGTGGCTCTCTTTAAGGCCCATGTGGCGCCCCACGTGAAGATCAAGGCCGCCGGCGGCATCTCCGGCATCGCCGACGCCGAAGACTTTATCCGTCTGGGCGCCGACCGGCTGGGCACATCCCGTATCGTCAAGGCTGTGAAGGCCATGGAAAAAGAATAAGGAGGAATTATATGTCTACCCCTCACAACAGCGCCGAGAAGGGCGCTTTCGGCAAAACCGTGCTGATGCCCGGCGATCCCCTGCGGGCTGAATTTATCGCCGACACCTTTTTGGAAAAACCGGAACTGGTGAACAACGTCCGCGGCATCCACGGCTACACCGGCACCTACAAAGGTGTACGCGTGTCTGTTATGGCCTCCGGCATGGGCATGCCGTCTATCGGCATCTACTCCTATGAGCTGTTCCATATGTACGACGTGGAGAACATCATCCGCATCGGCTCCGCCGGCGCGCTGCGCGCCGAGCTGCCCCTTGGCAGCGTGGTGGCCGCCCAGGGCGCCTGCACCAATTCCCGCTATGCCGACCAGTTCCGCCTGCCCGGCACTTTTGCCCCCATCGCCGACTTCACGCTGCTTTCCGCCGCGGTGGAGGCGGCCGGAGAGCTGCACGTCAATATGCCCGTGGGCAACCTCTTTTCCTCCGACACCTTCTACGATGCCTCGCAGAGCACCATGGACTGGGCCAAAATGGGCGTGCTGGCCGTGGAGATGGAGGCGGCGGCCCTCTACTGCAACGCTGCCTTTGCCGGCAAACGGGGCCTTGCCATCTGCTCTATTTCCGACAACATCGTTACGGGAGAAGAGCTTTCCGCCGCCGACCGCCAGAACACCTTTACCAACATGATGAAGATCGCCCTGGAAGTGGCTGTGAAGATGGAGAACCGGTGATCCGCCGGAGCGGAGGCCGCTTCTTTCAAAGCACGCTTTGCCGGCTTCCGTCAAGCGGCACAGCCGTATAAAAAGCGGTATGCAGAACTTTTCTGCATACCGCTTTTTTGTTCAAAGAACGCCTTCGGCCTTTTTTCGGGAGAGATGCACTCCGCCGCCCCCGTGTGCCGGTACAGCGACGCCGCCCAAAATTACGGCCAGGCGAACGAAGAGGATCCGGCAAAGACGGCGAGCGACAGGGCACTGAACGACAGGAATCCTGAAAAGGAGAATCCCGGCGTCCTTTATCGGGCAAGCCGCATCCGCGGCGGCTGCGAGGAATATGACGGCGCCATGAACTTTGGCAGCACAATGAGCGTCCTCACGCCCTTCAGCGCAGCAGCCGCCGCGCTGAAGGGCTGGATCTTCGGCGCTCAGAGCACAAGAGAGAGAAGGAAAGAAATCAGGATCGACGGAGAAGATCGGGAGAGCGCAAGCCAAAAACGGCTCCGCCGCAACGCTTCCGGCGGCAGGAAACTTCCGCGGGACAAAAGCAGCCCCTTCCGTTTTCGGCCATTTTGTTCTAAAGTGAAGAATCCTTTCAGAAATATCGGGAAAAGGTTGCTCTCCGCTTTTCTTTTTGCTATAATATGTAAAGGGTGAACTTTCGCCCAAATACAAAATAGGAAGGTAGATTCAGAATCATGAAAAAAGCTCTTGCCTTGATCCTTGCTCTCGTCATGGCTCTCGCGTTGGTCGCTTGCGGCAGCAAAACATCGACCAGCACCACCGACACTTCCAAAACCGATACCAAGACGACTTACAAGGTGGCAATGATCACCGACTACGGCGACATTACCGACCAGTCCTTCAACCAGACTACCTACGAAGCCTGCAAGGCGTTCTGCGAAAAGAACAGCGTTGCCTTTACCTACTACAAACCCGCGGGCGACTCTACCGCCGACCGTGTGGCCATGGTGGATAAGGCTGTGGCTGACGGCTACAACGTCATCGTGATGCCCGGCTACGCTTTCGCCGGCACCCTGGTGGAAGCCGCCAAGAACTACACCGACGTCAAGTTTATCGCTCTGGACGTGGCCGCCGGCGACATCCTCTCCGCTGCCCTTGGCGACAAGTACGACTACAACCCCAGCAACTGGAAGGTTTCCGACTACTACAACACCGCCAATGTGTACTGCGCCGTCTATCAGGAAGAACTGTGCGGCTACATGGCCGGTTACGCCGCTGTGAAGCTGGGCTACACCAAGCTGGGCTATCTGGGCGGCATGGCTGTTCCCGCTGTGGTTCGCTACGGTTACGGCTTCGTGCAGGGCGCTGATGCCGCTGCTGCCGAAACCGGCTCCACAGTCACCATGAAGTATGTCTACGGCAACAAGTTCTCCGGCGACGCCGACATCACCGCCGCCATGGATACCTGGTACGCCGGCGGCATGGAACTGATCTTTGCCTGCGGCGGCGGCATCTATACCTCCGTTGCCGAGGCAGCCAAGAAGGCCAACACCAAGCTCATCGGCGTGGACGTGGACCAGTCCGGCCTCATCAACAGCACCTACGGCACCAAAGACATGGTCGTGACCTCCGCCATGAAGGGCCTGGCCGCCACCGTCGATACCTGCCTGACCAAGGTCATTCTCAACAACGACTGGGCGTCCCTGTCCGGCAAGATCGAAACCCTGGGCCTGGTGTCCGGCACCGATCCTCAGCAGAACTACGTGCAGATCCCCATGGACACGACCCTCTGGAGCGACAAGTTCACCAAGGACAACTATAAATCCCTGGTGGCCGATATGTTCTCCGGCAAGATCAAGGTCGACAACAACACCACTGTAAAGCCCGCCGACATGGCCAAGAACTTCACGGTGGAGGATCTGGGCAGCATCAAGTAAAACCACCTGCGGAAAAAGTCTTTTGCAATCTGAAAAGGGACGGGCCTTAGGCCCGTCCCTTTTTCGCTGTGCGGAATGGCCGGATACCGGAGCGGATGCCGCGGTTATGCCGCAAAAGTGCAAAAAAGAAAAAATTGAAGCCTCCGTTTGCAGGAATCCAGTTTACAATTTGTACATTTCTATTGTATAATAAAGGCAGTTTCAAATTTGACGCGGGAGGTATGTGGCTTGGAAAATCAATATGCAATTGAAATGCTTCATATAACCAAGAAATTTCCCGGCATCATCGCAAACGATGATATTACCCTACAGCTGAAAAAGGGAGAGATCCATGCCCTGCTGGGTGAAAACGGCGCGGGCAAATCCACTTTGATGTCCGTCCTGTTCGGCCTCTATCAACCGGAGGAAGGCGAGATCCGCAAGAACGGCAGGAAGGTGGAGATCCGCAACCCTAACGACGCCAACGAGCTGGGCATCGGCATGGTCCATCAGCACTTCAAACTGGTGGAATGCTTCTCCGTGCTGGACAATATCATCCTCGGCGTGGAACCCTGCAGGCACGGGTTCCTCAGCAAGGGAGAGGCACGGCAGAAGGTCGTCGCGCTCTCTGAGAAATACGGCCTGCACGTGGATCCCGACGCCCTGGTCGAGAACGTCACGGTGGGCATGCAGCAGAGAACGGAAATCCTGAAAATGCTTTACCGTGAAAATGAGATCCTCATTTTCGACGAGCCCACCGCTGTCCTGACGCCTCAGGAGATCGAAGAACTGATGCAGATCATGAAGGGGCTGGTGAAAGAGGGAAAATCCATCCTCTTCATCTCCCACAAGCTCAACGAGATCATGGAGGTCGCCGACCGCTGCACCGTTTTGCGCAAGGGCAAATACGTGGGGACCGTCAACGTGAAGGACACCAGCAAGGAAGAGCTTTCCCGCATGATGGTGGGCCGCAACGTGGACTTTGCGGTACATAAGGAGGAGAGAGCTCCCGGCGACGTGATATTGAACGTGGAACATATGACCGTGGCCTCCAAAATGCACAGCAACAACGCCGTGAAGAACGTTTCCTTTCAGGTTCGTGCCGGGGAGATCGTCTGTATCGCCGGCATCGACGGCAACGGCCAGACCGAGCTGGTCTACGGACTGACGGGCCTTGAGCCGCTGAAGGAGGGAAAACTCTCTTTGTGCGGAAAGGACATCACCCACGATTCCATCCGCCAGCGCTCCGTGGAGGGTATGAGCCACATCCCGGAGGACCGCCACAAGCACGGCCTGGTCCTGGATTACTCGCTGGAGGACAACATGGTGCTGCAGCGCTATTTCCAGCCGCAATTCGTGTCCCGCGGCGGCTTTTTGAAGCGCAGGGAGATCCGCGCCTACGCCAACCGGCTGATCGAACAGTACGACGTGCGGTCCGGTCAGGGCCCCGTGACCGCCGCCCGTTCCATGTCCGGCGGCAACCAGCAAAAAGCCATCGTGGCCCGCGAGATCGACAAGGATCCGCAGCTCCTGATCGCCGTGCAGCCTACCCGCGGCCTGGACGTGGGCGCCATCGAATATATTCACAGGCAGCTGGTGGTTCAGCGCGACGCCGGCCGGGGCGTACTGCTGGTTTCGCTGGAACTCGACGAGGTCATGAGCGTTCCCGACCGCATCCTCGTGATGTATGAGGGCGAAATCGTGGGCGAGCTTGATCCCAAGACCACCACCGCAGAAGAGCTTGGTCTGTATATGGCCGGCGCCAAAAGGGGAGGAGTGAAAGCATGAGAACGAAAAAGGAACCCTTCCTGAAAAGAAATTGGGTGCAGTCCCTGCTGGCCTCCCTGTTCTGCGTCGTTCTGGGATTGCTGATCGGCTATATCGTGCTGCTCTTCATCAATCCTGCCGGCGCCTGGGACGCCATCACCACCGTGATGAAGAACTTCTTCACCTATCCCAACCCCACCGTGGCCAACAAATACTTCGGCTCCACGCTGGTCAAGACCGCACCGCTGCTGATGTGCGCGCTGTCGATCCAGTTCGCCTACAAGGTGGGCCTCTTCAATATCGGCGCCGCCGGCCAGTACGTCGCCGGCGCCGGCGCCTGCCTTTACATGGCGCTGGCGCTGAACCTGCCCTGGTGGCTCTGCCTGCTGGGTTCCATGGCGGCCGGCGCCCTGCTGGGCGCTATCTCCGGCCTCCTCAAGTCCTACTGCAACGTCAATGAGGTCATCTCCGGCATCATGCTCAACTGGATCGGCCTGTACACCGTGAATATGGTCCTCACCAACGTCAAAGAGAGTACCAGCCCCTACACCTATCAGGTGGCCAGTTTTAACGCTTCGGCACTGCTCCCCTCCCTGGGATTGGGGAAGCTCTTTTCCAACAACCAGTACGTCACCATCGCGGTGCCGCTGGCCGTCATCATGGCCGTGGTCATCAAGATCGTGCTGGACAAAAGTATGTTCGGCTATGAACTCAAGGCCACGGGTTACAACAAGTCTGCCGCCAAATACTGCGGCATGAAGGAAAAACGCAATATCATCCTGACACTGGTCATCAGCGGCGCACTGGCCGGCATGGGCGCTTCTCTGCTGTATCTCACCGGTTATGAGCAGTGGCAGTGCACCCAGTCCTCCGTCCCCGCCATGGGCTTCAACGGCATCGCCGCCACCTTCCTGGGCGGTCTTGATCCCATCGGCACCGTGGTGGCCTCCTACTTCATCCAGCACATCACCTCGGGCGGCGCCTATGTGGACAAGACCATGTACTCCTCCCAGATCTCCGATCTGATCTGCGCGCTGATCATTTACCTGTGCGGCTTCGTGCTGTTCCTGAAGTATTTCCTCAACAGCCGCCTGGCAAAGAGAGAAGAAAAAGCCGCTGTCAGAGCCGCGGCTCTGGCGGCTGAAACACAACCGGAAGCACCCACCGAAGTACAACCGGAAGCGCCCGCCGAAGTACAACCGGAAGCGCCCGCCGAAACACCTCCCGATACACCGGCAGATGAGGATTCCCACGGGAAAGGAGGCGAGGCATAATGCTGCTTCTGATACAGTATACGCTGATTTTCGCCTCCGTCCTGGTGCTGGTGGCCCTGGGAGGCTGCTTCTCCGAACACTCCGGCGTCATCAACCTGGGGCTGGAGGGCATCATGGTCATAGGCGCCCTCGGCGGCGCCATGGCGATGAAATATATCTCTCCGGACGTGCCTGCCATCGTCATGATCCTGGCGGTCATTTGCTGCTCCGTGCTGCTGGGCATGCTGTACGCTTCGCTTCTGGCCGTCGCCTGCATCAACTGCAAGGCGGATCAGACCATCGTCGGCACGGCGCTGAACATTCTGGCCACCGCTGCGGCCACCGTGATCGTCAAGGCCGTCAATACGGCCGAGAACCCCGACAACGTTTCCTCCACCGTGCAGTACGTCAGCGCCAAGCGCGCTTTCCTCGTCAACATCGGCGGATTCGAGTTCAACTGGTTCATGCTGGTGGCCGTCCTCGCCCTGATCGCTGCCGCCGTCACCCTCTACCGCACGCGCTTCGGTCTGCGGCTTATGGCCTGCGGTGAACATCCGCAGGCGGCTGACTCCGTGGGCATCAACGTTTACAAGATGCGCTGGGCCGGCGTTCTGATCTCCGGCATGCTGGGCGGTCTGGGCGGCATTGTGTATATCACCGCCGGCGTCAGCGAATGGAAATTTGAAAACGGCGTGGCCGGTTTCGGCTTCCTGGCGCTGGCCGTGATGATCTTCGGCCAGTGGAAGCCCGGCCGCATCGCGCTGGCGGCGCTGCTGTTCGGCCTGTTCCGCGCTCTTTCCAATGTCTATGCCGGCTTCAGCTTCCTGACCGCGCTGAATATCCCCAGCTCCATCTACAACATGATGCCTTACATCATCTCGCTGGTGGTGCTGGCATTCACCTCCAAGAAGTCCCGCGCGCCCAAGGCCGAGGGCATCCCTTACGACAAGGGACAGCGATAAAACAAGTGAAAAGAACGGCCGGCAGCTCATACCGGAGCTGCCGGCCGTTCTTTTCAGAAGGGAAAATAATGCAGATGATCGCAAAATCCGCCTTTGTGGCCTGCAATGCCACAGTGTGGGGCGACGTAACACTCAAAGAAGAAAGCAGCGTCCTCTTCGGCGCCGTGGTCCGGGGCGATGTGGAGTCCATCACGGTGGGACGCCGCACGAACGTTCAGGATAACTGCGTGCTGCACGCCGACCGCGGTTTTCCCCTCCTGCTGGGGTCCGACGTTACCGTGGGACACGGCGCCATCCTCCACGGCTGCACGGTGGGCGACAACACCATTATCGGCATGGGAGCCGTCGTTCTCAACGGCGCCCGCGTCGGGAAAAACTGCATCGTGGGAGCCGGAGCGCTGGTGACGCAGAACACCGTCATTCCCGACGGTTCTCTGGCGGTGGGCAGCCCTGCGCGGGTCAAGCGCCTGCTGACAGAAGAGGAATGCGAGTACAACCGCCTCAGCGCGCAGCATTATGCCGGGCAGGCGGTTCACTTTCAGGAAGCGGGATTGGATCGGGCATTGCCGCCTCTGGAGCGCACATAAGAAAAAAACGCACCGGGAAAAGGCAGGTGTCCGTAAAACAGTAATCGGAAGAAATTACGAATTACGGGCATCTGTCAGGCAGGATTGGGCGAAAAGAATACGCTGTACCCGACACAAAATAACGGGTACAGCGTATTTTTTTGCTCATTTGTGCTTTTTCTTGCCTTTGCCATGCACTTGATAAGGCGCAACCTTGCCCCGCCTGTTATAGGGGCTTTTCAGATGTTCAGACAACTTCAATACATCCATCAAATTGACAAACTGCTCTTTTGTGATGGCGTCATAATCAATACCAAAGGTTGCAAGAAAAACTCTTGCCTTCTTCTCGTCCTCGCTGCCCTCATAACTCATGGCGTCTTGCAGCCGCTTTTGAACATCCAGCGCCGGGGTGTCTGTGTCTGCCGTTGTCCTGTCCTTTTCGTGCGCCGCCCGAATGTCACGGAGAATAGCGCCCATATCTCCGTGTACCACATGACCGAAATATCCGTCCTCGTCAATCTGCGCCAGTTCCAAAGTGCGGAGGTACAAATCATTTTCGCCAGGGTTGTGCTGCCCGATGACCTCTTCTCGCACAGCAGCAAGGACAGCGTTCAAGTCGTTTATCCTCATGTCGGCGATGCGGTCAACATAGATTTCCGCATCCGTCATAAGGCGCTGAAAGCCATCATGGGTAGCCATCTCACATAACAGGCGGTTGTTCAGCTTGCCGCTTTTCAATACCTCTATCATATCGTCACTCAAATGCAGTTCTTGAAGTTCTGTGTTTGGGTGATTTTTGTTTTCTGTCACGTCCAGCAGATAATCGGTGGACACACCGTAGAAACCCGCCAACTCTACAATGCTGAATGGGCTGATGTCCTTGTAATCGTCCGTTTCATATTTGCCGAGTGCAGATTTTGAAAGCCCTGTCTGCTCTGCAAGCTGTTCCAGCGTCAAGTGCCGTTCTACCCGCAAATCCTTTAACCTCTCCGGGATAGTGAGTTTTACATACATTGTGGCATCCCCCTTTCATTCTTTCCTATCCATTCCTATCTGTCAGTATACCACAATCCGTCTATAAGCGTGGAAATATTCGTTTTTCAGCGTTATTTCCATCCTTACGGATATACGGGAGAGGGCAAAGATTTTTGCTAAAATGGTCATGTGTAACGGCAAATGCACCTTGAAAACCACATGACCGTCCGAATGGGATATGCCGGTTGGTGAAGTATCGCCATGATATGAGCGTGCCAAGACCGGGGAAACGCCGCTGAAAAGGCAGGGGCAGGAACGATATTCGGAGAGAACGGCAAAAAGCGCATCCATTTTCAAAGCAAGTGAAACCAGCGAACAAACCGCTGTTTTTGTAATCATATCCCTCAATCAATCAGCGAAACGCAGAATGGCGAACACGCTTCACCACTTTACGTCGGTTTTCACTATTTCACGCAAAGACATGCAGAACGGCGAAAGCGGATAGTCCCATATATGGACAGGGCATCACAGGCGGAAAATAGAACGAATGACAGCATTTCAAAAATATCGCTCTACAGCGTAATCGGCTTGTTCCACAACGAAGCCGATACGCCGCAGAGCGAACAGTAAAAACGGAGGTACCATGAAGAAAGACAAGACTTATCGAAACGAGATAAAATCCTACATTGTCCGGGCGGGCATGACGATGAGCGAGGTTGTGGAACGGCTCTCTGATGAATATGGATGGAGCGCCAGCGTCCCTAACTTGTCCGGCAAACTCAAGCGCGGCAGTCTGCGCTATAGCGAAGCCGTGGAGCTTGCCGAGGTGCTGGGCTATGACATTGTGTGGCAGAAGCATAGATAATCAGTTTGAGAAAAACACATTTAGGATGTCCACTAAACTTCGACATCCAAATCTAGGGCTTAGTCGGACTATTCCTGTTGAGTTGCGAAAATGGGGGCTTTGATTTTTACTGATACTCCCATGATTGTGATAGTAAGTACCTTGTCCGCTATCTTTCCCCTGTAGAAGCCAAAAGAACGAGGCACTCCGCAATGTGTTCTCATCAGCAACTGAATATAGGTATTTGTACGAAAGGTCGCACAATCCACCGCTTTTTTCGCAATCCAACAGCACTTTTTGAGGTCTCCATTTTGCATCTAAAATACAGTAGGTGATTCCAGTTGGACTTTGTTTTTTTAAGATAAAATCGGGGGAATAGTACCATTCATGGTTATTTGAATGCTGTTTTTCATCTGTGCGAAACAATGTGATTCCATTTCTTGTCATATTATCCTCGGAATAGATAATCGGCTGGTAATAGAGTGTCATCTCATTTTTGTCTCTATAAAAGTAAAAGGTATTGTCAATATCACATTGCACATATCTTGGATCCTTACAACTGTACTTATAACAGCTTCGTTGTTCTGTGCGCTCAGTAAAACCGCTATCCACAAAGATATCGTAAAGGTTGAGTAGACAAAAGTATTCATATATCGAATCGGCAGAAGAAAAGTGCAAGATTTGGTTGCTATTTGGTAGTATATAATCACCCACAGCAAACCAACGGTTCATTAGCTCATATGCTTGCCGATAATGGTAGATTTCCAAGAAGCAATGAGTTGGAGCAGGAATCCGGTGCAACGCTGTATATGAACACGGAAGTGCTTTTGCATATTGTTGTAATAGTGAAGAACATTGAGTCAAAAGCTTTCCTATTTCAAATAGCTGTTCAACGTGGAGATGTCAATACCATGTCGTATTTGCACCAAAATATCGAAGGATGGCCATATACGGAGAGATCAAGCAGGACATATGGAAAATTCTGCGTCAATTATGCCAGCAGAAGAGCGCGAAGATTATAGAAGCAGAATTGTGCAAGGATCATGTCCACATGCTTATCAGTGTACCACTTAAATACAGCGTATCACAAATTATGGGGTATCTGAAAGGGAAAAGCAGCCCCATGATATTTGACAGGCGCGCGAATTTGAAGTACAAGTATGGGAACCGACATTTCTGGGCAAGAGGAAGTAGGACGAAATAAAAAGCAGATACAGGAATACATCAAGAATCAGCTGACGGAAGACCAAATAGAAGATCAAGTGAGTCTAATGGAGTTCGTAGACCCGTTTACGGGCAGTGTGAACCAAAAGGCATAAAGAAAACCCCTTAAGGGGTAGCCCGTGAAAGAAATGCAGTCGGCAGACCTTTCGGGGCCCCTTAAGGGGCTTCGCCCGTATAATGCCCTTTTAGGGCTTACTCAAGCCTCCGGCTTCGCCGGAGGCTTTGACTTTCGCCTTTCTCAGATGGACGAGTCCGGAGCGGGCGGCGCCACCGGTTCTCGCTGGATATACGATACCAAAAACAATCCTGCATCTCAGACACAGACTATCAACGGCACAGTATATACCACAAATTACACCTATGACAACGACAACCGCCTGACCGGTAGCGCCCAGAGCACACAGCAACAGACTATAACCTCTATGCATCTGAAATAAATCGGTACAGCCTAAACAAAAAGAGTGAGGAAAGATGAGGCCAACCGAGGGGTGTAAAAAAGTATTTGTGAAGAACTCAGGGCATTGTGCAAAGATAAAATGCTAACACAGCCTTCCAACCTTGTGCTCTCGGTTACCCTGCCAAAGGCCGCGCTGAATACTGATCTCTCATTTCTCTCATTAGCTGGTAGGTCTCAAAAAAGCGATAAGCATTTCAATATGTGAAGTGGAAGCGATAAAGCCAATAGCTTTTGAAATATCAATGCAAATACAAGAGAAATAATAGACAAATAAACAGAAAGTGGCTTGTAATAAACGACAAAATTAGTAAATATGTACAAATTAGGCCTTTTCTACAGAAAAAGTATGATAAACTATAAAATAACAAAGCGCAAAGGGAGGCGAATAGCTGCGGCTGAGGCATAAATAAAAAATAAATATGTGGGAGTTGAAAAGAGTGAAAGCAAAGCTGACAAAAGTTATGTCCATTCTCCTGGCATGCGTACTGCTGCTCTATTTATTGCCGCTTCAGACAATGGCGGCAGAGCAAAAACAGACGACAGTGGATAACGCGACCTTGCAAACACTTTTGGAAACCAGCAAAGAGCCAAGCTCTCAAACTCAGACAGAACCGCAGATTGTTTCGGAATTAAAAGAAAGCAGAAGCGAATATCAAAAAGAATTTTTGCTGACAAACGGGCAACGAATGATCAATGTGTATCCAGCTCCTGTTCACTATGAAGAAAACGGTGAATGGAAAGAAATCGACAATACGCTTCGCACTGCAACATCTGGCGGACAGCCAGTCTATGAAAATACAGCAGGAGTCTGGCAGGTAAAACTCCCAGCCAAATTGAACGGCAAAAGCATGGTGGAAGTAAACCGCGACGGCTGCACTCTGCAATTCAGCTTTATGGGGCAATTGAGTGAACCACTGTAATCCCCAAGGATACAGCCACAAAGGTGCCGGAGTCAGAGACGTCTGATTCCGCACAGGTTTCTTCTGTTGATGCAGCTTCTGAAGAATCCGTGCCTGATAAAACAATTCCCGCAGCAACAGTGCCAGATACAACTACGCCGGCAGCCACAGCACCGACAGCCACAGCACCGACAGCCACAGCACCGGCAGCCACAACATCCGATAAACAAGCAACCGCCGGTAAACAGACAGATTTCTCTGCCGCTTTTGAACAGGACGGTGTTGCTTACGCCCGCACAGATCTGCAGGAGGCCGACGGCGCGGTACAGGAAAAGGCAGCGGATTCTTCCGCTGCTTCCGTGGCAGAAAAGCAAAAAGTACCAGAGAATCTATACTCGGCCATCACATACAGCAATGTATACGCCAACACAGATCTGAGATATAATCTTGCATCTGACGAGCTGAAGGAATCTCTGGTTATCAATGCCCGGCCTGCCTCTCAGTTAGGCTATCAATATTTTCTGAAAACGGACAGCCTGGAGCTGACCTTGCAGGAAGATAAGAGCATTCTGGCTTATGCAGGCAATGGGACAAACGACAAGCCATTGCTCTATATGCCTGCGCCATTTTTGGAGGACCATAATGGGATTTGCAGCAGCGATGTTTCTGTCACGCTGGAAAAAGGACAGGGCGGCTATACCCTGACTTATCTGCTGCCACAGGCTTGGATGACCGCGTCCGAGCGTTTCTACCCGGTCGTGCTTGACCCCGTTATCCGCCCTAACTCAAATACCTATACCATTCGTGACCAAACGGTCACGGAATTGAATCAACCCAATTACAGGAGTCAGGATCTGGTGGCAGGCTATACCTCCAACTATGGCCGCGCGCATATTTACATGAAATACTGGGATCTGCCTGCTCTGTCGTCAGCAGATGTTATCACAAGCGCCCAGCTGTCGCTTTGCAGTTTTGAAAGCAGCGGCAATCCCGTGGTGGAGGCCCATAAAGTCAACAGTGACTGGGACTCCGAAACCATCAATTGGAGCAATAAACCATCCTTCAACCAAACTGTCGAGGACTATCAGGTCATACAGAGCAATGACTGGTATAATTGGGATATTACCAGCATGGCCCAACAGTGGTTTACCGGTCAGAACTACGGCCTTATGCTCAGCATTTCAGCTGCCGTGGAAGCTGGCGACAGCAACCCCTGGGCGCGGTTTCTTTCCTCCGACTATGCATATGCAGACGGTCTTCCGGTACTCAGCATTATCTACATCAATAACTGCGGGCTTGAAGATTACTGGGATTATACCACACAAGACGCAGGCCGAGCCGGTACAGGTTATGTCAATGATTTTACCGGAAACCTGGTCTGGATCAATGACGATATGGGCTTCCCCGGCAACCGGATGCCGGTTACCATCAAGCATGTTTACAGTGCCAACGATAAGCGAGGTAATTACTTCGGTTTTGGCCGCAATTGGCGCACCAACTACAACCAGCTCGTCTATAAATGGTCGGAAGATACCAACTATTATATCTGGGAAGACCAGGACGGCACCAATCATTATTTCAACTATGACTCTCCCGGTACTTATAAGGACGAAACGCAAAACAGCCTTGTCCTGACAGACACGGGAACCGGGCGGCAAAGCTACTGCATTACGGACAAGGACAATAACAAGAGTTATTTTGATACAGACGGTTATCTGGCCTCTATTCAAAACAACCAGGAAACGGTCAGCAGTCTGCAGGTGTACTACACAAATGAATATGCCGGCGTTTGGCTGATTGACTATGTCTTGGACGGTGCCGGACGAAGATACCAATTTTACTGGTCAACTCAAGTGACGGGCACGGACGTTCTGCTGACAAGTATTGTTTTTACAGGAACCTCCGGTCAGACGATTTCCACCGTGAGTTATCAGTATACCGGCCCTCTGCTGACAAGTATCACTTATCCCGACAACAGATCGGCGACTTACAGTTATACGACTGCAAATCTGCTTGGCTCTGCCACAGAGGTGGACGGCTATCAGGTAAACTATACCTATAACACTACCGCCGATACATTGCCCAACAGGATCACTCATATTTCCCAGCAGGACGGCAGCACGCAGGCGGGCTCTTTGTCCATTGAATATGCTCATAACCAGACAACACTCACTGACCAGAACGGGCATAAGGAGATCAAACAATTCAACGATTGGGGCAATACGGTATCTACACAGAATGAAGAAGGCAAGGCGCAGTTCGCCAAATATGATCGCAATGAAGGCAACGGCACCGGACGCCTGAATCAGCTGAATCTGGCATCCAAGCTCCAAAACACCGTGGGCAACATGGCCTATAACGGCAGTTTTGAAGTGGCAACTGCATGGGCCACCAACCCGGGCTGCCCTTACGGTTCCAACTGGGACTTCACCTCGTCAGACCACTATCTGGGTACCAGCTGCATTTACATGACCCCGCCTTCCAACGGAGCGTTGGTGGTAGCCCGTCCCTTTACGGAGGACTGCTATCCCGTTCGGCCCGGTTACACCTATACGCTTTCAGCCTATGTAAAAACGATCAATATGACCAGCGGAGGCGGAAGCGGTGCCCAGATTGGTATCGGCCCCATCAGCTCCACCACAGCTTCCGTCGTCAGCGACAGCATCAAGTCGAATACAAACGGCTGGACACGGCTGGAAGTTACTTATACGCATCCTTCCGGTGCAGCAGCCACAAATGTGGTTCCTTATCTCCGCTGTTCCTCTACAGGCACCGCTTATTTCGATTGCGTACAGTTTGAAGAGGCGCCTTCTGCCAGTCGCTATAATCTTCTTGAAAACGGCGACTTCCGGTATGCGGGCAGCGAAAGCACCGGCGCATACAGCTGGGATGCTTACGGTATGAACACTTCCTCCGATGTGCGCACCACTGTGTCCAAATCTGCGGGTACGGAACTGGATACCCACGCACTGCGCATCAATGGCACCCCCACGGAACACCGCTTCGTTTATACCGCTGTTCCCGTCAGCGGAGCCATTGGAGATTGCTACACTCTTTCCGGCTGGGCGAAAACAGACTCCGTTCCCATTAACGGCAGCACTTCCTTTAGCCTGCTGCTGCGCTTTTTTAACACAGATGGAACGCAGACCGACCAACGCGTTCTTTTCAATCCCGACACCGACAGCACGGTCAGCTGGCAATACGCAGCCTGCCAGGCGGTGGCGGATAAACCGTACAACTCCATAACGGTCTACATCGAATACGGCTATAATGAAAACACCGCTTATTTCGATGGCATCCAGCTTTTCAAGGAAATGTTCGGCAGCAGCTATACCTATGACGCTGACGGCAATGTCATCAGTGTGGTGGATCTGCAGAACAAAACCACTTCCTATCAGTATACCAACAACAACCTGACAAAGATGACCCTGCCCAGCGGCGCTTCTCAGGA
>Ga0160425_1001246_pt1 | contig 25556 bp, 22 predicted proteins | sample BioMet8_FD_108193 | JGI IMG/M metagenome (GOLD analysis project Ga0160425, IMG submission 108193) | Microbial communities from bioreactor (seeded with sewage sludge) at Lawrence Berkeley National Lab, California, USA - Biofuel... | ecosystem: Engineered > Bioreactor > Anaerobic > Unclassified ...
AATTATTGCTGTCCGGTAAAACTTAAAAAGCATCGAAATCCTTCCCCGAAGCCTTATATTTACGGACTTCTGAGAATCTGTTATAAAAAGTAAGCCCCCCCTTTAGTCAAATAGTGTCGGTTCTGGTGGTCCTTTCATAGATTCCTTAAGCAGTAGATCATCCCAGGTTTTATCTGGATTTTCCATGAATCTTCTAAAATCTATATAGTACATAAGCGTCAGGCGTACCATTGTGACGACTTGCGAGAAAGCACAGTTGCGTTTTATGCTTCTGGATATTACTGTTATGAGCAGATTGGCTATAAGCACGATCCATGTTTGTATCTGTATGGCATTGACACTGTCTCCATAGAAGAAATGAAGTGGAAAATTCTGTTTCAGCTGCTTGTACAGAGACTCTATAGCCCAGCGCAGGCGGTAGATATCAGATATGTCCCCTATGGAGAAATCAAAATTGTTGGTAAGCAATGTTACTGGCTTTTTCTTTTCATCGAAAATCTCCACCCTGCGCGATTCGTGCGTCAACTCGCCACGTGTAAAGCGCACTTTCTGGTCAATATGAGTTACAAGTCCATTAGGGCTGACATATGTCACAGACTCAATAACCTCATATTTTAGGTTTTTCTTCATTTTAGTCACATAGCAGACGCCTTCTTCTGTCAGTCGCTCAAACTGTGCGATGTCTATATAGGCACGATCTATGGCTAAAGTTGACTCTTTTGGCAAATGCACCTCCTTGAGTAGATAGTGGTCATGTTTTGCGGCCGAGGTGAGTTGCACGACCATTGGAACACCGACATGATACTTCATAACAGTGTGGACCTTCATGCCTCCCTTCTTCTTCCCGGACTTCGGATGTCTGCCAACTCCTTTCAATATGTTGTCGAACAGGCTGATTGTAGTGGAATCCATCATATACAGGAGCTTCTCCCAGTCTTTTGGCTCGTGAGTCTGTCCTTTGTAACTCTTTGGAGGGCGGCTGTCCGCTAAAAACTTAGCATATCGGTCCAGAAGATATGCGTATACTTTGGCAAAGAACTCCTGAGGACGGCGGATGTTAGCCTCTGCCAATGTACTGCGGCGTACAAGGTAGTCAAGACCAAGGTGATGTAGCTTATGTGCCTCTGCCTTCATGCCAATCTCCAGTTCACGCAGAGAATCAAAGTGTTTCAGTATACCGAAAAGCATCACCACCAGATGCTGATATCCGTCGAATCGCTTTACATAAGCTTCGCTGCCTTTCGTTTCGAGGCTGATTTGCATGATTTTCTCACGATTAAGTAAATTTAATACCTGATTATACACCGGCTGTCCGGTAAAATTGCTATCTTTGCCCATGGTTATCGGTTTTGTCGTAGAAGCAAAGATAATCAAAAGGGCTGATACTTCATGTGAGTACCAGCCCTAATTATTTCTTTTCTAAAAAAGTTTACCGGACAGCAATAGTTAACAATTAAGCAGGAGCCCAATTATATTTGCACCCGACCCGGCAAAGGTAATGGGAAATGATTTGTTTTTCAATAACAGGAGTCATTTTTGACGGAAAGGGGGACGGAGAAGGAAGAAAGTGAGAAAAATACCCTAAGTTCTTATATTCTTTACGCCAGGTCACTGGCTCTTTGCTCCTGGCCCTCTGCCCTTAGCACTTAGCTTCCAGTCCTGTATGATACTGCGTTAACAGTTCAATAGGCTGCCGGACTATTTTGCCAAGGGTTAATCCATTCGACTGAAGAACCATTCTTAACTGCGCCTCGAAATAAAAGGCTACCGAACCGGTAAAGCTTACGAGAATTGACTTGCTTTTACTGTAATTCAAAACATTTCTGCTGATAAAACTCTGAAATTCGGATACGACCAGCTTTTCACAATAGGAATTGGCTATGTTTTTAGAAAGGAAAGGCACAAATCCCGCCAAAAAACGATTTGGGAATTCACTGCGGTAGACTCTGTTCAGAACTTCGGAAGCCGTAACCGAATAATCCTTTGCGAATTCATGACGAAGGGATTCCGGCATCATTTTCTTCAGGTAATCCGCGATCAGTTTCTTACCCAATACCGCCGCACTTCCTTCATCTCCAAGAATAAATCCCAGGGGTGAGATATTTTCAACAATAACATTACCATCGTAATAGCAGGAATTGGCTCCCGTACCCAATATGCACACAATCCCGGGTTCATCGAAACAGAGAGCCCTCGCTGCACCATAAAGATCACTTTTCACCTCGATGATCTCTGACGGCAGAACAGAAGAAATTGCGTCCCGGACAAATTCCTCTTTCTCGGTGGTACATCCTGCCCCGTAAAAATGAATCTCCTTTATCTCTTCACTGATTTGAGGCAAGAGTTTCTCTTCCAGAAATTTTGAAATTTCCTCCTTACCCTGATAATAAGGATTGATACCTTCTGTCTCAAGTGATACGATACTATTGTCATTTTTGACAAGGCGCCATGCTGTTTTAGTAGAACCGCTGTCAGCAATAATTTTCATCGGAAATATGTTTTGATGCGAAAATAATCACAAAAATCCAGACACTGCTGCCATTTGAACAGAAAGAATGTCGTAATTATGGAATTACTTCAGCTACCACGAAAGTACTGCCCATCACCATGATCAAATCCTCGGGATGGCTTTTTTCGAGAGCCGAATGGTAAGCCTCTTTTACCGTGGGATATTTACTACCCTTTAGCTGGTATTTTTCAGCCAGGCTTTGCAGTTTATCTTCATCAAGAGCACGGGGAATGGAAGCCCTGGTAAAATAATATTCTGCTTCTTTGGGCAGCAAAAATAAAATCCCGTTAATATCTTTATCATTTACCGTTCCCAAAACAATGTGCAATTTATCGTATCGGGTTTGTTTCAACTGAGCAACAATTTCCCGGATACCGGCAGGATTATGGGCAATATCGCAGACAACCATTGGGTTTTTCTGCAGGATCTGCCACCTGCCCGACAGACCTGTATTGGCAGTTACATTCTTTAAGCCCTGCCTGATATGAGATTCGTTGATGTTAAAGCCTTTTTTTTGCAATTCTTCAACCGAAGTCAGCAAAGTGCAGATATTTTTCCGCTGGTATATTCCCAACAAATCCAAAACAACATCCTTGTACGCGATCTTCTGGTCTCTGTAGATTGTAAAAGCCTGTTTGCCTGCACAATCTATTGCCGAGCTAATGGCATTGAATCTCTGATCGGCAAATAAAACCGGAGCTTTCATGTTTCCTGCCACCCCTTTAAATATAACCTCCGTTTCGGGATGAGTCTCACCGATGACCACAGGAATATTCTTTTTAATGATTCCCGCCTTTTCAAGGGCTATTTTTCCCAGTGTATCGCCTAATATCGCCATGTGGTCATAACTGATATTGGTAATGATGGACAATTCAGGAGTGATAATATTGGTGGAATCCAGCCTTCCCCCGAGACCAACTTCAATAACGGCCACGTCAACCTTCTCCCTGGCAAAATATTCAAAAGCCATCATCACGGTAAGCTCGAAGAATGAAGGTTCGATTTTTATGGTATTGCGTTTTTCCAGAAAATCATTGACAAAACGCACGACAAAATCTTTGGATATCATTTCTCCGTTGACCCTGATTCTTTCACGGAAATCCTTTAAATGAGGGGAAGTATAGAGACCCGTTTTTAATCCCGATTCCTGCAAGACACTTGCAAGCATATTGGAAACCGATCCCTTTCCATTGGTTCCCGCGATATGAATGGTCTTGTAGTTCCGGTGAGGGTGGTTATACATCCTGTCAAGAGCAAGCGTGTTGCTCAGGTTATCCTTGTAAGCAACAGGACCCGAACGCTGATAAAAGGGTAAATGCTCAAATAAATAATTAATGACAAGGTCGTATTCTTTCACTGATTTATTCTTGCTAAAATTTGTAGGTAAAAACCAATACAAAGATTATAAATAATGACATGGAATGGTTCTATTCTGAAATATTATTTATTAAATTTAAACAATAAATAAGATAGACTGCAATGGATAAATGCAAGATTTTTGTAATCGACACGAATGTAATTCTTCATGACCACGAATGCATTTATCATTTTAAAGACAATGATGTAGTGATTCCTATCACAGTGCTGGAAGAACTGGATAAATTCAAACGTGGGAATGACCTTATTAATTATGAAGCCAGGCAGTTCGTCAGAGTCCTCGATGAGATTGTAGGTCCTGAACTGTTCAATGACGGCATTTCTCTTGGCCAGGGGAAAGGATTCCTGACCATTGAAACCGGCAGGCCGTTTTCAGAAAAATTAAAGGTGTCATTCCGGGAAGATACTCCTGACCACCGGATATTAGCCATCAGTGAGTTTATTAAAGATAAACATCCTGACCGGAAAGTAGTGTTGGTCACTAAAGATGTCAATCTCAGGATGAAGGCTAAATCACTCCAGATAGAATCGGAAGATTACAAAACGGATAAAGTCGCCGATATCAGCATTCTCAATCTGGGTATCCGGGAATACAAGGATTTTGATGACAATTTAATTGCCAAACTATACGAGCAGGGATATCTTTCAGTCGAAGAGTTGGGCATAGAGAATCCACCGTTTGCAAATGAGTTTTTTATCATTAAAAGTACAAAATCAAGTATATTGGCCTGTTATAATGCCTTTCACCACCGCATGGAAAAGGTCGATAAAAAAGTCGCCTATGGCATAAAACCCCGCAACGCGGAACAGACCTTCTCCGTTCATGCCCTTTTGGATCCCGACATCAGGCTTGTCAGCCTTACCGGGAAAGCCGGTACGGGAAAAACTCTGCTCGCCCTGGCCTGTGCCATCGAACAGCACAAGTTGTATGAACAGGTGCTGCTTGCGCGGCCGATTGTATCCCTGAGCAACCGGGATATCGGTTTTCTGCCTGGTGATGTGGGAGAAAAAATAAATCCCTACATGCAGCCCCTTTTCGATAACCTTTCCGTCATAAAACGGTGTTTCAATCCGCACAGCCAGGAACACCGGCTGATTGAAGAACTCCAGGAAGAAGAACGGCTTGTGATCAGCCCTCTGGCCTTTATCAGGGGACGCAGTGTTTCCAACTGTTATTTTATTATTGATGAGGCTCAAAATCTTACGCCGCATGAAGTAAAGACCATTATCACCCGTGCAGGAGAAGGGACAAAGATGGTTTTTGCAGGGGACATCCAACAGATTGATTCACCTTACCTCGATATGCAATCCAACGGATTAGCCCATTTAACCGAGAAGATGAAAGGGCAGGATTTGTTCGCGCATGTAAATCTGGTAAAGGGAGAAAGGAGCTACCTGGCAGAGCTGGCAAGCGATTTGTTGTAGATGTTCAACAGGAAAAAAGAACGGATCACATCAAATGGCTGAGGGGGCTTTCATCAAGCAAAAATTTTGGTACTCGGGAAAGGGAAAAACTGTTTTCAGTCATTAGCACCTAATGAGAAAAGCACTAATGCGTAGCATTAGTGGTAATTGTTCGCTCCCAGGGCGTGAGAAACAACCCGACCTTGTACCGAACCTGGTACGAGGTTGATATAGACCAAGTACGGACCAGGTATGGCGTTTCCAGGGTTGAGGTAAAGGTAAGGAGTAGGGTTGTGCAAATTCGAATAATGAAACCTTATGATACCTTATGACACGTTATGACATTTTTCATTGAAGGTTTCTGTTGCTGGAAAATTCGGATCAGTTTTGCCGGATGGGCTAAAATTTAAACAAAGAAACCATTCTGCAATGATGCGGAATGGTTTCTTTTATAAATGGAGTTCGGTGAACGATTATTTGTCTGTTGCCCCCTCTTCGTCCTCGATAATGACGATTTTTTCAATTTTGTCACCCTGACGGATTGCATCAATTACATCAAGACCTTCATAAACTTTGCCAAAACACGTATGTTTACGGTCAAGGTGCTGGGTATTCATCCGGTTGTGACAAATAAAGAACTGTGACCCGCCGGTATCTTTACCTGCATGGGCCATGGATAATACGCCGCGGTCATGATATTGGTTTCCGCCGCTGGTTTCGCATTTGATGGTATAACCGGGGCCACCGACACCAGTCCCGTAAGGGCAACCTCCCTGGATAACGAAATTGGGAATCACGCGGTGAAAGGTAAGTCCATCATAAAAACCCTCTTTGGAGAGTTTGATAAAATTTGCCACGGTATTGGGTGCATCTTTTTCATAGAAGTTTACCTTCATCACCCCTTTTTCTGTATGAATTTCAGCTTGTGCCATAATATGGATTTTAAAAGATACAAAGGTACAATCTTTAATCGTTATTTCAACAAACACAGGTCGTCTGGAACCGTATCGAAAAACTTCCGATGAAATTCAGAGGACACTATTTTTTTCTTGGTATATGATTTTAATTATTTTACCTTTACTTTCGTCGTCTAAATAAAATAACAGGAATAATTCCATGATTAAATAATGTAAGAAATGAACTCCCGCCAGCTATACCTGATATTCCTGTTGTTAATCATGATCACAAGTTCGTGTTCGGTTTCCCGGCATTATCGTTCTGCTGTTCGTACTTTCGATATAGGGGAATATTACCGAAGCATCGAGGAATGCCGGAAAGCTTACCAGTCAATCAAAGACCGGAAGCAAAAAGCGGATCTGCAGTTTAAGATCGCAGAAGCTTATTACAACATTGGCGTGTACCGGATGGCTGAAAGCTATTACAAAAGTGCACTGATGAGGAACGCAGGAGGAAATTTAATCTATCTTCACTATGCTGAGGTCCTGAGAGCAAACGGAAAATACGAGGAGGCCATTTCGAATTACAACCAGTACCTTAATTTGGTTCCCAATGACCAAAGAGCCCTGAATGGGATTGAATCCTGTAAAACAGTCGAAGAATGGATTAAAAACCCGACGCGCTACCATGTAAACAACTTAAAGGATATAAATTCACCCTCCAGCGATTTTGCGGCGACCTATGCCGGGGTGAGGGATAACGAGATATTCTTTACTTCTTCACGCAAGGGTGCAACGGGAAAAAAGAAGAATCCAATAACGGGTGAGTATTACGCAGATATATTCCGTGCCTCTTTTAACCTGCAGAAGAACAAATGGGACAAACCACAGCCGCTGGATGTAACCCAGCAAATCAATACTTTTGATGAAGATGGAGCTGCATCGTTCAGTTCCGATGGTACCGTGATGTACTTTACCCGCTGCCGTTACGATAAAGATAAGGAAAAAGGTGCAGAGATCTATACCTCAACCTTGTTATCAGGAGTGTGGAGCAGGCCCGAACGGGTGGAAATTGGCAGGGATACCCTGATGGTTGCCCACCCCTCGGTTTCAAAAGATGGAAAAACAATCTATTTTGTATCGGACCGTCCGGGCGGTTATGGAAACAAAGATATCTGGATGGCCGAAAAAACAGGATCCGGGACCTGGGGAAAGCCGGTTAATCTTGGAAAAGAAATAAATACTGCGGGGGATGAGATGTTCCCCTATATTCGTGAAAACGGAGAGCTTTACTTCGCCTCCAATTCACATCCGGGTCTGGGGGGCCTGGATATTTTCAAAGCCGTTAAGGATAAGGACGGCAGGTGGAAAATTGAAAATATGAAATCTCCCATTAATTCTGCCGGGGATGATTTTGCCATATCCTTTTATCCCGGCGAAGAAAGGGGATTGTTCTCCAGTAACCGCGAAGGGAGCAAGGGCGACGATATTTATTCATTCAATCTGCCTCCCAAAACATATTCAATTGCAGGAAATGTCTACAATAAAGAGAACGGCACAAGAGTAGACGGGGCCTCTGTCAGACTTATCGGCACCGATGGTACCATGATGAGAATCAAGGCAGAAAGCGGGAAATTCCAATTTAAATTAAAACCTGATGTAGAATATGTGGTTGCAGCTTACAAAAAAGGATTTTTAAACGCCAAAGCAACTGCTTCCACCATGGGACTTGAAGAGGGAAAGGAATTCGATTTAAGATTCGATCTGGTCCCTGTGGATAAACCCGTCAACATAGATAATATTTATTACGAGTTCGGAAAATGGGATTTACTGCCGGAATCCAGGAATTCACTCGATAGTCTGGCTGAATTGCTTACTTTAAATCCCACCATCGTAATTGAATTAATGGCTCATACTGACTGTATCGGAGATGATGCCTCCAATTCCAGTCTATCCCAGAAGCGGGCCCAATCCGTGGTGTATTACCTCATCTCAAAAGGGATACAAACCGGAAGACTCGTGGCAAAAGGTTACGGTGAAACAGCTCCCAAAATAGTCACTAAAAAACTTGCCCAGAAATACCCGTTCCTAAAACAGGGACAAGAGCTTTCCTGCACTTACATCGAATCACTCAAGGAAAAGAGCCAACAGGAAATCTGTCATCAGATTAATCGCCGGACCGAATTTAAAGTGATTTCTTCCGATTACAAGGAAAGGTTTTCGAAATAATTAATGCGGGGGATGGCCGTAGGGGCGACCGGTTGGTCGCCCAAAACAATAGGAAGAGCGACCGGCCGGTCGCCCCGGAGTTATGATCAGAAGAAATAGGGCATCATTATTGATTTTATCAAAAGGAAATCATAAATTGTCTTTCTTTCACCATGTGAAAATGGAAAGATTTAATCCTGAGATACATCACCGCCGAAGCATACGGTACCAAGGTTATGATTATTCACAGTCAGGAGCGTATTTTCTCACCCTTTGTTGTTATGATCACCAATGTCTGTTTGGATATGTAGCAAACGGAATAATGGTATTGAACAAATATGGGATGATTGCGCATGAGGAATGGATTAAATCCGCAAAAATACGACAGGAGATAAGGTTACACGAATTTGTGGTTATGCCAAATCATATTCACGGGATTGTTGAAATAATCAATGATGGTAAGGGCGACCGGCCGGTCGCTCAAAACAACGATAAGGGTGACACTCCGGAAAAGGGCGACCGACCGGTCGCCCCTACGGGACCTCAATCCGGGTCTATCGGGGCAATAATAGGGGGATATAAATCATCAGTTACCTCCAAAATCAATAAATTACGAAATACGCAAGGGGTACCAATCTGGCAACGCAATTTTTATGATCATGTTATCCGTAATGAGGAATCCCATCAAAATATCAGGAATTATATCCGCAATAATCCTATGAATTGGAGCAGTGATAAGTTTTATATTGAATAATCATCGTTTGGACAGAGTCTAAGAAATAATCACGGCGTGTGCACTACCTTGCAGTTCAGGGTTTTTCTTGTATTCATTTATAATTCACGTAATTTTATTAAATTTGCGCACCTTTTGAGACAAGAACAGAATCATAATGAGTACTGACAGCAGGTATAATCTGAGAGGTGTCTCCTCTTCGAAAGAGGATGTGCACAATGCAATAAAAAATATCGATAAAGGGCTTTACCCGAAAGCCTTCTGTAAAATTATACCCGATATTCTCGGAGGAGATCCGGATTACTGTAATATCATGCACGCGGATGGCGCTGGCACAAAATCCTCGCTGGCTTATATTTACTGGAAAGAAACAGGTGACATGTCTGTTTGGAAGGGAATTGCACAGGATGCCATCGTGATGAACCTGGATGATTTGCTGTGCGTTGGGGCTGTTGATAATATTCTTTTATCTTCTACAATCGGAAGAAACAAAAACAACATACCCGGGGAGGTAATCTCGGCCATTATTAACGGGACAGAGGAATTTTGTGCCGAGATGCGCGAATCAGGCATCAATATCTATCCCACCGGGGGTGAAACGGCTGATGTAGGCGATCTGGTCCGGACCATCATCGTTGATTCAACCGTAACCTGCCGGATGAAAAGATCCGATGTGATTTCAACAGATCGTATTTCGGCGGGTGATGTGATCGTGGGACTCTCCTCGTCAGGGAAAGCTTCTTACGAAAAAGGATATAACGGAGGCATGGGGAGTAACGGCTTGACCTCAGCACGACATGATGTTTTTGCAAAATATGTCGCTGATAAATATCCGGAGAGTTATGACCATGCGGTATCTTCTGAACTCGTATATTCCGGCAACTGTAAACTTACAGATTCCACTGAAATAGCAGGAGTAGATGCCGGCAGACTTGTTTTATCGCCAACCAGAACTTATGCCCCTGTCATAAAAAAGGTTCTCGACAAATTCAGAAGCTCTATTTCAGGGATGATCCACTGTTCCGGCGGTGCACAAACCAAAGTGCTTCATTTTATCGATGATCTGCACGTAATAAAAGATAACCTCTTCGAAGTTCCGCCCTTATTCAAATTGATTCAGGCGCAAAGCAACACGCCCTGGAGTGAGATGTATAAGGTTTTCAATATGGGTCATCGTATGGAATTATATGTAAAACCAGAAGTAGCTGAAGATATTATTGCGATCTCCCGTTCCTTTAACATCGAAGCACAAACCATTGGACGGGTTGAATCCTGGAAAGGCAAAAAGGTTACCATTAAATCCGAATACGGTTTTTTTGAATATTAGCGCCCTCAAAGTTTCAAGGTTTCAGAGGTTCAAGGTTTCACGCTTTGAAACTATGGGACCTTGGAACTTTGAAACTTTATTTTAACTCATAGTTCAAAATCCAAAAACTAAAATGTCAGACAATACATTAATAGATAAATTCGAAGGTATTAAAATCCGGTTTGAGGAAGTCAGCCAGCAGATTTCAGATCCTGATGTGATGAAGGATATGAAACGGTATATAAAATTAAATCAGGACTATAAACAGTTGGATTCTCTGGTAAAGGCTTTCTCCCGTTATCAGAAACTTCTGAAAAATATCTCCGATGCCCATGAAATGCTGGAAAATGAATCCGATGAGGAGTTGCGTGAAATGGCCAGAGAGGAACTGGAGAACAGTGAAAATCAGGTACAGAAAATTGAAGATGAAATAAGGTTTTTGCTTATCCCGGAAGATCCTGAAGACAGCAAAAATGCAATCCTTGAAATACGCGGGGGAACCGGAGGCGATGAAGCCGCTATTTTTGCGGGCGACCTTTTCCGGATGTATTCAAAATATTGTGATCGCAAGGGCTGGAAAATGGAAGTAACAAGCTTCACGGACGGACCTTCAGGCGGTTTCAAAGAAATTGTAGCGAAAGTATCGGGCGAAAATGTTTATGGAATCCTGAAATTTGAATCGGGAGTACATCGTGTTCAACGTGTTCCGCAAACAGAAACTCAGGGAAGGGTACACACATCTGCCGCTACTGTAGCCGTTCTTCAGGAAGCCGAAGAATTTGACATTGAATTAAAGGAAACTGATATCCGGAAAGACACCTATTGTTCTTCAGGCCCTGGCGGACAAAGTGTAAACACCACCTATTCAGCCATCAGATTAACTCATATTCCTACAGGTATTGTTGTAACCTGCCAGGATGAAAAATCGCAGTTGAAGAATCTGGATAAAGCGATGATTGAACTACGTTCCCGTATTTATAATATGGAATATCAGAAGTACCTCGATGATATCTCTTCCCAAAGGAAAACAATGGTGTCTACCGGCGACCGGTCTGCAAAAATACGTACCTATAATTACCCTCAGGGACGTGTCACCGATCACCGCATCGGCTTAACTCTATACAATCTGCCTGCCGTAATGGATGGTGACATTGAAGAGATTATCGACAAACTCCGCATTGAAGAGAATACTGAAAAACTGAAACACACGGAACTATAAATTCAAGACATCTTTTAACTCAACCCGAATAACTCATGAATGCTCAACAATTGTTTGAAAATATAAAGAAAAAAGGTTCATTCCTTTGTGTTGGACTTGATACCGATATTCAAAAAATACCTTCCTTTTTGCTGGATTCCGACGATCCGATGTTTGAATTCAACAAGGCAATTGTTGATGCCACCGCAGAATATTGTGTTGCCTATAAACCGAATCTTGCTTTTTACGAAGCCTGTGGTCTGAAAGGATGGACTACTCTTGATAGAACAGTTAAATACATTCGGAGCAATTTCCCGGAGATTTTTATCATTGCCGATGCAAAACGGGGAGATATCGGAAATACCTCTTCGATGTATGCAAAAGCCTTTTTCAATCAGATGGATTTTGATGCGGTTACTGTAGCACCCTATATGGGTGAAGATTCTGTAAAACCCTTCCTGGCTTACGAAGGAAGATGGGTTATCCTTCTTGCATTAACCTCGAATAAAGGAGCATTCGACTTTCAATACATTAAAGATAAAGAAGAAGATAAAAGGCTGTTTGAGCTTGTTCTTCAAAAGTCTAAAGAATGGGGGAATGATAAGAATATGATGTATGTGATCGGAGCGACAAAGGCAGAGGAACTTGCCTCAATCCGTAATATCATCCCCGATCATTTTCTGCTGGTACCGGGCGTTGGAGCCCAGGGGGGAAGTCTTAAAGAAGTCGCAGAGTTTGGATTGAATTCCCAGTGCGGATTGCTTGTCAATTCATCAAGAGCCATTATTTATGCTTCCAAAGAATCCGATTTCGCAGAAAAAGCAGGAGAAAACGCGAGGGAAATCAAAGACGAAATGACCGAACTTCTCCAGGTAAAAGGAATAATCTAATCCCCGAAAAAGGGGATTTTTGGCCGAATTCTCCCCTTTTCTTTCCATTTTATTGCTTTTTAAATTATTTTCACCTTTCGATAATTAAGGTCGGTAGTTTTAAAATTTAAATTTTAGAAAGATTTTATTAAATTGTTAAAATTAATTAAAACGATCGTAATTATTTTTATAAATAGATAAAAAACCTTTTCTTCGTCTTACAAAAATTAATAGAATAAGTATATGAAGATAGTTACTCTATCAATAATTTTATGCTTTGCCAGTTCAATAATGATTGCAGAAGGTGTGAAAGCTCAGGTAAAGAGTGTTAAACCTCAGACAACTTCTACCCAAGCTGTACCTGCTACTAAAACTGTCGCAAAAAAGCATGTTACAAGGAAAAAACATACAGTTAGAAAAAGTTCTCATTCAACGGCAGCTGTAAAAAAGACAACTGCAAACACTGCTGTTGAATCAACCAATATAAAAACAACTTCAGTTTCAACTTCCAAGACTCCTTTAGTGTCTTCAACCTCCAAGACATATCCTTACCTGGCCTATACGCCGGAAGGTTATAATAAGGATGATTCGAAAGAGTGGCCTTTGATTATATATCTTCACGGGAGTTCCTGTAAAGGAAATAATCTGGAGAAATTAAAGAAGTATGGGCCTCCGTATTATCTTTCAAAAGGAATGCAGGTTGATGCAATCGTAATATCACCCCAATGCCCTTCAAATAAAAACTGGACTGTTGGGACATGGTTTGATTCCTTTTTCAAAGAATTAAAATCCAAATACAAGATTGATTCTTCCCGTGTTTACCTGACGGGTATGAGCCTCGGAGGATTTGGAACCTGGGATCTTGCCTCCCGTTATCCTGACATCTTTGCAGCCATTGTTCCTCTTTGCGGAGGAGGAAGAACTTCCATGGTTGACAAAATGAAAGATATTCCAACCTGGGTATTTCATGGTGATCTGGATCAAAAAGTAAATATTTCCCGTTCCAAGGAAATGGTTAATGCGATGAAAGAACAGGGTTCAGATCCAAAATTCTCCATTCTGAAGGGTGAGGGACATGGAATTCAAAAGGTATATTCGGATCAGACAGTTTATGAATGGCTGTTAAGTCACCAGAAGAAAGCTTACGAGAAAATAATGGGAATTTCATCTTTTTGGACTCCAAGAATCGACTCGGTCAATACTAAGAGGAATCAGGGTAATTTAGTACATAAAATCTTTCCTTTGCCACAAACAGGAACAGATCAAAAGAAGAAGGATAATTCAAAATATTCTGTGCTGGATATTTTCACAAAGAAACCTACCTATACACAGGAATCTCTTTACTGATATTCAATAAATATTTATCAATATTTCAAAGAAACCCGGATAACTCAATCCGGGTTTTTTCTTTTCAGTAAAACAAATTCTAAATAAAACCGATCAGACTGACCGAAAATTAGTCCAGCTTACCACCTTGATCCCCAGCTGCCATCCCCGGGGTTTGTGTAAGGTTTCTGTAATGTTTGTGTAATGTTCCTGTAACAGATCTTACAGAAACATTACACAAACATTACTGCATCGTTACATGAACCTGAAATATAATATGACGCCTATCCTGCCACATTATCGTCTTAATAATCCGGGTATGAAACAACATTGATAAAAAATGAGTTGTAAGGTCAAAAGTCGATTCAATTTCGTATTTAAAGAACTGCTTTCGGGTAGAAATGGATATGCCAGGAAACCGGAAACAGGATTTGCAACAAAATTGTAAAAACTTCAGTAGCTTGAATGCAAAGTTCTTATATCAAACTATGGATGTCTAATTAAGAATAGATTTAAATATTAACCATGCGGTTAAATTATTTGGTTAAAAAGAAATATTTCCTTTAATTTGCCAAACGGTTTAACTATTTGGTTAATTATTATGGTTAGCTCAACAGAAGAAAAGATTTTTGAAGCTGCAAGAAGGGTTTTCATTCAAAAAGGAATGGAAGGGGCCAGAATGCAGGAGATTACCAATGAAGCCGGAATCAACAAGGCCTTGCTTCATTATTATTTCAGGAGTAAGGAGAATTTGTTCCATGCTATCTTCAAAGATATATTTTCCAAATTCATACAAAAAACCAGAGAATCGTTTCATGCTGAGATTTCGGATAAAGAAAAAATATTAGGATTAATTGACAATTATATTGACCTTATTCACGCCAATCCTTATGTACCACAATTCATTATCAACGAAATCAATCGTGATCCGGAAGTCCTTAAAGACCTTCTGTTTGAAACAGGTATTGAACCACAGGTAATCCTGAGATTATTCACCAAACATTCGCAAAAAATGAACATTGACCCCAGGCACATATTTGTGAGTATTCTTGGGATGGTGATTGCTCCTGTTGCGGCCAGACCTCTGATGCAAATGGTTTACTTTAATAATGATCCGGAGGCATACAATAAGTTTCTGGAAGAAAGGAAAAATATTATTAAACAAATGATTATAAAATTTTTAGGATTATGAACAAGCTAATCCCTCTTTTACTTCTTATCACTTCTTTCTTTTATTCGTATGGTCAGGAATTAAGTCTGGACAGCTGCCAATCGCTTGCCAGGAAGAATCATCCCCTTCTTAGGCAACTTGGTGTAATAGACCAGATTTCCAGCCTTAAACAACAAAATATTCACGTCTTAAATTTGCCTCAATTGGATTTTACAGCAAGAGGATCATGGCAATCCGATGTAACAAAAGTCGCCTTAAATATTCCAGGGTTTCCGGGCATTGAGCCGTTGTCCAAAGATCAGTACAAAGCTTATATCGATATCAGGCAAAAGATATTCGATGGCGGGATGGCCAAACAAAGAGAAAAGCTGGAAGAAGCTGACAGACTGGTATCCAGAGAGCAGAAAGAGACAGAATTATATAAAATTAAAGAAACTGTTAATTCCCTGTTTTTTAATATTCTGATCCTTCAGGAGAATAAAAAGATCATAAATCTTAAGAAAGAGACCCTGGAAGCCAGGATTAAAACCGTGCAATCTGCTGTTAAAAACGGAGTTACATTACCCAATGAACTCGATCAGTTACTGGCAGAACAACTCTTAACAGACCAGCAGGAAACAGAACTGAGTTCCTCTCAGCAGATAGTCCGGACCTTGATGGAGGTCATCACCGACGTCCAAATCCCGTCTACGACAACATTTTCAACACCGACACTTGAAAACGGGATCTCGGTAATTGATTTTAACAGACCGGAAATCACTCTTTATAATTTACAGCAATCAAAACTTGATCAGAATGAAGAACTGCTGAAAATCTCCCGGAAGCCTTATGCATATGCCTTTGGTCAGGCTGGTTACGGGCGTCCTGGGTTAAATATGCTGAATAATAATTTTGCTGACTGGTACATGCTGGGTGCTGGTGTCTCCTGGAACCTTTGGGATTGGCATAAAACCACCCACGAAAGAGCCGTCCTAAAATTCCAGAAAGATCTCATCAATTCAGATATTGAAAACTTCAAACGAAATCTTACCATGTCGCTCGACCAGGAAGAAATCAACTATCAGAAATTAAAAAAACTTTTAAATAGCGACGAGCAAATAGTCCAGATCAAAGAACAAATCAGCAAACGCTCGGCAGCAGCACTTGAAAACGGCACCATTACATCTGCTGATTATATCCGTGATCTGAACAGCTCGCTCCAGGCAAAAGCTAATCTTGAGACGCATAAGATTCAACTTATACAGTCCACCGTTAATATGAAGACAATTCAAGGCAAATAATTAAATACACATATCGGATGAAAAAAAGAATATTACTGCTCACCTCATTAATAATGATTTTTGGGGCCTGCTCAGAGCAAAACAACAAATCAGATGCATACGGCAATTTCGAATCAGACGAAGTAACTGTCTCTTCCGAAACCAACGGAAGAATTGTGGAAGCCAATATTATTGAAGGAACGAAAGTCTCTTGTGGCGGGATTTTAGCTGTTATAGACACCACAAACCTTGTTCTTCAAAGGTCCCAGATGGATTCCCAGGAGCAATCTGTGCTGGCCCAAAAAGCAGGATTGTTTGCCCAGATAGCAGTGGTGGAACAGCAAATTAAAAATTTTAGGATAGACCAGTCCAGAATACAAAAAATGTTTAAGGAGGGCGCATCCACTCAAAAACAAATGGATGATATTGACGGGCAGATAGCCCTTGCCGAAAAGCAGAAAAAAGCATATGCAGCCCAGATTACAGCTATTGATAAAAGTGCCGGAGCAGTAAACGCCCAGACCGATGTTTTAAGCGATCAGATAAGAAGGTCCGTCGTTAAGTCTCCTATTTCAGGTACCGTGTTGGAAAAATACATCGAATCAGGAGAACTCGCCATTCCGGGGAAACCCTTGTATAAAATATCGGACCTTGATACGTTGACGTTGCGGGTGTACATCAGCGGCAAACAATTAGCACAGGTTAAAATCGGGGCTCCAGTTAAAGTAATGATAGATGCCGACAACGGAATTAAAGAATTGAACGGTAAAGTGGAATGGATTTCATCGGAGGCGGAATTCACTCCCAAGATTATTCAAACCCGGGAAGAACGTGTAAAATTGGTTTATGCTGTAAAGGTCCGTGTTCCTAATGATGGTACTCTAAAATTAGGGATGCCGGGAGAAGTAAAGTTTTAATTCAATATTTCTGTGGATAAGACTTTAGGCTCGATGATAGAGATAAAGAACATACATAAACAATACGGTGAGACGGTTGCACTCCAAAAAATAAATCTCGCAATAAACAAAGGTGAATTATTTGGGCTGATAGGTCCGGATGGTGCAGGGAAATCATCTCTCATGCGAATCCTGATGTCTCTCTATCTTCCCGATCAGGGCACAGCTACCATGAGCGGATTTGATGTAGTCAAGGACTATAGAAAAATACGACAGATAACAGGATACATGCCCGGCAAATTTTCGCTCTATCCTGATCTGACGGTAGAGGAGAATCTGAATTTCTTTGCAGCAGTGTTTGGAACCACTATCCAGGAAAATTATTACCTGATCAAGGAAATATATACTCAGATTGAGCCTTTCAAAAACCGCAGGGCCAGCAAGCTGTCAGGAGGCATGAAGCAAAAACTGGCTCTTTGCTGCGCTTTGATTCATAAACCGGAAATTCTCATCCTTGATGAACCGACTACAGGCGTTGATGCAGTTTCAAGAAAAGAATTCTGGGAAATGCTCAAGAGACTGAAAAGCCTTGATATTACCATCCTTGTATCAACTCCATACATGGATGAGGCCTCCCTCTGCGACCGGATCGCTTTAATGCAGCAGGGGAATATCCTTGCAGTAGATACCCCCAGGGCTTTAACTGCTTCCTTTGCAGAAGATCTTTGGATCGTTAGTTCAAATGAGATTTATGCCACAGCCAGAATACTCGAAAAATTACCTTCCATCATTTCTGTCAACAGTTTTGGGCAGGCATTACATCTTGTCACAAGAAAAGATGAATATACCGGGGAATCCATTCAAAGATTTTTGTCGGATAATTCTGAAATAAACACCACTATAGAAAAATCGGGGGCCACTATTGAAGATGTCTTTATTCTTTTAATGAATGATCAGAATGCAAAATCGAACTGAACCCGTCATAATTGTCAAAAATATGGTGAAGAAGTTTGGCGACTTCGTTGCCAATGATAACCTTAATTTTGAAGTTTATCAGGGTGAAATATTTGGTTTTCTTGGAGCCAATGGAGCCGGAAAAACTACTGCAATCAGAATCTTATGCGGACTCTCCTCCCCCACTTCGGGAAAAATGAGGGTGGCTGGTTACGATGTTTATCATCAGGCAGAACTCATCAAACAGAATATCGGATACATGAGTCAAAAGTTTTCATTGTATGAAGATCTTACTGTTTATGAAAATATCCGATTTTACGGCAGCATCTACAAAATGAAAACCTCAGAGAGAAAGGCCAGAACGGAGGAGATGCTAAAGAAATTAGGTCTTACGGCTTATGAAAACCGAAGAATCGGGGACCTTCCTCTTGGTTGGAAACAAAAACTGGCTTTTTCAATTGCCATTCTCCATAACCCCAAAATCGTCTTTCTCGACGAACCCACAGGGGGAGTAGATCCCATTACCCGCAGACAATTCTGGAATCTCATCTATGAGGCGGTGGAGAAGGGAATTACTGTTTTTGTTACCACTCATTACATGGATGAAGCTGAATATTGTGACAGGGTCTCCATCATGGCTGAAGGGAAAATCGTAGCACTCGACACTCCCATCAACCTAAAGAAATCATACAACGCCTCCAACATGGATGAAGTATTTTTAAAGATTGCAAGATGAACAGGTTCAGAGCTTTTTTAAAGAAAGAATTTTATCACATCTTCAGGGATCCGCGCACGCTGATCATCCTCTTCGGAATTCCCATTGCACAGCTCCTTCTTTTTGGATATGTGATGACCAACGAGATAAGAGATGTAAAAATAGCCATTGTCGATCATTCAAGGGACGATTTAAGCAAGCGGCTGACCCAGAAAATACTTTCCTCTGGATTTTTCAAACTTGCCACTGTACCTGCATCAGAGGATGATTATGAAAGATTATTCAAAAGCAATAAAATTAAAGAAATCATCATTATTGAAAATGATTTCGCTTTTCATCTTATCAATAAAGGCAAAGCTGAAATACAGGTTATTGCCGATGCTTCAGACCCCAATACCGCTCAATTGCTTGTTAATTATACAACGGCAATAGCAAATGATTTCGTAAAGGATGAGTTTTTGAAAGGCCAGAATCCTCCGGGTATAAACATTAAATCCCGGATGCTATTCAATGAAAATCTGCGCGATGCCTACAATTTTATACCGGGATTGATTGCTGTAATTCTGATGCTTATCTCTGCCATGATGACAGCCATTACCATTGCCCGTGAAAAAGAAACCGGCACAATGGAAGTCCTTCTTGCCTCCCCGCTCAAACCAATTCAGATTATTTTAGGGAAGGTTACTCCTTACATGATCTTATCAATCATCAATGCATTGATGATCCTGGTGATAGGAATTTTCATATTTAAAGTACCGGTAATCGGAAGCCTTGCTTTGTTGCTTGGAGAAATACTGCTTTATATTTTCCTGGCCCTCACGCTTGGGATCATGATCTCCACCTTTGTCAGTACCCAGCTTACAGCACTTGCCATTTCAGGTTTTGCCCTGATGTTGCCAAGTATTCTGCTTTCCGGCTTCATATTCCCGATCAAGAACATGCCTGTGCCTCTTCAATATCTGGCAAATCTAATGCCTCCACGCTGGTTCGTAGAGATTAACAGGACGGTCATGCTAAAAGGAGGAGGATTAGACGTTGTATGGCCGAATACCCTCATTTTGTTGGGGATGTCTGTTCTTTTTATTCTCATCAGCATTAAAAAGTTTAAAATTCGTCTTCAATAAACCGCTATGCGAACTTTAGTCTATATACTCCAAAAAGAATTTATCCAGATCTTCAGGAATAAAGCTATGCTTCCAGTCATCTTTGTGATGCCATTGGTACAGATGCTTATCCTGGTATTCGCCGCCACGAATGAACTTACTCATGTAAATATAGCTATCGTAGATCAGGATCATTCATCCTCGTCGAGGAATCTTATTACCGAGATCAATGGAAATCCATTTTTCAGGGTAAAACAAAACAACGCCCCCAACGAAGCGGTAGATCTTTTGATGAGAAATAAGATAGACATTGCACTTGTTATTCCCCAAAAATTCGAAAAAGATCTGATAAATACAAAGGCAACCGACGTTCAGATTCTGGTTGATGCCATTAACGGTACAGCCGCTCAGCTTTCCTACGGATATCTGTCAAATATTATTTCATCCTACAACCGGGGGATCCTGATAAATTCCCCACAGATTCAAAGCATGAAAAATATTGTGATTAAACCAGGCTACTGGTATAACCCACAGTTGAATTTCAAATATTACATGGCCCCCGGAATTCTTGTTGTCTTAGTAACCGTAATAGGGATGCTTCTTGGAGGGATGAACCTTGTCAGAGAAAAAGAGCTGGGCACCATTGAACAGATCAACGTCACCCCCATAAAAAAATGGCAATTCATTGCAGGGAAACTTCTTCCCTTTCTTGTGATCGGACTCTTTGATCTTGCATTCGGTCTTTTTATCGCCAGGATTACCTTCCAGATACCGATGAGAGGCAGCTTTTTCCTTCTTTTTGGAATGGCCGCCATCTACCTCTTTCTGGTGTTATCTTCAGGATTGTTTATCTCCACGATCAGCAGCACACAACAACAGGCCACTTTTGTGTCGTTTTTTATGCTGATTGTATTTATTCTGATGAGCGGGCTGTTTACCCCGGTCGAGAGCATGCCCGATTGGGCTCAAAAACTGGATTATGCCAATCCTCTTTATTATTTTGTGAAGATTATGCGGAGCGTTTTGCTTAAAGGTTCAGGTTTTTTCGAAATATTCAACGAGTTTGCAGCTTTATCCGTATTTGCTTTTCTAATGTTCGGCCTTGCAATCTTTATGTATCGAAAAACCTCCTGAACTTAAAATAAAAAAAACCGTCCCGGAAGAAAACTGGAACGGTTTCCATTTTTTTTAAATCTATTAATCAAGCAGATTCCTAGTTTTAAATAAGCTTGGGTAATAACTTGCAATAAGTTCAAGTGCAGAAGAAGGTTCCAGTCCGCCTTCTGAAATCTTGCTTTGATTCTTAAATTCCTCGTCAGAAAGGAATGATGCATTTACATTGGGATCGTACTTTCTAAATTTTCCGTTAAGCAATTTAGCTCCAAACCCAGCTTTATTACAAACATATTTTACCTCGAGGTTCTTCGACCGAACAATATAGTCCCGGCAATCAGAACGTTCATCAAGATAAATCATTACAGTTTTTTCAGCATTTGCATAAGTAAGTTCGAATGTTCGCATCGTCTGGCCATTTTGCACTATGGCAGGAAGTTCCTTAATTTGATAATCTCCTAACCAGGTGTTGGAGGATCCTTTCAGATTGAGTGCATCTGAGGGAGGATTAATGGCTATTGTCGAAGTAATGACAGAGAAGAACAACAAAACTAACATTGACAGTGATTTGATCTTTTCCATGATGCTTTTTATTTAAGTTATTCTATAAGACTATTCGTCTTTTCTCTATAATACCAAAGCACATGCCAATAGATTTACAAACCTGATTTAATGTTAGTTACCACTACAACAATTGGGATATGATGAACGGTTTTGGGAAAAGGGCTGTACGGAAGCGTGCAAATCAAATAAATATGTTAATTTCAAATAATTTAGCCGAATTGAAAAATTATTTTTAAAAAAATAAAAAATTCTTCTACTTTTGTTGCCACTCAAGGAATGGAGATAAAAGTCCGGAGAGATGCAAGAGTGGTTGAATTGGCACGCCTGGAAAGCGTGTGTACCTCTAAAGGGTACCGGGGGTTCGAATCCCTTTCTCTCCGCTGAAAAATAAAGCCTTTGCAAACGATGCAAAGGCTTTTTTATTAACACAAACAATATAGCTTTCACTAAGCCCTTAAAGCCTACACAGCCATATACCTCACCCGTGCTTTTGATCAGTTTGATTTTAGAAACAGATCAAAATACGTCTCACCAAATCAGACACGCTTATTTGATCAATTCCTAAAATGAATCTTTTCAAATCGTATTTTCTTCGGAGTTTATCCGCTCTTTGTCCGCTCTTTATCCGCTCTTCGTTCGTATAATACCAGACAAAATGCGGAAAATGAGCGGATAAAATATGAACAAACACCGGAAATGGTACTAAGAAGTTACAATAAAAAATACTTGTGAAGGTTTAGTTAACTATAATAAAATAACACTTTAATTTTTTTAGTTAAAATAATTTTATATTTTTAACTAAATAATTCTGTAATTCTATATCTTTAACAGCAGAAAATTGGTTTATACCCGCTGATTAATCAACAAACGAGCATGTTTCGTTAAAAATAATTGAGGATGAGGAATTAACATGCTAATTCACATCTTGCCTTAACATTTTAAGAAGAATGAAAGAAAACAAAACAATTTCAAGGAGAGGATTTTTGGGAGTTGCCGGCGTTGCTGCAGCAGGCATATCCATTCTTCCCTCGAACACAATTTCCGGCCTTGGGCATAAAGCTCCCAGCGACAAGCTCAATATCGCTGCCGTCGGGATTGGTGGTATGGGTTTCGGTAACCTGAAAAACATGGAAACCGAAAACATCGTGGCTCTCTGTGATGTGGACTGGAATTACAGCAAAAAAGTTTTCGAACGTTTCCCCAATGCGAAGAAATACTGGGACTGGCGCAAGATGTACGACGAAATGGGGAAATCCTTTGACGCTGTTTTGTGTGCAACCGCCGACCATTCTCACGCTGTGGTAACATCCCACGCGATCACAATGGGTAAGCACGTTTACACTCAAAAACCACTGACTCACAGTGTTTATGAATCAAGATTGCTGACCAAATTAGCTAAAAAATACCAAATTGCCTCCCAAATGGGTAACCAGGGGTCTTCAGGTGAAGGTGTAAGCCAAACCTGTGAATGGATCTGGAATGGTGAAATTGGTAAAGTTAAAAAGATTGAAGCATTTACTGACCGTCCAATTTGGCCACAAGGTCTTAATACACCAAAAGATTCACCTGCCATTCCTGAAACGCTGAATTGGGATCTCTTCATTGGTCCTGCAAAGATGCGTCCTTACAACCCAATATACCATCCATGGAACTGGCGTGGCTGGTGGGATTTCGGTACCGGCGCTCTTGGAGATATGGCCTGCCACATCCTTCACCCGGTATTTGCAGCCATGAAACTGGGATATCCAACAAAAGTACAGGGAAGTTCAACATTGCTTTTAACCGATTGCGCTCCTACTGCCCAAATGGTTACTCTCACTTTCCCTGCACGTAAAAAACCAGCCAATATTAAGATCAAACTTCCTGAAGTTGAGGTAATCTGGTATGACGGTGGTCTGAAACCACAAATGCCTAAGGGCTGGCCGGCAGGTAAAAATATGAATAATAATGGAGGTGGGGTTATTTTCCATGGAACTAAAGATACCTTGATCTGTGGCTGCTATGGTAAAGATCCGTGGTTGTTATCCGGAAGAACTCCGAAAGCACCTCAGATGCGTCGCCGTATTACAGTAAGCCATGAACAGGATTGGATCCGCGCCTGCAAAGAAAGCGCTGCAAACCGTGTTCCTACTGCTTCCGATTTCAAAGAGGCAGGTCCATTTAATGAAATGGTAGTGATGGGAGTTCTGGCAATTCGCCTGCAAAGCCTGAATAAAGCTCTTGAATGGGATGGACCGAATATGAAATTTACAAATCTTACCGACGAAGAAAAAATCAAGATCGTTTTGGAAAATAATTTCAGCATTAAAGATGGTCATCCTACCTTCAACACGGAATATACCAAGCCGGTTTCTGCAAAGGAATTTGCTGCTGAACTGATAAAACACACCTATCGTTCACCGTACACCTTACCCGATATGCCTGCCTAAGTTTTATCATTAATACACATTCAAAAGGGTGCCTCACAGAGAGAGGCACCTTTTTTTTGCCGGTGTACTCAGGTTCCGCCATAAAGGAAGTCAAAACAAAGGATGGGATTTTGTTGTTTATCTGTAAGGATTATAAAATTTCAAGCCATGAAACTACTAACTTCGGAATTGATGCACGAATTAACATCTGTAAATAAAACTCCCTGCCTTTCGCTTTATCAGCCCACCCACCAGACTCTACCCGAAAAACTCCAGGATCCTCTCAGGTTTAAAGACCTTGTCAAGAAACTCGAAGAAACCCTGAAAAAGAAATATTCTTCCGAGCAAGTTAAAGAATACCTTGCCCCCTTTGTTGAACTGGGTAATGACAGCACCCTTTGGAGAAGAACCCTGAACGGCCTGGCTGTTATGGGCGCCCCCGGCTTCTTTGAAGTGATTTGTTTACACATACCCGTTGATGAAATGACGGTCGTGGCCAACTCGTTTCATTTAAAACCTCTCCGTCAATATTTACAAACGGCCGACAGGTTTCAGATTTTATGCGCAAGCCTTTCGGATGTCCAGTTTTATGAAGGGAACCGACATTCTATCATCGGGATAGATTTACCGTCCGATTTCCCCAAAACCATCGACGAAGCATTGGGCGAAGAACATACAGAAAGATACGCCACCTCCACCTCCCTGAGTGGGCCTGGGAAAGCAAACCTTCAGCACGGCCAGGGGACCAAGAAGGAGGAAGCGGATAAAGACGCCGAACGCTTCTTCCGCATCATCGACAAATTGATCTACGAAAAGTACTCAAAAATTTCAGGCTTGCCATTGATACTTGCGGCTCTTCCGGAGCACCACTATCTTTTCCATAAAATCAGCCGCAACCCGATGTTGTTGAGCAAGGGAATCATGATAAATCCAAAATCGGCCTCTTTGGAAAAGCTTAAGGACCTTGCCTGGGAAATTTTTGAACCGGGATACAATTCAAAAGTGGAGAAACTGGTAGCCCGTTTTGAGGAAGCCACCTCCCATGGTTTGGGAAGTGACAATATCAACAAGATCGCCAGAGCGGCCACTGATGGAAGAGTGGATATTTTACTGACCGAGTCGGGAAAGATCATCCCTGGAAATTTATTTGAACATCAGGTGGAAAAAGGAAACCTGAGACAACCCGGTGTTGACGATGTGCTGGACGATATCGGCGAGCTGGTCAGCAGCAAGGGGGGCATGGTAATGATCATTCCAAAAGAAAAGATGCCGGCAAAAACGGGACTTGCTGCAATTTATCGTTATTAATCCCATAATACGCCATAATAACGTTAGATACGATGATGCATTTATCAATTAGTTTCAATCGGGGGTACGACAATTTTCCCTTTTTCTGAATTGGGCAGCTTTGGGGAAATTATTGCTAATAAGTCCCCCCGTATCTGGCAGATACAGTCAAAAACAGAGTAACGGGAAGATACAGTAATTCGCGGGAATTTTTACATTTAAACGTTTTTCCACCGTGCAGAATAAACCGTACACACCAT
>Ga0160425_1001248_pt1 | contig 25512 bp, 21 predicted proteins | sample BioMet8_FD_108193 | JGI IMG/M metagenome (GOLD analysis project Ga0160425, IMG submission 108193) | Microbial communities from bioreactor (seeded with sewage sludge) at Lawrence Berkeley National Lab, California, USA - Biofuel... | ecosystem: Engineered > Bioreactor > Anaerobic > Unclassified ...
ACAGTCTCCTTGCTATTGATTTCTCCAACTTTAATAATAAGGTTTTTCTGTATGACAGGGAAGAGGTTTCGGCCTCTTCCTTTTATTTTTCCCTTTTTGCCAACGATAATTATACTCTATGATAATCTTGCGGCACAGCGCATTTTCTGGTATCATTATCGGAACGGACAACAGATCTTTTCGAAAAACAGCTTTATTATTACGGAGGCCGGCATGGCGGAATTTCTTTATAAGTATGCGGATGACGAAACATATTGTGTTATTGGATACAGCGGGGACGAGCGCAGCGTGGATATCCCCGATCAGTACTGCGGCCGGGATGTCACCATCGTGTCCGACGACCTCTTTAAGGGACACGCGGAGCTGGAAAGCGTCTCCCTGCCCGCCAATATGAGGACTCTGGGCGGATTCGTGTTCGACGGATGCACAAGGCTTCATGAAGTCTCTCTCCCCGGCGGGATCACCGACATATGGCAGTATGCCTTCGTCAGGAGCGCGGTCAGGACGATCGACATTCCGGGAAGCCTCCAGCACATCATCCCCTACGTCTTCAAAGACTGTGCGCAGCTCGAGACCGTCAGCTGCCATAAAGGTCTGCAGAAGATCTTCGCCAACGCCTTCTCAGGCTGCTCCTCACTCCGGGAGATCTCTGTCCCCGCGGACACTGAGATATCGGACGGCGCGTTCAGCGGATGCCCGGATGTCAAAATAATCAGGTTCTAGATCAGCATTTCTAATTTCAATTCGACAAATGTCGAAAACTGCTTGACTTCCCCTCCTGCAGGTGCTAATATAATCATACCTACTTAGTAGGTATTAAATAATCAGCATTAATAATCATTTCGGAGGGTCGAATATGTCACAGAATATTCTTGAAGTTAAAAATCTTAAGGTTAATGTCGAAGAAACAGAGATCCTGCACGGCGTTAATCTTTCTGTAGGCGCCAACGAGACTCATGTTATCATGGGGCCGAACGGCGCGGGAAAATCCACTCTCGGCTATGCCGTCATGGGAAGTCCCAGATATGAAATCACCGACGGCAAAGTCATTTTCGATGGGAAAGACATCACCGGCGTATCTACCGATAAGATCGCCAAGGCCGGTATGTTCCTCTCCTTCCAGATCCCCGTGGAAGTACCCGGGATCACCTTAGCCAACTTTATAAAGAGCGCTCTCGAGCAGAAGACCGGACAGCGCGTGCGCTATTTCGATTTCAAAGACAAGCTCGAAAACGCGATGAACATACTGCATATGGATCCTTCATATGCGACGCGTGACCTGAACGTCGGCTTCTCGGGCGGCGAGAAGAAAAAGACAGAGATACTTCAGCTTCTCATGCTGGAGCCCAGGCTCGCCATACTCGACGAGACAGACTCGGGACTTGACGTCGACGCGGCGAGGACAGTGTCGGAGGGCATCGAGGCCTACAAGAAAAATGTCGGCGGCGCGCTGCTGATAATCACTCACAGCACTCGTATACTTGAGGCGCTCAAGGTGGATGTCACCCATATCCTGGCTGACGGCTGCATCGTTGATGAGGGTGACGGCAGTCTCGTTGATTACATCAACCAGAACGGATTCGAAAAATATCTTACAGCCGGCTGCAGATAGCATCCCGCGGCCGCTTTGAAAATAAGGAGTCACATAAAATGAAAGAAAAGACACAGGTCAATGACATCAACCGCAGCATGTATGACTTCAGATATGAAGAAAAGGATGCCTACACGGTCGATCAGGGACTCACTCCGGAGATAGTCGAGCAGATCTCAAAGGAGAAAAAAGATCCGCAGTGGATGCACGATTTCCGGCTCAAATCCCTGGATATATACAATCAGCTGTCAGTCCCCGACTGGGGTCCTTCCATAGACGGCCTGGACATGAGAAACATAGTTACCTACGTCCGCCCGAATACCACTATGAAGGGAAAATGGAACGAAGTTCCCGATGACATAAAGAATACATTTGAGAGGCTCGGCATACCGCAGGCAGAGCGCGAATCGCTGGCAGGCGTCGGCGCGCAGTACGATTCCGAGCTTGTATACCACAATATCAAAAAGGAAGTCTCCGACCAGGGAGTCGTCTACGAGGGCATAGAGGACGCGCTCCGCGGGCCTTACTCGGAAATGATAAGGGAGCACTTCATGAAGCTGGTCCCTCCCCGCGACCACAAATTCGCGGCGCTGCACGGAGCTGTCTGGTCAGGCGGATCATTCGTCTACGTACCTCCCGGCGTGTCAGTGGAGATACCGCTGCAGTCATATTTCAGGCTGAACGCTCCCGGTTCGGGACAGTTCGAGCACACGCTGATCATTGTTGACGAGGGCGCGTACCTGCATTTCATAGAAGGCTGCTCGGCACCGAAATACAATGTCGCCAACCTGCACGCAGGCTGCGTCGAGCTCTACGTCGGCAAAAACGCGTCGCTGCGCTATTCCACTATCGAGAACTGGTCCAAGAACATGTACAACCTGAACACAAAGCGGGCCAGGGTCGAGGAAGGCGGCAAGGTCGAATGGATCTCCGGATCCTTCGGCTCGCATGTTTCCTACCTCTACCCGATGAGCGTACTTGCCGGAAAGGGCGCGCGCTCAGAGTTCACCGGCGTCACATTTGCCGGAAAGGGACAGAACCTGGATACCGGCTGCAAGATCATCCACGCGGCGCCGGAGACATCATCCTACGTCAACACAAGGTCCATTTCCAAAGACGGCGGCATCAGCACCTTCAGGAGCGCTGTAGTGATCAACAAAAATGCCGTCGGCAGCAAATCCTCGGTATCCTGCGAGTCGCTGATGGTCGATGACATTTCTAGGTCAGACACGATACCGGCTATGGATATACGCACGGCGAAGGCTGATGTCGGGCACGAGGCAAAGATCGGGCGCATCAGCGATGAAACTCTTTTCTATCTGATGTCCAGAGGACTTTCTGAGGAAGAATCGAGAGCCCTGATCGTCAGCGGATTCGCGGACAATGTCTCGAAGGAGCTGCCACTGGAATACGCTGTAGAAATGAACAACCTCATCCGTATGGAGATGAAGGGCACCATGGCATAGGAGGAAGAAAAAATGAACAATGCATTAAATATGACGGTGAACACTCTTCCTGCCCTTACATGGAACTGGCTCAGGATGAATAGCACCAGGATCGAAGACGTGACGGCTGACAGCAGGGCCAGGGCTGCAGCAGATGTACCGGCCGGGATCGATGAAGAGACGACTGAGAGCACACGCTATGCAGGGCAGAAAACAGCCATGGGCAGCGATGTCGACAGACTGATCGCTCTGTCAGGCATCTGCACCAGCAGCTACAGCTCGCAGGCAGGCAGAAAAAGCGAGGCTCCGCTGAGGATAGACCTCTCCTACGAAAAGGACTGCCATGACCTGAGCAGCTTCGACATCACTGCCGCTGATGACAGCGAGATGACAGTGATAATGAAATTCAAGTCCGAGGAAAATGGCTCCGCCGCGGTACAGACCAGATATCACGCAGGCAGGAACGCTCTGCTGAAAATAATCCAGGTACAGATGCTCGATGACGATTTCACATTTTTAAATGATATCGGAGGCAGCTGCGATGAAAACGGACGCATCGAGCTCATCCAGCTCATCCTCGGCGGCGGGAAGACATACACCGGCGCCAGGGCTGACCTGTCCGGCGATTCAAGCTTCTTCAAGGCAGATATAGGCTACGTAGTAGGCGGCAGCGGCAGGCTCGACATGAACTATATTTCCGACCAGACCGCCAGGAAGACTGAAAGCCTGATAAATGCCTCCGGAGTCCTGAGAGACCAGGCATTCAAGCTTTTCAGAGGGACGATAGATTTCCACAAGGGCTGCGCGGCTTCAGTCGGAAATGAGAAGGAGGACGTCCTGCTGATCGACGACGGCGTCGTGAACCAGACAGTTCCCCTCATACTCTGCGACGAAGAAGATGTAGTCGGCAATCACGGAGCCACGATCGGGCAGCTTGATGAAGACCTGCTCTTCTATCTCCGCTCGAGAGGGCTGAATGAAGAAGAAGTATACGAGATGATGGCCAGAGCCAGAATGGATGCGGTGAGCGCTCTTATCCCAGATGAAAAAACGAGAGATGAGATCCGCAGCTACCAGAACCGACACAGCAATTGATTATCAGGAGATGCAACAATGAGCAATTTAAATAATAAGGCAGACGTCGCGGCGATCCGGAGCGCATTTCCCATACTGAATGATACGACAGCCTACCTCGACAACGCGGCTACGACCCAGAAACCGGTATCTGTCATTTCCGCCGCCAGAAACTATTATGATACGATGAATGCCAACCCCCTGAGGGGACTCTACAAGCTCAGCGTGGCAGCAACTGACGCCTACGAAGGCGCACGCAGCACCGTCGCCCGCTTCATAAACGCCCGCGAAAGCGAGGAGATCGTATTTACCAGAAATACCACGGAAAGCCTTAACCTGCTCGCCTACAGCTACGGCATGAATTTTCTGAAGGAGGGCGACGAGATACTCATCAGCATCATGGAGCACCACAGCAACATGATACCCTGGCAGCAGACTGCGAAGCGCACCGGCGCAGTGCTGAAATACGTCGACTGCGACGATCAGGGAAAGATCAGCGTCGAGGCCTTTGAGGCAGCGGTCAGCGACAGGACAAGGATAGTGGCTATGACTCAGCTCTCGAATGTACTGGGCACGCTTAACGACGTAAAGACATTCGCGGCGATCGCCCACAGACACGGGGCAGTCTTCATAGCAGACGGCGCGCAGAGCGTCCCCCATGTCCCCGTGGACGTCCAGGATCTGGACGTGGATTTCCTGGCATTCTCCGGACACAAGATGTACGCGCCCATGGGCATCGGCGTACTCTACGGAAAACGTGAGCTTCTCGAGAAAATGCCGCCCTTCCTTTTCGGCGGTGAGATGATCGAATCGGTCACCCGCGAGGATGCGAAATTTGCCGAAGTCCCCCACAAGTTTGAGGCCGGCACGGTCAACGCGGCCGGTGCTGTCGGCCTGGACGCCGCGATAAAGTTTGTCCGGAGCATAGGATTCGAGGCCATCGAGGCGAGGGAGAACGCCCTCACAGAGTACGCCTTCAAAAAGCTTGCCGCCATCCCGCACCTGCACATACTGGGTTCCGGCAGGCCTGAAGACCATCACGGTATACTGACATTTACCATCGATGATGTCCATCCGCACGACGTCGCCTACATACTTGACACGAAAGATATCGACGTCAGGGCCGGCCATCACTGCGCGCAGCCGCTGATGAAGCAGTTCGGCGTATTCTCGACGACGAGGGCCAGCCTCTCTTTCTACAACACAGAGGAAGAGATCGACAGGCTGGCAGCGGCTCTCGGCGAGCTGCGAAAAGAAATGGGCTATGATGACCCGGCAGAATAACGGAGGAAAATGAAAATGGCAAGTACATTTTATAATGAGATCCTGACCGAGCATAATATTCACCCCTACCACAAGCACAAGCTCGACGGATCGAACTTCTCGCTCGAGGGAGTTAATCCCAGCTGCGGCGATGACATCGTCCTGAGCCTGAAGATAGAGGACGGAAAGATCGTCGACGGCGCCTATGTCGGCGACGGCTGCGCCATCTCGCAGGCATCCGCGGATATGATGCTCGATCTGGTGATCGGCAAGACAAAGGAGGAAGCAATCCGTCTCAAGGATATTTTCCTGCGGATGATAAAGGGTGAGATCAGCGAGGATGAAAAAAAAGAACTGGAAGAGGCATCAGTCCTCTCCGATGTATCGCACATGCCGGCACGAGTCAAATGCGCCGTGCTGGGCTGGCATACGCTGGAGGAGATACTTGATGAGAAACCGGCATAATAAAAGAAGGATCCGTCTCAGACGGATCCTTCTTTTTTGCGCGGGTCCCCGCGGTCTACGACCACCCGGCAGCCCACGGATGACATTCTGGACTCAAGGCAGCCTCTGCACTGGGCAGATTCATCTCCCGTGCAGATCTTATTGTTGTAGAGCTGATATTTTTTGCGGACGCTGAGCGGTGAGAGGTTCGGCATCACGACATTGGCCCCAGCCATCACACCCATCTCCCGCCCCAGCGGATGGATGGTCCCCAGCGCGGTGGTCGCGGGGAGCAGGACAGCCGGCACGATCAGCCTTACTATCGAAAGCAGGTAGAGTGTCATCTCCAGGGTGCCTGCCGGTTTATCGCGAAACGGTGTCTCATCGTGCGGGATAAAAGGACCGATGCCGCACATTTCCGGCTGGAACTGCTCTATGAACTTGAGATCCTGGGCCAGGTTCAGCGATGTCTGGTAAGGCGAGCCCACCATCATCCCGGCGCCGACTGCGTAGCCTATCCGGCGCAGATCCTTAAGGCACTGCATCCTGTGCCCGTAAGACATCGACGCGGGATGGAGCAGGCCGTAATGGCCGGCATCCGCTGTCTCATGGCGGAGCAGGAAACGGTCTGCGCCGGCGTCAAAATACCGCTTATAGCTGTCATAGGATTTCTCCCCGATAGAAAGAGTCACCGCGCAGTCAGGGTATTTGCCCTTGATCCTGCTGAGGATATCGCAGATCTTGTCATCAGTGAACCAGGGATCCTCGCCGCTCTGCAGGACGAAGGTCCTGTAGCCGTAGGCATAGCCGTCGTCGCAGCATTCCATTATCTCATCCGGGCTGAGCCTGTAGCGGTCACAGCCGCTGTTGGCGCCGCGTATGCCGCAGTAATAGCAATTGTTCTTACAGTAATTGCTGAATTCGATCAGGCCGCGGACATAGATGTCCCTGCCGTAGACCGCGTCAGCAGCGCGGCGCGCCTTCGGCGCTATATAATCTCTTGCCTCTTTGCTCTCGTGCTCGACAAGATACCTGTATTCATCCAGCTCAAGACAGTGCGTCGCTTCAAGCCTGTCGATAAGTTCCGCTGTTTTTGGGTCTAACATTTTGCTCTCCCACAGTTCCGACAAAATCGGTAATATCTGTCACGCTTCGTGATCTAAATTTCAAGTTTTATCATATCCGGGATCTGTTTCCGGTAAATACGTCCCGAGTAGGCTTCGTGCGGGACCGCTATCAGCTGCGCGCCGTCCGGGCACAGCCTTTTATACATGGGGTCGGCGATGACAGTCCCGGCGTCCGCCAGCCTTTCACGTATGGCATTTTCGGCGCGGATGAAGGCTGCCGGCTCTTTTCTCAGCTCAGCGGGAGGCTCCAGCGGACATATCACCTGCGGTGCCTCCCCGTCCCTCATCATCAGCGCCGCAGCAGCAGATGAGGAGGTGACCAGCTCACCTATGATATAGTATCCGGCTCTGTACTTCATCTCCGGCATCTGAGCGCTGTCATAGGATATGATATCCTCTCCGGACGCTGCCGCTCTGCGCACATCGGCGGCCACAGCCGCGCCGAATCCGCCGCAGGGAGTACCGACGACCCAGGGAGTCCCGAAGCGGTCCTTTAGTACCTGCGCGGCCCTGAATCCTGTCGATGACACGACTATATTTACGTCGGCTGATCCGGCCCGGGCGATCTCCTCAGGGGAGCTGCCCATCGCGACGCAGCTGACAAGCCTGAAACCGCTGTCAGCGACAAAATCCTTCATCGACGCCACCATGCTGCCGACTGAGAAATCGAGCGGCGTCACGCCAAGCAGGTTGACACAGATGCTCCCGTCGGCAGGATCCCGGGCAGGTTTCCCTGATATCTCGTCCGTCATCAGGCGGGCAAGCTTCTCAAAAGCCGCGCCTGCGCCGTCTATATAGGAATGCATCCCGTTGGTGGGCACATAAAACGTCGTGATGCCGGTGTCTTCCTCGATCATCGCGGCGATCGCCTCGAAATCTGTGCCGATCATCATCGGTACGGGTGTCCTGACAAGGGCGATGAAGCGTGGCTTCAGCTGCTGCGCAGCCTCCTCGACATCCCTTATGAACTTGTCGTCATTTCCCATGATCGCGTCGATCTCTTTGAGCCCGGAAATGAAGACCAGGCTGTCCATGCTGTACCATCTCGGCTCGTCATGTGTGTTGTATGTGGAATTGCAGCCTGAGGGGTCGTGGATGACGACCATCCCGCCAAGCTCATACAGGGCGGAGCAGACGCCTGAGACATCCGCCGTGTATGTTGACATTTTTACCAGTACCTGATCCATAAAAGCTCCTTCACATTTATTGGCCCCAGACCGTCAGATATCTATGCAGCTGAGGCATCCGAGTCCTTTCCTGACGACATTGTCCTCGATCTCCTTCGGAGCCGCGATGGCTTCCTCCATCAGTCCGCACAGGCTGCGGATGCCGTTGAAGCCGTACAGTCCGCCGCCCTCTACCAGATTGACGAAATAGGGAGACTGGGTGAAATACGCCGCCTTCTGTCCGACGGCAAGAAGCTTACCGTCCCAGCCGCGCGGCATCACGCGCATGTCAGGGTGGATAGTCGCGTAGATCTCCGTATCCGGATGATTCGCCGCCAGCCACTTAAAGTCCTCCTCTTCCTCTCCTGAAAAGGCATCGGCGTATATCCTGACCACGTTGAAGCCGTGCTCAAGCAGAAGTCTGGAGAGGCCCAGCACCCTGGGAAAAGCTGTGTAGTCGACAGCCACCGGCGTGCTGCCTGCTATCTTCTGCGCATGGAAGAGGGCTTCGTCGGCCATCGCCCTCAGCGAGGCAAAATCCGGCAGAGTCTTAGCGTGTATCGCTTCCGCGAAGCTTCTCAGCTCATTTTCGATCTCGTCATAGCCGAAGCACTGCGGAAGGTAAAGCGAAGTCTGGCCGAGCCTCCGGGAAAGCACCTCACAGCCCGGTCTGGCGTTCGGATAGGTAGATATATTCAGGAAGCTTTCCGACATGGTCATGTATTCTGCAAATGACGCGCAGCGCGTGATATCCTTCACGCTTATGCCGGCATCCGCGGCCATCTGCAGCAGCTCGCTGCCGTCATTCATCGGCAGGTCATTGCCGATGATATTTATCTGGTCCGGCCTGAGCGGCCTCTTCTCCAGACATTTATACATGCCTATGCGCAGCTTCTGGTCAGGCGTCAGGCCGTCCTTCTGAAGTATACAGTCCATATAGCTGTCGATAAATATCTGGTCCGGGTGGCGGCTCCTCAGCTCTGAATAGATATAGTTGAGATCTGTCCCCAGAAAATGGTGCAGACACACGGTAAAGAGCAGCACCACAGAAGGTTTTTTCTCCAGGCTGGCCAGCACTTCGCCGACACCGTCGATGATCAGCTCCTCCATATGGCCGTTTATCAGGTCATCCTCGGAGACCGCGATATTTGAGAACCTGTCCTGCGCGCCCATCTCGGCCGCTGTCAGGATAACGCCCCGGTTGCAGTTGTCCGCGCACACATATATCTGATGCGCGCCCGGGATAAGCATGCCCATGTGCACGATATTCCAGGGGCCGTGCGCCGGGCTGTTGTATTCCAGGACTGAGGGGAAGGGCACAGGCCAGCCGGCTTCGCCCGCTGTCGTATGCGCGGCCCTGAGATCCCTGTCCTGCGCGCCATGTATCATCTTAAGCATAATTTACTCCGTTCTCTGAAGCCGGCCTGAAGATCAGGCGGACTCCAGTCCGCACATCTGCGCGACAGTACCGGCAAGAGTCCTGTACTGCTGCGCGATCTCACTGTCGGGATAAGCCTCGACGGCCGTTTTGCCGAGCAGCTCTGCGTCAGTGACAGTATCGCTGCGGTCAAGTGTCCCGACTATCCGGGTATGTATATCCTCAGCCAGCTCAGCGACCTTCTCTTCCTCCATCCGGACATTTCTCCTGTTGAGGATGAGACCGCCCAGCTTCGCGTATCCGCGCTTCTGGAAATTCTCTACCGCCAGGGCGATGTTAGCGGCGGCGTGGACAGCCATATTTTCGCCTGAAGTGACGATAAATACCTGATCGGCGTAGCCGCCTCTCATCGGCATGGAAAATCCTCCGCAGACTACGTCTCCGAGAACGTCATATATGATGAGGTCAGGCTTGTAGACTTCCATGGCCCCCTTTTCCTTGAGCTTGTCCAGGGCGGCGATGATGCCGCGCCCAGCGCAGCCCAGGCCGGGGGTCGGACCGCCCGCCTCCACGCAGAGCACTCCGGCATAGCCCTCGTAGACCATGTCAGAGAGTTCAAAATCATTTCTGCGCTCCCGCACAAGGTCGAGGACCGTAGGGATGCGGGCGCCGTCCAGGAGGAGCGAGGTGGAATCAGCCTTAGGGTCACAGCCGATCTGCATCACCTTCAGGCCCTTCATCGAAAGAATGGCAGAAATGTTGGAAACCGTTGTCGATTTCCCTATCCCGCCTTTTCCGTACACTGCTATCTGTTTCATCGTATACCTCTGTCTAGCAAATTCTCGGCAGCAGTTCTCCTGTCGGCCTTGAAAGCATCGTTTCTGCTCCTATCTCAGTGCGCAGGATGACATGTCCCGGCATCTCGTCGGTGACCTCGCCGATCACAGCAGCGTTCTCCGAATTAGGGCAGGCGCGCAGCGCCGCTACGATGGCATCAGCCTTGTCAGCGGGGGCAAATATCACCAGACGTCCCTCGCAGGCAAGATAGAGGGGCTCAAGCCCGAGCATGCCGCAGACGCCTCTTACTCCGTCCTGTACAGGTATGGAGCCGGTGTTCAGCCTGATGCCGACCTTGCTCTGCTCCGCGATCTCATAGAGAACAGTGCCCACGCCGCCTCTTGTCGCATCGCGGATAACATGTATGTCATTCGTGGTATCCATCATGGCTTCGACATTTGCCCACAGTGGAGCGCAGTCGCTGGTGACGTCTGCCTCAATGCCGAATTCATTTCTGGCGAGCAGGATCGTGCAGCCGTGGCGGCCGATATCGCCGCTGACTATGACCTTGTCGCCGGGCTTCGCGTACGCGCCCGATGTCGAAACGCCCTCACGTATCCTGCCGATGCCGGTGGTCGTTATGAACAGGCCGTCCACCTGCCCCTTGCCGGCTACCTTGGTATCGCCGGCTACTATCCTTACGCCGGCCTGCGCCGCGGTCTTCTCCATGGCCGCCGCGATCTCCTCGAGCTTAGCCATCTCGAAGCCTTCCTCGATGACAAACGCGCAGGAGAGGTAGAGCGGCCTGGCGCCCATGCAGGACAGATCGTTCACTGTGCCGCAGATGCTGAGCTTGCCGATGTTGCCGCCCGGGAAAAACGCGGGCGATACTATGAATCCGTCTGTCGAAAATGCCAGCTTCCCGGCCTCTGTCTCCAGCACTGCCGCGTCATCGGCCGTGAACTGGGGATTTGAGAAATGTGCCTTGAATACCCTGTCTATTAACTCTGCTGTCTGAGTGCCGCCTGCGCCATGGGCAAGCGTGATTCTGTCATTCATTTTATATCTCCTCAATGTATTTAAATATTATATTGATAGTATGCTGAGCAGGCTCCCTCGCCGGATACCATGCAGGCGCCGACGGGATGTATCGGAGTGCAGGCCTTCCCGAACAGGGGACAGTCGACCGGCCTGCACCTGCCCTGGAGCACGTCGCCGCAGCGGCAGGCGGGATTGGTCCTGCCCTTCATCACCGGTATGCCGAACTTCCTGCGGGCGTCGTAATCCGCGTATTCATCGCGCAGCTTCAGCCCTGACAGGGGGATGATCCCCAGGCCTCTCCACTCTGTATCGCAGGCTTCCATGAACTTGTCCGTGATCTCCTGCGCCTGCACATTGCCCTCATCCTTCACCACACGCGGGTAAGCATTTACGAAAAATGCCTTACCCTCTTTGAATTTTGTGAGTGCTATGGCTATCGCCGACAGGATCTCCGCCGCGGTAAAACCTGTAACCACGCCGCTGACCCCGTTCTCCGCCAGCTTCTTGCACAGCGCGTTGCCGGCTATCGCGTTCACGTGTCCCGGATACAGGAAAACATCAGCGCTGCCGTTGAGCATATTGTACGCGCCTGGCATCGTCTTGTTGGATACCAGCAGGGAAAAATTCTTCAGTCCCCTGTCGATGGCGCTTTTCACTGCCAGGCACGACGAGGGTGTCGTTGTCTCGAAGCCTACCGAGAGAAATACTATCTCCTCCTCGGGATGCTCTGCCGCGTAATCAGCCGCGTCGGTGGGCGAGTAGACTACCTTTACCCTGGCGCCCTTGCCCCTTGCCGTCGCCAGGCTGTCTTCTGTTCCCGGGACCCTCACCAGATCGCCGAAGGTGCAGATCGTAACTCCCTTGTTGAGAGCAAGCCAGACAGCCTCATCGATGAATCCGGGGCCGGTAACGCAGACCGGGCAGCCCGGGCCCGAGATAAGCTCGACCTGGGGCGGAAGTATCTTCCTGACGCCGAGCCGGAATATCTCGTGGGTATGCGTCCCGCAGACCTCCATCATCCTGATGTGAGGCCCGTCGTAATTTTTAATGATCTCAATCGCTTTTTCTTTTACATCACTCATATTTCACCGCCTGGCACTTACATAAGAGTGCCGAGTACCTCATCTGCCTCTGTCATATCATCACTGCCGATCTTCGCTATCGCTATGCCCGCGTGGACCATAACATAGTCGCCGGGCTCAAGGTCGCTTAAAAGCTCCGTGGAGATCTCTTTCTGAGCTCCTGATGCATCTATAACGGCATGTCCGTCGTTGATCTTCATAACTCTTGCCGGTAATCCTACACACATTTTAATTTCCTCCTGTGCTTATATTGTTGATCGTTTATATTGTCAAAACCTGACCGCTGTTCCACTGGCGGGCTGTATCGCCCGCCTGCCTATACGCGGTCAGCCTCCTGCTGCCTCTTTTTCTTCAGATACCTGGCTCCGTACACTGCCTGGCCAAGGCAGATGCCCCCGTCATTGGGAGGCAGGAGCGAGTGCGTCAGCACTTTGAAGCCCTCTCTTTCCAGCTGATCCGCCGAAAGCCTGAGAAACAGGCCGTTCTGGTATACACCGCCGCTCAGCGCTGCGGTACGGATCCCTGTCTCGCTGCTGATCCTCACGCAGGTCCTCACGGCCATCGCCGCCAGCGCCGCATGGAAAATGTAGCTGAGTCTCCCGCTGTCCGCCCCTTTCATATGGCTGCGGACAAGATATCCGAAAAGTTCCTTTGTCCGGCAGCGGAGCATTCCCTCCGCCTCAGCCGGCTCAAGCATGCCTGTGTCAAACTCCGTGTCCCCGGTGCCGGGGAGCAGTACGCTGGCCGGCTCCTGATGAGTCCCGGTCTCTCCGGCCTCTGTCAGAGTCCGAAGGACAGCCGCCGCCTCGTCCGGATGGGCCTTCTCAAAGGCCTCCGCCGCGAACTCCAGCTTCGTGGAGGCGTCTCCCTCGAAGGTCGAAGCCCTGCAGATGCCCAGCAGCGCGCTCACTGCGTCAAACAGGCGTCCGGCGCTTGTGGAAGTAACTGTGTTTACTCCCAGCTCCATCATTTTCAGCTGTACCGCGGCGTTCTTCTCATCGCTAAGACCCAGAGCCCCGATCATAGCCGGCAGTGAAGCATAGCCGCAGCTGGCGGTGTCAGCCCCGAAACAGTCATTTATCAGTGAGACCGCGATACGCCAGCCCTCACGGGCAGCCATATCGCCGCCGGCCTGCAGGAATGGTTCTATCGAAGCCTTCCTCAGATAGCCGTCATAGTCAGCTGTCATTATCTCGCCGCCCCAGATCGTGCCGTCTTCGCCGTAACCGGTGCCGTCAAAAGAGACCCCGATGACCTCGCCTGCGTAGTCATTTTCAGCCATGCAGGAAAGCACATGCGCGTAATGGTGCTGTATCTTCAGCAGCGGCACTCCGGTCTCGCGCGATATCTCCTCTGCGCTCTCGCTTGAGTGGTAAGCCGGATGCATGTCGCAGACGATGATCTCCGGCCTGGCTTCAAGCAGCTCTTCCATCCTCACCACGGATTCCCTGAGCGCCCTGACTGTCCTCACATCCTCCATATCGCCGATGTACGGCGACGCGTAGAAAAGATCGTTCTTGGAGACGCAGAAGGTATTCTTCAGCTCTCCTCCTATCGCCAGCACGCTGCCATCAAAACCCTGCGAGGATACCATGAACGGCAGCGGCGCGAATCCGCGCGAGCGGCGTATCATGTACGGTTTTCCGCGGTAATAATCCATTACCGAGTCGTCAGCCCTGATGCGGATCAGCCTGTTGTGTGACAGCACTGCGTCGCAGAGGAAGCCAAGCTCCTTCACCGCGTCCTCATCGTCGCGGCATATCGGCGCTCCGGAAGTATTTCCGCTCGTCATTATCAGGCAGTCCGGCACCTTCGCGTCGTCGCCCGGGTAGTCAAATATCAGCATCTGCACCGGCGCGTAGGGAAGCATGACGCCTATCTTGGGATTCCCGGGAGCAGTGCTCTGGCAGAGCTTCTGTGAACCGTCGCCGGATGTTTTCCTCTCGAGAAGCACTATCGGCTTCTGATGCCCTGTCAGCATCTCCTCCTGCTCCTCAGTCACCAGACATTCGCGCCTCACGGCATCCATGTCTCTCATCATTATCGCAAATGGCTTGACAGGGCGGTTTTTCCTCTCGCGCAGCCTGGCGGCCGCCTTCTCATTGGTGGCGTCGCAGCACAGGTGGAAACCGCCGATGCCCTTGATCGCCACTATCTTCCCGTCAGCTATCATATGCCTGATCTTTTTTATCGCCTCTGCGCCGCGCTCAGGCCTGCCGATCAGATAGACCTCCGGGCCGCAGTCATTGCAGCATACCGGCTGGGCGTCATAGCGCCTGGACGCCGGATCCGTGTATTCTTCATGACAGGTATCACACATGGGGAAATCCGCCATGCTCGTCCTCACGCGGTCGTATGGCATACCGTCAAGTATGGTCAGCCTCGGACCGCAGCAGGTGCAGTTGATAAACGGGTGGAGATACCTCCTGTTGTGCGGGTCGAACAGTTCCTCCCTGCATTTGTCGCAGGTGGCGATATCCGGCGATACGAATATCTCTCCTGTCTTCTTCTCGCTCTCGACGATACTGAACTCATCGTATTTCCTGTATCTCTCATCCGAGCTGTCTATCTCTTCCCTGTCAGTCTTGAGTATGACCGCCCGCACCGGAGGATCATTTATCACGGCGTCGACGAAGCTCTCTACCTGGGAGCTTTCGCCCTGGGCGATTATCTCGACATACGGGCCGGTGTTGCTGACGATCCCCCGCACGCCTGTATCTAGCGCATGTCTGCTCACAGTCGGCCTGAAGCCGACTCCCTGGACTATGCCGTAGACCCTGAGACAGACTGTCTTCTCATTTTCCATCATCAGATCCCTCAGAACTTTCCTGAAACCGCAAAATGCGGAAGATCTATATATCTGCCCTGATAATCCGGGACAGCCCTCCTGAAAAGGCCGTCTCCGATGATCATGTCATATCCGCCCTGAGCGGCAAGCTTCATCCACTCGCCCTCGCTGCGTATGCTGATATCGCCGTCAAGGAGGAATTCCTTATCCATCTCGAACCACGATGCCGCGGTCACGCGGACGGGCTTCGCGGCTCCCCTGCGCTCCAGGATCCTTTTCCTGAGCGCGTTGCAGAGCATCTGTTCGTGGACTATCAGTACGCTGCCGACAGAAGTATCTTCGCAGGCCTTCAGGATATCTTCAAGCCCGGGGATCGTCTCCAGAGGGAAATCCTCCTCGTACGGCGTCCCGAACTTATCCTGGAGATACCTTGCGGCCGGCAGAGCGTCAGGCGCGATCACTATGTTCTCAGACACTGTTCCCGCGCGGCGTATATCATCGATCCCGCTGCCCATTGTGTAGACAAACGCCTTCCGGAAGCCGCGGCGCTTCAGATACTCGCCCAGCCAGCTGTCGGTCCTGATATCTCCCAGGTCCATAGGGGTCGCCCCCAGGATGCCGACTGTCTGGGAAAGCCCTTCCCCGGAGCCCGTCCCGGCGCTGTTCTCACAGTATTCACGGAAAAGAGCCAGGAAAGCTTCCGCGGCTCCCGCGTCATAATTCCTGGTGCCGTCGCTCCCGACGCAGATCACCGGTTTGCCGGTCTTCTTCTCTATCATCCTCTTCAACGCGTTGTAGTCTGTGGCGATGACCGCCGGGACAGGTGTCCCGATCAGGGCCGTGAACGCGCCGTCTATCTTGTCATTGACGTCATTTATCTTCTCTACCAGCCTGTCATCGCGCCCCAGTATCGCATCCATGTCGCGCAGGCCGGCGCTGAATATCGCGCTGCGTGAGGAAAACCATCTCGGCTCGTCAAAACCGCAGATATTTCCGGCACAGCCGCCCGCGTCGACTACGACTGTAAGCCCGCCGAGCTCGCAGAACACTGCCGCCGCCCCTGACTGGTCAGGCGCGAAGGGTGCGATCTTCAGTCTCAGTCCTCTGATATCAGAGGGCTCTGTGCGGGGAGCCGCGCTGTCGTCAGCGCCGGTCCTGTCCCTGTGCTGACCGCTGAGCGTGACCTCAGCGGAATCCTTTCTTTCCAGGGCCGCGGCGCAGGCCTCAAAGAAATGCCTGACTCCCGTGTAGCCGAAGGGCTGAATATCATCGCTCCACTCCTCGCGGGCTGCCTCCGGGTGATAATACGCGGCATCTTTTCCTATGCTGATATCCACCGGCACCCTGTCCGTGTCATAGTAGATCATCGTCGGTTCAAGGTTCGAATATATCCGGGTCCCCGGACTCTTTTCAGCGATCTGGTCAAGATAGATGAAATCATCATCCGTTATGCTGGCAAATATCTCTTCTACCCTGAATCCGTAGTCCAGCAGGGCAAGTGAAAGCTCAAAGGCGTTGGCGTTGCAGCCCTCGCCTACGGCAAATCTCAGCTCGCCGTATTTTTCCCTGAAGGCCTTCGCGGTCTCCCCGGCGCTTCGCCTGAACTCTTCGGTGTCGGCCCTGCCGCCCAGCGCTGAGGCAAAGAGCTGATACTGTCTGCCGATCTTATCCAGCCTGTACAGCCTTTTCAGCTCGATGTACGGTATCCCCAGTCTCTCCTTCAGATCCTCTGCCGCTGAAAGCGCCTCGGAATTAAGGACGAGATTGAAATTTGCCTGTGACATTTCAAGATACTCATCAAAGCTCTTAGCCCTTGAGATCTCATTTATCCGCTTTATCCCCAGACCGCGCAGTATATCATAGAGCTCGCAGTCATCGGTCAGCGGGGCGAAATTCCCCAGTATATTCACCGTCGTGCTGACACGCTTCGACGGTCTAAGCAGTGAGTAAACAGATTCTCTCACATGCACCATGGGCGGCTTGCGCCCTTCCCTTGTCAGCGCGTACATATAGCAGGGGAGCACCGGGATCCCGACCTTCTCGGAAGCGCTCCGGCACACTCTTTCCATATCCGTTCCCAGCAGCGCGTCCACGCAGGTGATGCAGATCATCACGACGCTGGGCTTCTCGGCGAGGCCGTCATAGACTGCCTGCACGGCTTCCGGTATCCGCTTGAGATGTCTGCCGGTGACGATATCGGTGCTGTCCATCAGCAGATAGAAAAACTTGTCGCTGTAGCCGCCCAGCTCGCTGAGTATGGTTGTATTTCTGCCGCAGCAACCCGGCGAGACCAGGAGCATCACTGACCCCGGGATCGCCAGTCCGGCCCGCTTCACGCCGAAGCCCTGGGCGCCGGGTGAATTGTAAGCCAGCGTAGCCGGCGAGCTGTAGATCAGATGCCTGTTCGATATCAGCTCATCCGGGACATTGCCCTTGCCGGCAGCGGACAGATCAGCTGCTGAAATATAATACGCTTTCTTGATCTCATTATCACGCATTCTGCTCCTCCAACAGTTTCTGAGCCAGCTTCAGGAAGCACTTGCTCACTTCGCAGTCAGGTCTCCCCTCGATAACAGTCATCCCGTTATCCTCGCAGTCATTTATATCCTGGCTGCGGGGGATGTCACCGACGATCTTCAGTCCTCTCTCATCGGCAAAGGTCTTTACCTTCTCATATTCATTGTCCACATTTCTGTGGTTCAGCACGATGCCGTAGACGGAGGCATAGCTCCTGTCCTCAAAATTCTTGACCGCCATATAGATGTTGTTGGCGGCGTAGAGCGCCATCTTTTCGCCGGATGTCACTATGAGCACCTTGTCCGCGTAGCCCTCGCGTATCGGCGCCGCGAACCCGCCGCAGACGACATCGCCGAGGACATCGTAGAGCACTACGTCCGGCTTGACTTCATCAAATACCTGCAGATCCTCCAGCAGGCTGAAGGTGGCGATTATGCCCCTGCCGGCACAGCCGAGCCCCGGTGTGGGGCCTCCGGTCTCTATACAGACGACACCGCCGTAGCCAGTCTTGGAGATCTCCTCCATTGTCTCCGGCTCCCTGTCGTATTCCCTCATAAAATTCATCACCGGCATCGGGGGCTGTCCGCCGAGAAGATTGAAAGTTGAATCCGCCTTGGGGTCGCAGCCAATCTGTATGACCTTTTTCCCAAGCTTCGCGAACGCAGCTGCCAGATTCCCTGTTATAGTCGACTTCCCGATACCGCCCTTACCGTATATTGCTATGCTGAGCATTAAAAAACCTCCGCTGTGCAAAGCTTCCGGCTATTGCATGGCGGAGGATGATATCATATCTTATGCGCGGGACAGGATGCATATCCGTATCCCCGATATCCTTCTCATTCACATACAACGATTTCCGCTCGGAACACCTTGCCGTTAAAGTTGCTATTGTTATGTTCAATTGTCCTGTTGATAATGAATGCTGTCTGCTTCTGCCAGGCTGAAAGCTTTGCATCAGAAAAACAACATCCACGACATTCTATATTGCTATCATATACTTCTGCAGTGAAAAAGTCAAGCAATTCCGCCGGTTTTACTGCTGTCCGCCTGACCTGACGACGCTCGCATGGAGCGCACGAGCCTCCTGAACATCTCTTCCAGGCCGACTTCAGCTTTCCAACCCAGGGCCCTCAGCTTCTCTGTGTCGAGGATGATCACCATCTCCGGGTTGTAGCCGAATGAGCTCACGTCCTCCGGACAGTCAAATCTGACCTTTATCCCTGCCTCCGGGAAAATATCGCACACCAGCTGAGCCATATCACGTATGGACACGGCAGACTCAGTGTTCGAGGCGTTGTAAGCCTGTCCCGACTCGCCGTCCAGCAGTATGTGCAGGATGGCCGAGACAGCGTCCCTGGTGTAGAGATAGCTTCTCACTGTCCCGCCCGAGGTGTGCAGCACGATGTCCTTCCGCTCGATGGCACAGCGGGCAAATTCGGCGAAAACGCGTCCGTCATTGTATTCCACGCCGGCCCCGAAGCTCTGCGAAAGCCTGGCTATCTTTACAGGCAGGCCGTACTCGGCCGCGTATGAGGCGCAGATACACTCTGCCATCCTCTTGCCCTCCGAGTAGCTGCTGCGGACCTTCAGAGGATCAAGATAACCGTAGTCCTGCTCGCTCACCATTCTCTGACCGGGCACACCGTACACCTCAAGAGACGAGAGGTACACCACTCCCCTGACATTTTTCTCCCTGGCAAATTCCAGAATATTTCTTGTCCCTGCCAGTGCCGTCTCTATAGTCTCGGCAGGGTGATCCACAAAATACTTCGAGCTGGTCGCGCTCGCGCAGTGAATAATATAATCTATTTCTCCCGGATATGAAAGACGGTCTGTGATATCACAGACCATGGAATCAAAGCAGGGCCGGCCGGCGATCTCGCCGAATACCCTGTCAGCCTTTTTTTCATTCCTGTACATGGCGATGATCCTGATGCCGGCGCCGCGCACCCTGTCAGCGCAGGCCAGGGCCTTCACGATCTGCGAGCCGATAAGCCCGGTAGCGCCGGTCACAAGCACTGTGCTGCCGCTGAGCCTCCCGAAGGGAAAGCCGCCGCGCGCCAATTCGTCAAGATCCTCCTGAAGCACCGGATCGCCCAGCCCCTCAGGCCTAATGCTGTCATTCATTGTTATTATTCCTTCTCCTGGCCTGCTTCATCCTCGAGTTGATCTCATTGGAAAGACCGCCGAGGCCGAATGCCTGTTCATTTTCCCTGTACTGCATAAGAGCCCTGAAAATATAGACATCCTCCGGTGTGGTTACCTTTATGTTGCCCCTGTTTCCCTCGACAAGATGTATCGGCTTGCCCTGTGAAGTCATGATAGTACAGGCGTCGACCATATTCTTATAGCCGTCAGGAAGAGCGCGCACCTGCTCATGGGCGGCAATAATGTCCTTCAGGTAAAAGCTCTGCGGCGCCTGGGCGGTAAAGGTTTCCTTTCTGTAGGGAACAGAATCGACACTCTCACCGTTTTTGCTGATGATTATGGTCTCATAGCATGATGTCGCCGTGACAGCATTGCCGAATTCCTTAACGCCGTTGATATTTCTCGATATCACGTCGTAGGATACATACGGGCGCACGCCGTCATGGATAAGGACGACAGAATCGCCGGGGTTCTCCTCAGCCGCTCTCTTGAGCTCGCGGTAGATAGTCTCCTGGGCACTGTCCCCGCCCGGCATGATGCAGACGACCTTCGTCAGAAAATACTGGTCGACGAGCTCCTTCATATAATCGATATAATCTTCAAGCACGGCCAGATAGATCTTGTCTATCTCGTTGTGATACTGGAAAAGCTGGAGCGTGTGGACTATTATCGGACGTCCGTTTATCTCAAGGAACTGTTTGGGAATGCCGGCTCCCATGCGTATACCGCTGCCTCCGGCAAAAACTATGGCTATATTCATCAGCCTTGCTCCTTTCTGACAGCAGGCGGCGTGAAATCAAATGTTCTTATCTCCTCGCCTATCGCGTCTTCCCTGTCTATCTCCGCCTGCAGATCCTCCGGGATGTTCCCGAGTATCAGCCAGTCGATGACACGGTCCGACGAATGAGTGTCGATATGGTCAAATGAATTCTCGACATAGCTCTCTACCTTTTCATATTCAAAATCCTTCTGCTCGATGGCGGTCATCAGGCTGCCGAAGTCTGAGCAGACCTTTCCCGGGGCTGATTCCCTGTATGGCCTGTGAAATCCTCGCGACAGCGAATACTGCACCTCGTCGAAGGCAAAGAACAGCATGGGCTTTCTCATGAGAGAATACTCAAATATGCTCGAGGAATAGTCCGTGATCAGCAGGTCCGTAATATAATACAGAGCATTTATGTTGGGATATTTCCCCAGATCAAAAAACTTGTCCTTGTATTTCGCGGGTATGGGCACCTTCTTTGATACCCAGGGATGCATCTTGAAGAAAACTATGTATTCATCCCCGCAGACCTCGCTGAATCTGTCGAAATCTATCATCTCATAGGGATAAAACGCGTCGCCCCTGTCGGTGCCGCGGTAGGTGGGCGCGAACAGGATGACATTCTTGTCTCTGGCGGCGGGGTATTTCTTTAAGAGCTCCTCCGTCTTCTCACGCCTGTTGTCCTCGTCCAGATACTTGTCCAGACGCGGCATACCGGTGGGAAGCACACGCGAAGTATTCATGCCCCAGACTTCTGAGAAGAAATGGGCGATCTTCCTGGAGCCGGCGATGCCGTAGGTGTACTGCCTGTGGCATGACCAGGGCGCAGGGCAGCCGATGTGTCCCCAGCGGCTGTATCCTGACGACTTAAAGCCGGCGCCTGCGTGCCAGAGCTGGATTATCCTCGTGGATCTGTCCAGCATCAGCCAGTCAAGCGTGGGGGCATGATCATCCATAATGACGATATCCGCGTTTGCCAGCTTCCTGACAAATTCAAGCCACTGACGGTTGGTGCGCGAGGGATGATCCTTTATCGAGCAGGCATACTCGCAGATATCGAATTCCTTGTCGAGTCCCCGCTCGATCAGCCTGTCCCTGACGGCCGTGATATTGTTGCCGAGCTTATCGCTCTGCTCAGTAAAGAGCAGGATATTCTTCCTGCCGCTCTTCTTTCTTCTCTCGGACTCATATATCTTGTTGATATAAGGCCTGCTGTTCTTATTGACCCATCTGACCGCGATCGTCTTCGGGTTCATCGTGAAATCACTTTTCTTCTTGACGGCATCCGGCGCCAGCCCTGCCCCGACCTTCTTGGCCGGCAGCACGTACATATAAAAGGGAAGTCTGTCGTCGTCACCGTTGATCACGAACGAGACAGAATAGACCTTATTCTTGTTGTTGTACAGAAATCCTCTGGAAACCGGATCCAGATCATCGGCGATCTTGTATGACAGTCTGGCCTTCGCCATCTGGGAACCGTTCTGGACGACGATCAGAGCATATTCTCCGTACAGTATGGCGCTCTGGCAGCCATTGTTGGTGATATTGATCTCGAGTCTGTAAACATCGTCCTCTGATGAGACTATCTTCCCCTTAAAGCCGCATACATATTCTTCATCCACGAAGTAAAAGCCCAGCGGCGACTCACGGTCTGCTCCCTCCGCGTAATCGATCTTCACAGAGATATAGAGAAATATCCTCTCCCAGTCGATCTTTACAACGGTCGCGCTCATCAGATTTCTGTCTATCAGATATGGCAATGTTTTTCTGTTCTCATCCATCAATATTACTCCTGTTATTCATTGTCAGATTTGTTATGCGGTTCTGTTATTCTGTGCCCTCTGCTGCCTTTTTGGCCTCGGTCGCTTTAGTTGCCTCAGTTGCCTTGGTAGCTTCCGTAGCCTTGGTAGCCTCGGTTGCCTTGGTAGCTTCCGTAGCCTTGGTAGCCTCGGTTGCCTTGGTTGCCGCAGTCGCCTTCGTCGCTTCGGTTGCCTTGGTCGCTTTTGTCGCCTCGGTTGCCTTGGTGGCTTTCGTGGCTTCTGTAGCCTTCGTGGCCTTGGTTGCCTTCTGGGTCTCTTTCTTGGTCTCCTTCTTCTCAGTCTCGCCGCTGTCCTTGCTGCTGTCGTCTGAGCTCGTATAATTCGCGGATTCCTTCGTCTGGCCCTCCACATAGGTATAGCCGCCGTACACAACAACATAATAACCGATGCTGACATTGCTGTAAAGCTCTTTAGCCTTTTCGAACGGCATGTTCACACATCCGTGTGAACCATTATAGTTGTATATGCTGCCGCCGAAAGAGCTTCTCCAGGTGGCATCGTGAAGCCCGACGCCCCCGGTGAAAGGCATCCAGTATGATACCTTGGAAGCGTAGCCGGGCCCTTTGAGGGTCGTGTTGCGTACCATGCTGAATATCTTGAATACACCTGTCGGTGTCATATGAGACTTGCTTACATCGCCGGAAACTATACTCGAGCTCAGGATCTCTTTACCTCCCTTGTAGAGATAAAGCTTCTGATTGTCAAGGTCGACCTCGACATAATTGCCGCCGAGATTGTCACCGGTATTGCCCGAGGCTGTCGTGTAGGGAACGTCCCGGTTCCCGGAACTCTTGTCTGCAAGGCAGGCTTTAATGTCCTCAAACAGCTTGTTGGCGTCAATAGAGTCGCCGCCCGCCGAGGAGCTGAGCTCTATGGTCTTGCCGGCTGTTGTCTTGAAGCTGATCTTATCCTTATCAGGATTGTGGCTCTTGACATAGCCGTTCACGAGCTCCTGCACCTGGTCAGTGTCTATCTGCACTGCCCCGTTTTCATCTATATAGACCAGCGGGATTATCACGTCCCTGTCGATGGTCTCCGTCTTATCATCCCTGAAAGAATAGACGATCTTTACATTCAGATACGCGTTTGCCTCGCTCAGAAGCTTTTCCGCGTTCTCTGAACCTGAGCTTACGGCTGCCTCTTTGTAGAGTCCGGCCTTCTCGACATCCAGCTCGCTGCTGCCGCTCTGGATCGCGGCCTCAGCTGCCTTGATCACTTCATCCGGCACCAGCGTCGTCCCGGCGTCACCGTCCTGCAATACAAACCTTTCGGCGTCCTTGTCATAGGCAAGTACGGCATTTACCGGCGCCCTCATCTCTGAGGTATCCATAGAGACTATCCCGGTCAGCTTTTTCTTCAGGGCATCCTTGTCGTACTGAAAAAGGCCTTCTTCCTTAAAGGCAAGCTGCGCGGCGGTGGTGTTCTTCATGCTGGTCTTGTTCTGGCTGTCCTTGACAGACTGCAGGTCAAAAGAGCTGTTTACCTTCATATTGATATCCGAGGCTTTTATATCCACGCTCGCATCCTTGAACTTCACCTTGAGCTTATAGTCTGAAGCCGCGCTGTCCAGGATCTCCCTGGCCTGGGAAACATCCTTTCCGGACAGGTCTATGCCGTTGAGCGTAGTCCCGTCATAAAATCGCGAGCCCTCCCCGAAAGCAGGAAATCCCAGAGTTCCCGTGGTATAATACCATACCCCGGCGACAGCCGCCAGCGTCGCCAGTACGGCAATGAAAAATATCAAAAATAGTTTCAGACCTGTTTTCATAACGATAAAACTCCCCTGTGACCATTATCTACATATGTATATAATGATACCACAAATCACAGTGTACTATTGGTTTTTATGATTGCTTTTTTATTAAAATTCTCAGTCTATATAACCGCGTGCCGTCAGGAGCTCCGCGCAGAGCACTGCCCCGCCTGCCGCTCCTCTGATCGTGTTGTGCGAAAGGCCTACAAATTTGTAATCGAATATGCTGTCTTCCCTGAGCCTGCCGATGGAGATGCCCATGCCGTGCTCATAATCGACGTCGGCAAGTACCTGCGGACGGTTGTCCTCACGCATATAGCGTATGAACTGCTTCGGAGCGCTGGGCAGCTTAAGCTCCTGGGGAAGGCCGCTGAAGGCTTCCATTTTCTCGATGAGCAGATCCCTGTCCGGCTTCCTGTCACCGGCAAAATTGACAAATACTGCCGCGGTATGGCCGTAGAGCACGGGCACACGTATGCACTGTGAGCTGATCACCGGCGACTGCGCGCGGACTATCCTGTCATTCTCAATATGGCCCCATATCTTGAGAGGCTCGATCTCTGACTTCTCCTCCTCGCCGCTGATAAAGGGGATCACATTTCCCTTCATCTCAGGCCAGTCCTTAAATGTCTTGCCCGCCCCGGAGATAGCCTGATATGTCGTGACAACAGCCTGCGTCGGGACAAATTCCTTCCACGCCGTGAGTACAGGCGTATAGCTCTGTATGGAACAGTTAGGCTTGACGGCGATAAATCCCCTCTTAGTGCCGAGTCTCTTCTTCTGTGACTCGATTATCGCGATGTGCTCCGGATTAATCTCCGGTATCACCATGGGTACGTCAGCTGTCCAGCGATGGGCGCTGTTGTTGGAGACAACCGGCGTCTCGCACTTTGCGTAGCGCTCCTCTATGCTGCGGATCTCATCCTTCGACATATCCACAGCGCTGAAGACAAAGTCAACATCCCGGCACACATTTTCGACTTCCAGAACGCTGTGCACCCTCATATCCTTCACCGCCTCCGGGATGGGAGTATCCATCTTCCATCTTCCCGAGACAGCCTCCTCATAAGTCTTTCCCGCAGAGTTGGGGCTGGCAGCCACAGCCGCCACCTCAAACCAGGGATGATCCTCAAGAAGGCTGACAAAACGCTGTCCTACCATCCCCGTTGCACCAAGTACTCCTACCTTCAGTTTTTTCTCCATAATAATACCCCTTGTATAATATCTTTTAGATACATAAATGTACCTTGATAACTTAATTAATAATTGTTCAATAGGCTTAGTTAAGCCCATGATATAATTGTCCTAGTGTCAATCAGGAAATAGTTCTTTTAC
>Ga0160425_1001257_pt1 | contig 25349 bp, 17 predicted proteins | sample BioMet8_FD_108193 | JGI IMG/M metagenome (GOLD analysis project Ga0160425, IMG submission 108193) | Microbial communities from bioreactor (seeded with sewage sludge) at Lawrence Berkeley National Lab, California, USA - Biofuel... | ecosystem: Engineered > Bioreactor > Anaerobic > Unclassified ...
GTTTACCTGCCCTGATTTAAAATATCCCTGACAGGGTTCAAAACCCTGTCAGGGATGGTAATCACCAAAATTTATTTTCTGATCACAATCTTCTTGATATAATTAGTATCCTTTCCGGTAACGGTTAATGTATAGATACCTTCCGGTAAATCGCCTAAAATGATTTCTGCCAAATATTTACCGTTAGTAGCAACATTCAATTGCTGATAAACAGCCACACCTAACGAATTATAAATCTTTACATCAAAATTTTGTGATTGCACTGAATTTAATTCAAGGGTAAATTGTCCGTTGTTGGGATTAGGATAAACTGCCACTTCTGTCCTATCCAAGCTGTTAATTCCGGTCAGAGTAGCCGTTAACGAAGCAATGCTATATGCCCCATCGCTGTTGGGATATACTTTTCCGGTATAAGCATCTCCGTAAGGATTGCTCAGCATAACGTTTACTCCATCATACTCCTGCCCCTGCGACCATAGCTTGAATGTAACCGGATGATTGGCGGTAAAGCCTTCACCGGAATTCAATGTTGCAAATACCGGAATGGCATTCTCCGTTTGGTTATCGGCTGTGGGCGTCTGGGTTAAAGCCAAAGAACCAACCACTGTTTGTCCGTCAAATACACCGATTTCATCGCCAGCCTGCAGATTATAACCATTGATGGTTGCATCCGAAATATAAATAGTATATACCGGATCGGCTGCATTGCCACCTTCAAAGTTGAAGTGTTGAATTGCTACATTGTTTTTGGTTGATTCGGACTTGGTTCCTGCCGGATAAATCAGCGTTGCCGGTGCATTCATCTTTACAAGATAACCTTCGCCGGGGATAACGTTTCCGATGTTGTTTACCCAATTGGGACCCAGTTTGCGAAGCATATTGCCTGCCGAATTTCGGATAAAACTCAGATTATCGTTCATAATTTCTGTAAAAGCCGTGGAAGCATCCATCGGATAATCGTGGAAATAGCTGATGAACTGATAGCCGGTATTCAGGTTGATAGGCGTGAGCGGATTGACCCGAATTCCTGTAATATCGAAATCGTCAGGGGCGTTCATCTTGACTAAGTATCCTTCGGTAACTATCCAATCACCGATATTGTTTATCCAGTTAGGCCCTAATTTGCGGAACATATTACCACCCGAACTACGCACAAAACTCAGGTTATTGTTCATCAATTCTGCCAGCACAACTGACATATCCGGATTGGATGGCGTAACATAGGATGAAATAAACTGGTAGCCGGTGTTCAAAGCAAATGATTGTGTAACTGTGGCAAGAAAGTCGAGTTCAGCTATGCTATATTGTCCATCGCCATTGGGGAATACATTACCTGTCCAGGCATCGCCATAAGGATTTAATAATGTAACGTTAGCAATGCTAATTTCAGTTTGAGCATTGGCATTCCAACATTTAAAGGTAAAGGAATGCCCCGGTATATAACCTGATCCATTAGCAAGAGTTTGAAAAGCCGTGATGTAATTATCAGTAACGTTTTCGGGACTCGGAGCCTCAGTAAGTGTTAGCATTCCTACCATTGTTGTTCCATCAAAAATAGCAATCTCATCCATGGGTTGCAGGTCATTGTTGTCTAATGTGGCATGATTAAGATAAATTGACCATGTCGGATTAAATGTATTTCCACCAACAAATTGAAAATGTGATGGAAGAACAGAAATAGTAAATTCAGAAGAAGTTGGTCCGTTTCCACAACTATTCACTCCATAAACAGTTAAGATTCCTGAAGCCGCTGCATTTGCAATTTTAATCTTAATTGTATTGGTGTTGGCTCCTGATAAAATGGTTATGCCAGCAGGAATTGTCCAGACATATTCGGTGGCATTGGCAATAGCCGGAACAGAATAAACTAATCCTGACTGTCCCTGGCAGACGGTAGCCGGCCCGGTAATAGATCCGGTAGCACCGGGTAAAGGATTGACGGTTACCACAAGATCTGGAGAACCTGTTCCATTTCCACAATCGTTGCTTCCATGGACAGAAACAATCCCTGATAAAGCTATTGTAGTATAATTTACGGTTATAGCGTTGGTATTGTTTCCTGCAATAATAGTAGCGCCAGAAGGCAACGACCAAATATAATCTGTAGCATTGGTTATAACCGGGACGGAATAATTAACATTGTTTTGTCCCTGGCAAACGGTAGTAGACCCAATAATCGTTCCGGCAGTTGCAGGCAATGGACTGATGGTAACCCAAAAGTCGGGTGAAGAAATGCCATTTCCACAGTCATTCGTTGCATAAACACTAATATTTCCAGAAAGGGCATCTGAAGAAAAATTAACGGTTATAGAATTTGTATTAGCACCCGATTCAATGATGGCTCCTATCGGTAATGTCCATATGTATCCGGTAGCGTTTGTAACAGTTTGGATAGAATAGACTACTCCTGTTTGTCCCTGGCATACGTTAGAATTTCCCTGAATATTTCCTGTTCCATTTGGAATAGTGTTAACGAATATCTGTAAAGGTGGTGAAAGAGAACCATTCCCACAATCATTAGTTCCGTGGACAGAGATATTTCCTGATAAAGCCGTCGAAGAGTAGTTTACGATGATCGAGTTTGTATTATTTCCAGAAATAATCGTAGCGCCAGAAGGCAACGACCAGATATAGCCTGTAGCGTTGGTTATTATGGGAACGGAATAGCTTACGTTATTTTGTCCTTGGCAAACGGTAGTCGTCCCGGCAATCGTTCCGGGAGCACCGGGCAATGGATTAACCATAATTGCAAAGTTTGGAGATATAGTCCCGTTTCCGCAATTGTTAGTTCCGTAAACCGTAACATTACCTGAAGTAGCTGTATTAGAATAATTGACCGTGATGGAGTTGGTATTATTTCCCGAAACCAAGGTTGCACCTGAAGGAATCGTCCAGATATATCCGGTGGCATTGGCAATTTCCGGAATAGAATAGTTCACTCCGGTCTGTCCTTGACAGACAGTGGACTGTCCTGTAATAACTCCTGCTTCACCAGGCAACGGATTGACGGTAACTGCAAAGTTAGAAGATGCAATCCCATTTCCGCAATTATTGGTTCCGTAAACCGAAATATTACCCGAAACGGCTATGTTGGAATAATTGACCGTAATGGAATTGGTATTATTTCCTGTTACGATCATGGCTCCGGCAGGTAATGACCAGAAATAGCCCGTAGCGTTAGCAATAGCCGGAACGGAATAGTTTACATTGTTTTGTCCCTGACAAACAATGGAGGAACCTATAATCGTTCCTGCAGTTCCAGGCAAAGGATTAACAGTAACTGCAAAATTAGGAGAAACCGTTCCATTACCACAATCATTAGTTCCGTATACGAAAATATTTCCTGATAAAGCTGTGGTAGCATAATTTACAAATATATTGTTGGTATTGTTTCCGGCAATAATCGTAGCGTCTATAGGAACCGTCCAGACATATCCTGTAGAATTGGCAATAGTCGGCACCGAATAGTTTACATTGGTTTGGCCCTGGCAAACAGTAGTCTGACCGATAATCGTTCCTGAAACACCGGGCAATGGATTAACGGTAACAGCGAAATTAGGCGATGCAATGCCATTACCACATTCGTTAGTTCCGTATACAGAGATATTCCCTGGTAAAGCCGTTGTTGAGTAATTTACGGTTATCGTATTGGTATTATCACCATTAACAATTACGGCACCTGTTGGTAAATCCCAGACATATCCAGTCGTATTAGGTATCTGTGAAATGCTATACATTACATTACTCTGTCCCTGACATACAGTGTCGGTTCCTGAAATAATACCGGCTTGATCTGGAACTGTATTTACGTTTACTATAAATAAAGGAGATGTTTCTCCATTACCACAATTGTTAGTCCCATTTACAAAAATATTACCCGATACTGCACTTGCCGAAAAATTAACAGTTATCGAATTGGAATTTGCCCCGGCAATAATGGAAGTTCCTTCGGGTAATGTCCAATTATAGCCTGTTGCATAAGTTATAGCCGGTACCGTATAAATAATGTTGTTTTGTCCTTTACAAACGGAGGATAATCCTGTAATAGTTCCGGCATTACCGGGTAATGGATTAACAGTTACTGCAAAAGCAGGAGAAGGCGTTCCGTTACCACAGATATTTACTCCACAAACAGTGATATTACCCGAAACAGCCGTAGTTGAATAATTAACCGTTATGGAATTGGTATTATTTCCGGAAATAATAGTTGCCCCGGACGGAAGCGACCATACGTAACCGGTTGCAGTTTCAATAGCTGGAATAGTGTAAACAATACCCTGTTGTCCTTGACATACAGTCGATGTTCCTGTAATAGTTCCGGCAACAGTTATTGTATTAACGACTACTGTTGTTGACCCTGAATACTCGGAAGGACATACGCCGCTTTTTATTTCAGCTCTGTATTCCCAGTTTCCTTTTTGAGATGGTGTTTCCGAGTATGTTGGATTGGTATTATTTATTGTTATCCAGTTAGTGCCGTTAAGTCTTTTTTGCCAGCGAATAATATTCCCGGTATAATTATTTAATGATAGAGTTCCGGTGGATGAACCAAGGCAAATTGTACTTCCTCCCGACACATAACCACCTACCGTATGTTGGCTTACATTTACCTGTACAAAGGACGTAGTATCCTGGCAAATATTATGATGATTAATTATTGCCCTGTAAGCGCCAGTCTGCGAGGCAATATATATTGAATCGGTAGCCCCTGGTATCAAATTTCCATTTTTAAGCCATTGGTATGTTCTTCCGGCGGCAGAAGGTACTTTAAGTATTACGGTTTCACCTTCGCATAACGATGTTGAACCGATAACCGTAATAAACGCCGGAGTATAAGTAATGGTTATTTGCTTAATATTAGTTAAGCTCCATCTTCCATTACTATCATGGGTACGATAATATATTTTATGGTCTCCTGCAGGATAGCAGCTTAGATCGGCAATAAATGACTGTGATATGGACGATGATGGCTGCGGAATTAATACCTCTGTAGCCATACCCCAACCAGGATCGTTATCAACAAAATACTCTATTTTATCAATCAGCTTTTCTTCAAATTCCATTTTATAAAAAGCAGATGTTTGTACAATACTCCAGCTTCCATTGTTTTGTTTTGCCCGTATGTAGAGTGTGTGAATGCCGTTAGTAATATTAGACAAGGGTATGTTGAACAATTCGGTTGCGTTTACGGACTGGTTAACAGGAATATTGGTTCCGTTACCTATCCCAGGATCAGAATCAATAAAGTATTCCAGCTTTGTCAATACAGAACTTATCGGACTAAATTTATAGAAATGCTGAATTTCTATAATTCCCCATGCGTTTTCATTCTTTGCTCTGATATAAAGTTTATGAAACCCGTCGGATAAATTAGTTAATGGAATTGAAAAATTTTTTTCAACAGTAGTTGCCGGAGTGATGGATAATTGGTTGCCATTGTCCCAACCTGGATCTGTATCAATAAAATACTCAATCTTTTGTACCAATGGGTTTTGACACGAGAATCGGTATAAATGTAATTTATTGGTAAAACTCCATTTCCCATTTGCATCTTTAGCCCTTATGAAAAATATATGAATACCGTTAGAAACAGTATTTAAAGGAATGTTAAAATTTTGAGTAATATCAGGTGAAGGTGTTATCGAAACAGAAACGCCATTACCAAATCCTGGATCTGTATCAATAAAATACTCTAATTTTGTTAAATTAGGTTTTATTAATGTATCCCCAATATTAGAATTTGCTAATGAATATAAAGGCCCACCTTCTGCAAAACAAGCCTGCATCCTTAAAGCTTGATCTGGAGTAAAATTTGCGTAAGCCTCATCAAATGTATAATCCATAAAGTCTTGGTAATTAATTCCTGGAGAATTTGATGACCATGCATCCACAACTATTCCCGTCGGAGCACCAGATGTAGCTACCGATTGATTTGGGGTGTCATTACAATAATCTATCCCTTCACAACAGTTTCCAGAAGTGCATTGATAAGGATTTGATGAATCATCACCCCAAATATGAAAAAGATTAAAACAATGCCCTAATTCATGAGAGGTAGTCCCGCCTCCATTGTAGGGGTACGTAGTTCCGGTTAATCCAAAATATTCGTAATGAATAACCAATCCATAGGTGGAGTTGACTCCGCCACTCCGACTTTGATAAGGAAATTGTGCATAACCACAGAGCCCTCCGCTTAATTTACAAATCCATATGTTTAAATATTTATTCGGATCCCAAGCATTATCGCCACCTTGGGCGGTAAATTTAACTGCATCATCGTTTTTTGTGAATGATGTTTTATTCGTATGTATCCGTAATATACCATTGGTTGGGTTGCCATCAGGCGCTGTTTTTGCAAGAACAAATTGTATAAGCGTATTGGTTTTAAGAGAATTCGGGAAGCCGCCCATAGAATGAGGATTTTGTCCACTATAATCACGGTTTAGTATCTCTATTTGTTCATAAATCCGCTGGTTTGGCAGATTTTGATCAGAGGAATTCCATACAATATGCACCACAACAGGAATAGTAACAACATTGGTTCGTCCTTTTATTAGATAATCTGGGTATGTTGTTACCCATTTATTGGTATAGTCCTGTAGTTGTTGTAGCGCAAGTTTCACTTGTGGATCGTTTAATTCTTGATTATGTAAATAATCCATTGTACCGCAAATTCGTTGCGGGAATAAATTTGAACAGATCGCTAAAGTGAAACTTATAACAAGTATAATTTTCCTTACCATAATTAATGGCTTTTAGCTTTCACTGTTACATTAATTCCTGAAACATTGTTCCCTGATGCTGGCATATTTATTTCGTAAATAGCGGGTATGGATGGCATGCCTGATAAAACATAGGGAGTTGGTCCCCCAAATATTCCGCAATCCGTGCCATCATTGCCTGCACCTATAGCCGGAGAACCCGCTTTGAGTTGCCATTGCCCATCGGTACTATAACCCGTGGCTCCAACAAAAACATTATTCATATTGACATTTTGCTGGTTGTTATTATTGTTTGGAAATTGGGTTCCATTTCCAATGTTGTTAAAATACACATTATTATTTAAGGTTTGATTTCCGCTTCTTTGAATGTTATTTGTTATGGTTGAATTGTAAATATTTACAGGACAGTTAAATATATTATTGTTAATGATGCAATAAAAATTATTTGGCAATCCAACTCCACTGCCATAGTCACCATAGAAAAAATTATTTGAAATAACTATATTATTAATAATTTCAGAGCCACTCGAATTAGCAATACATCCTCCACTTGAAAAATAGTTATCGCCTATATAAATATTACTAAATGAAGTTGTGCTTTTAAAAGTTATATCTTGTAATTTGTTTTTAATTATTTCAATATCCCCCACATTTATTGTTATTGTGCTATTGATGACCAATCCCATTATCTTTGAAAAGGAACTTCCAGCATTAAAAGTAATTGTTCCAAATATGGCATTATTTAAATTAGCCTGGGTTTGCGGATTTTCTGTTAAAAAATATCCAGGTCCAATAATAATCAGAGGTTTGGTAATAGCAATATTTCCATAAGAAACTGTTGAACCTTCAAAATAGAGTGTATCATTTGCAGAAGCCGTGTTTTGAGCAGTAGTGAAATTCGTAAAGTCGGCATCAATGCCTGGGTTGTTATTTACCCGCCATACGGTAGCATTTGCTGTTGTTATTGAAAAAACAGCAATAATTAATAAAATGGTAATTTTGTTTTTCATAGGTTTGATTTTTAAAGTGTTTGTTTAATTTGATAATTTTATTTATTAACTACAAAGCTTACCAATCCTGAGTCTTCAGGAACAAAGTGTACTCTGTTTTAATACTTGATTAGTTTTTCATTATATACTTCATTCCCAGCCTCAATTTTTACCATATAAAATCCACGTGGCAAAGCAGAGATATTAATAGCGTTTTGGTTGTTGTTTAGCCTTCCGGAACTTACAAGGCTTCCATTAATAGTATATATCCAGTAATTACAAGATTTAAATGTGGCATTGCCTGTTTGAATGTGAATGATGTCGTTGGCTGGATTGGGATAAACATGCAAATTGGGATCGTCATTTTCATTTATTCCGACGTTGATTAATTCCGATAAGGGACGATAAAATACACCAGCAGAGGTGCCAGCAAAAATTGTTGTTTCATTGACGGCTAATGACCAAATATTTTGATCTGTTAATCCATCATTGACAGCAGTCCAGTTTTGTCCGTTATCGGTAGAAAGGAATACGCCACTACCAATAGTTCCTGCAAATAGGGTAATTCCACTGACAGCAAACGAACGAACATTTAGATTTGTTAATCCATTATTAACCTGAAACCAATTTTGTCCATTATCAGTGGATAAAAATGCACCACTATTATAAGTTCCTGCAAAGAGGCTATTCCCAATGACAGCAAACGATAGTATCTCATCATCAGTTAACCCATTATTTACCTGAGACCAGTTTTGTCCATTATCAGTAGAAAGGAATACACCACCTCCAATAGTTCCTATAAAGAGGTTATTCCCAATGACAGCAAAAGATAGGATAGTATAATATTCTATTAATCCATTATTGATAGCAGTCCAGTTTTGTCCATTATCAGTGGATAGAAAAAAACCACCAAACTCAATTCCTGCAAAAAGATTATTCTTATTAATTGCTAAGAAAGTAATATGAAGATCTGTTAATCCATTATTTACGGCAGTCCAATTTTGTCCATTATTGGTAGAAAAGAATACACCACCACCATAGGTTCCAATAAAGAGATTATTTTCACTGACAGCTATGGTGTAAATATGGAAACATAAAGAGCTATCCAATCCATTATTTACGGCAGTCCAATTTTGTCCATTATCAGTAGAAACATAAATACCCCTTCCCCAGGTTCCAGCAAAAAGGTTATCTCCAATAATGGCAAAAGACAAAATATCTTTATCCCTAGGTCCATTGCTTTGTTGCCATTGGGCATTGGTATGGATCGTAAAAATCAATAAGAAAACAAGCATTAATAATTGATAAAATTTTTTCATGTTTTATTATTTAAGTTGTTAATTATTTATTCCTGTTTTCAGCCAACTCACCCCAGCCCCTCTCTTGGGAAGAGAGGGGTGAGGCAGTGGAAGATTGAGAGATTTGTCTTTAATTTTACTTTTCATTTGTTTTGCTTTTCAATTTTCGACTTACCCTGATTCCTTGATGCTCCTCCCTTTTCAAGGGAGGTTGGGAGCGTTTGTTTCTATCCGGGAAAAAGTTTATTGTTTTTTTGATTTCGTTGTTTAAACATAGAATGTCTTTTAAATCGTAAATCTTCATTCGTAATTAATTACTCCATCTTATGGTAAATACATGTTGGTTTAGGACAATCTGTGTTTCGTTTTCCATTGAGTAGTTGCACACATTTTCTTTTATTAAAATAGTACTTACTTCCAACTCCGAAACTTATTCAAATTCCAAAATTTGGGGAACCGTATCCTCTTCTTCTTCTTTATCTCTTTTTTTTCTTCCTTTCCTGATAGTCCCCCTATTCTTTCTATAGCTATTACTATTATTGCTAAATTTGTAGCCTACTGAAAGGCCAATAACTCTATTCTTTAATGTACTTGCAAAATTTGTAGTATTCGGTGTTAAATTTGCTAATCCCAATCCATATTGAATATTAAAAATAAAAGAGCTAATCCCGACACCTGCTCCTAAATTTATTCCAAAATCAATTGGTTTAATAGTACTATTCATTTCTGCAAATGTGACTATTTTTAATTTATTTCCTGATAGTGCATACCCCACATAAGGACCAGCATAAAATAATAGACATATTTGTTCAAAATCAATTTTATACACCGTATTTATTGGGAGTTCTAAGTAGTATAAGTTCACTTTATTTGCAATAAGACTTATGCAACCTTTCGTTGAAAACAATAATGCTGGTTCTAACGAAATTTTATCCGAAATGGGAAACTCAGTAGTAATACCAAAATGTAAACCAAGTATTGTTTTGTAATAATCGCCAATAGTGACACCTCCATCAGTGCCACCTTCATCTTTAATAAGCATCTTTGCAAAATTTGTTCCTGCTTTAACTCCAAATTTAATCTGAGCAAAAGATGGTATTGCTATAAATAGCAACAACACTAAAGAAAATAAACAAATTACTTTTTTCATAGTGAATAATTTTAAGTTTCGCTTGCTCATTTGGCTTTTCAGCATTCGCCCCCGCTTTGGAATTCTTGTGCGGGACAAGTCCGTTTTTTTAAGTGGGTTCTAACTCCACTTTTATTTTGCTTTTTTTAACCACAAAGTGCACAAAGAAGGCACAAAGGGTATTGCGTTTTTATATTATTTAGCCTTGCTTATCAGCCAACTCACCCCTGTTTTCAACCAACTCACCCCTGCCCCTCTCTTGGGAAGAGAGGGGTAAGGTGGTGGAAGATTGAGTGATTTGTTCATTTATTATGCTTTTAATTTGTTGTACTTTTCGACTCAGTTTTCATTGTTTTGATAGAAGATTTTATATTTTGTTCTAATTTCCTTTAATTATTAATTACCAGAAACATGAATGTGATAGCTAATAATGGGAACGAGTTTATTCCTTCTTTTAACTATCCCCCCTGGTAGTTTTTATGTTAAAAAAGTACATGATAGATCAAATAATATCTTCAATGACAAGGTTCCACACATCATTTTTATTTAAAATGAAACATTAAAAACAGGGCTCCTCCAAAATTATCATTATCCATTGTAAATGTTTTTTGTCCTCCGGTTTTATAAATTTCATTTTTTACTTTTGAATTTTCAAAATCCATAGATTGTACTTCCTGTTTCCCATCTCCTTCATAGCTATATGCCACTCCCCAACCGAATTCACCTCCGATAGAAAGTTTAGGAGCGAAAAAGTATTCCACTCCTATAAATGCTCTTAACATGCCGGTTATTTTTAAACCTTGTTCATAGAACGTAACTCTTTCGCCTGAATAGGGTAGATTATTGCCAAAATCATAACTTGTAGGATTGGGATTAGATAATGAAAATGCGTTTCCATATTTAAATGATTCATCTCTTTTTTCATATCCTAATAATATTTCGGCTCCATACTCTGCTTGTAGTCGTCCGTATCCTGAACGTTTTTCCAATCCATATCCCAAAGTAATGTTTGTAAAATTTGTAACATGTTTATCCGAAACAGTAGTAGATGGTTCTGGTATTTCTTGTCCATCTTTTATTACATATTGCTTATCATCTGTAGAATTAAAAGCTACTCTTAGCTTGATTCGACGAGCTAAGTTGGCGGTTATAAAATTTTTTGCAATAATTGTCTGTCCTGATACAAAATCAGTTTTAACATCTGAGGTATTGTTAAAAATTTTAGTAAATGGTCTTGCATCAATGCCGATAGCCCAGTCTCCGGCTTGTGGTAGGATGGGAATACCTTGCTTGGATTTTAGAATAGAGTCCTGTGCATTTATATTGGTTGCCAGTAGCACAAAAAAAATGGCATAAATTATATTTTTCATTATTTTAACTTATTGGTTAGTATAAATTAGTTATTATCATCAAAATATAAATCAACTATTTTAACAGCATTTTTGAATACAGTTGTATATTCTGAAGAAAGATGATAAACTCTTCGCACGGTTTTTGTTTTAGGTATTATTTGAGTTTCATCCCATATCTTCTGATTATACTCAAAATCATTTGCAAAAATTATAACATCTACATTCTTAGCACCAGCAGGAATTTCAAGAGTATAACTACCATCGCTACCAACAGTTGTTTCGTAGGTTAGCTCACCATAAGTAAGCGAAGGATTGGGATTTTGAACAAGGTCGCTTGCATTAATTCTGGCAATAATTTTCGAATTAGCAGGAGCTTTTTCCCAATAGATACTATAATAGTTTGTCGTATCATTAGTAGCATCCAGATTTGCATAAGCATATCCCTTGATAACAGCTTTAGTCATGTCGGAAATGGATGTATCATCATCCAGCTTGGTACATGACATTTGAATAAAAGAACAAAAAACAATCAGCGTAAACAGTTTTAGTAAATTTTTCATATTTTTTCATAATTTAAATTTTGCCTACTCATCTGGCTTTTCGGCATCCGCCCCCGCCTTGAACTACCTGTGCGGAACAAGTCCGTTTTTTAAAGTGGGTTCTGACTCCACTTTTTTTTAACCACTAAGTGCACTAAGGAGGCACAAAGAGCTTGAAGGTTTTTATTAATAGTAAATCGGTTTTTCAATAAATCATGTAAATATTATGGTATAAATAATGCTCAATGAAAGTGAATATAAAAATGTAGAGGCAACCGCTAAGGTAGCCTCTACAAAATGAAATTTACTTTTCGAATCTAAAGGAGAACTCAATAGAAGTTGCATCAAAGCGAATCATAGCAATGTTTTCTTTATTGTTATTCATAAAAGCGAATTGGCTTTCTGATGAGTTTTCTTTATTTAAAATAAAGCCTGCCTTTTCCAGTTTTGATTTTAAATCTTCGGCTATCAACTTGCCTTTGCCTTCGCCTTTACCCGATAAAGAGATAGAAAAATATATGCCAGTTAATTTTGCTGCCGGATTGAGGCGATAGCCAACGGTTTCTTTATAGGAGTACCATCCATTGCTACGCGATACTTCGATTGGAGAAGCAACAATTTCATCAAAAGATAATGAACCACGGAAAGAAGCATTATTATTAATTCTAATGTAAGGAATTTCAATCGTATTATAAGAATAGGAAAGTCCCTTAAACTCATTATTAACATTTGCGGAAGGTGGGGACATCCCTCTTGCTAAATATTCTTTTGCTATTGAGTCGGCAAGTCTGATTGAATCTTGTATCGCCTTTTCTCTTTCTTCTTCTCTGGAGTAATTACTTCTACCGGAAATTGAACCATGATTATTTGCTGGTTGATTGGATGCGTATTTCTTTTCTAATGCTTTGATAATAGTGATGATTTCTTTTACACCCATGCCTCCGCTTATGTTGTTTATCCTGTTTTTAGAAATGGAAGAAACGGCCGCATTAGCCACCGAAGCAATGTTAAAATAATCGTTGTATGCTAATTCCTGCCCCCTTCCATATCCAAAAACGTGCATGAGGAATTCATCTAAGCCACCAATTTCTGCATAATCCTTTTTCCCCACCTGTTTGCCTTTTTTATCAATCAGGATGTATTTATTGCCGTCCTTTACTACGGTAGTATTTCCATAAAAAGGAATGCTGACCTCTAATTCATACTCTGGTTTAATAACCTCTTCTCCATCAATATTGATAAAACCAATTTTTTTCTTATCACCAACAATTACTAATCCATTGCTGTAATACGTTAAATCGTATTTTGCACGGATTATTTTTTCACCCTTTTTATTAATTATTCCCCATTTATCGCCATCAAAAAAACTTGCATAACCGTCAACGAAAGGTAATATTCTATTAAAGTCTTTGGATGGTTTAATTATTTTTTCTCCTTTAATATTCAGGAAACCCCATTCTTTACCCTCGTTATCGGAATACGGGATTAATCCATCGGACATTTGTGAATAGAGAATATCGGCCTTAAGTTTGATAATTTCTTTGCCATATTTATCAATAAAACCTCGTTTAATAATTTGTTCGATGCTGTCTTTATCCTTGTATTCGGTAAGCTCAACCAAAGCTATTCCTTCCGAAAAATTTTGTACATAGGAATAAATAGGTTTGATAATAACTTTCCCTGTTTTATCTACGAATCCCCATCTTCCATTATCCGTTTGGAAACAAGCCATTCCTTCAACAAAGCTTCCTGCGGCTTCCACTGATTTGCCATCGGCCTCCTTTAACTCAAAGACGGTTTTACCTTGTTTGTTAATATACATGATTTGCGAATTTTCCTTAGCCACTGCGGCAAGTCCTTCATAGAATAGGGTTGCCGTTTTATATTCATCGCCTATTTTTTTTGTCTTTTCTTCGGCAGTATAAAATTCATATAATCCATCTTTGTTCTTAACTTTTACTATGCCTTCAACGGCGTAAGACGGTTCGTTTTCCCATTCGTTTGCGATAATAATATTCCCATTCATATCAATTAATCCCCAACGATCGTCTTTGTCTTCTTTAAATGGGAGATAGGTTAGTACTGTTTGATTGTTTTGGGGAATAAACAAACGTTTAATACTTCCCCAGAAAATGATAACAAGGGCAATAAGGATAATGCCTATGCCCGAAAAAAGTAGAATTTTTTTCATGTTTTGTGATTTAAGTTGTTAGTTATTTAGCCCAGTTCATCAGCCAACTCACCCCTGCCCCTCTCTTGAAAAGAGAGGGGTAAGGCGGTGGAAGATTGAGAGATTTGTCTTTAATTTTACTTTTCATTTGTCAGTTTTTTCGCTTTTCGACATATCCTGATTCCTTGATGCTCCTCCCTTTTCAAGGGAGGTTGGGAGGGTTTGTTCCAACGAAGTTAGTCCTGCTTTCAGCCAACTCACCCCTGTTCATCAACGAACTCACCCCTGCCCCCTCTCTTGGGAAGAGAGGGGTAAGGCGGTGGAAGATTGAGAGATTTGTCTTTAATTTTACTTTTCATTAGTCAGTTTTTTCGCTTCTCGACATATCCTGATTCCTTGATGCTCCTCCCTTTTCAAGGGAGGTTGGGAGGGTTTGTTTCAATCCGGGAAAAAGTTTATTGTTTTTTCTCAATTTCAAGTGTTTCTTGTGCTTTCTTAGCATTAGATTAATTTATCATTCATGACTAATAGACATTCCATGTTCCGGCTATATTTAATAGCATTATCCTTTTTGCAAATACCGCCTGTCGTTGATTTAGTCGTTTTAAACATGGAATGTCTTTTAAATCGTAATTGATAATTCGTAATTCGTAATTCGTAATTGATACATCGTACATCACACTTCCTTTTCCATCACCACTGCAACTTCCGTTTCTTCGCCGGCGGTGATTATGGCTTCACGGGTTATGGTTTTGTAGCCTGCCAGCGTGAAGATGGCGGTGAACGTACCGGGTATCAGTTCATAAAAAGATACTTCGCCGTTTTCGTCGCTCAACTGGGCTTCTTCCACTCCGCTGAGTTGTGTATGCACATTCAGCAAGGGTTTTCCTTCGGCATCGGTGATGGAGGCAAACAGATCGCCGGTATCGGTTTCGGGTTCGCCTTCTCCGGGACGGATTTTGTGTTGCATCATACCGAAATCGAAATAATCGCCAACACGTTCGGGCGTGGCACGGAATTTATACATCAGCAGTCCTAAGTTTCCCCAAAGGGTCTGGCATAAAAGTGCAAAGGCTTCGTTGAGCTGATCGGATACGTTAGTTTTTCCTTCGCCTTTTATTTGTTGATTTTTACGGGTAAGTACCATCAGGTCGTAAAAAGTTTTTGCTTCTGTAAATACGGTAGCCAAATCGGGATATTTTTCAATATTTTGAATGAATGCACCAAAATTCTTGATGATTTGCTCGTAGGTCTGATGATAATAAATATCCGAATAGCCTCGTGGAAAGATGCTGATGTATTCAGGAGTTTTTTTAGGATATTTCAGTTGTATCTGCAGATCGTAGAGGTGTAATTTATTGGGGATGGTATCCACTAAGTCTCCCCAGCGGGCTGTTTCGCCTTTAGCTCCCGAGCCTGCACTTCCAAGAGTTTCCTGAATAAGTTTATATGCATCTACCTCCGGACGGGTGTTGTTCAGCATATTCAGGATATCGGAATCAGCTTTTCGTTCTTCTAATTTGATAACATGTCCTTGAATAAAATTAAGATATTGCTTTCTCCTTGTATTAAAATACAGGAAAAAACGATTACGTGTAAAAGGGATGTAATTGCTCATTGTAGTTTTTTTAAGTTGATAATAGGATTTATAAGGTATGTTAAGTAATGTCAAAACATTGATAACTCTTTTATTATTAGGGTAAAAAAACACTGTTGTAATGAATTGCATGAGGCAGAATGCCTGTTATGAAAACAGCATAAGCATTCTTATCATGTGGAATACCTGATGTGAAAATCGCGTAAGTATTCTTGCTATGCGTAATACCTGTTATGAAAATAGTGTAAGCATTTTTGTTATGCGTAATATTTATTATGAAAGTTGTGTAAGCATTCTTAGCATTCAGAAACCTTGTCCCGAAAGTAGCGTATGCATTCTTTCCGTTCAGAATACCTGTTTTAAAAATAGCGTAAGCATTCTTAGCGTTCAGAATCTTTGTTGTGAAAACTGCGTAAGCATTCTTAGCATTCAGAATCCTTGTTGTGAAAACCGCGTAAGCATTCTTGCTATTCAGAATACCCGTTTCGAAAATGAAATAAACATTTAGCGTAGTAAAAATTATGAAAACAGATAGAAAGGCAAAGGTGTATTCATTAAATAATGCTTCGATTATTGTAACAGACCGTTTATTTGTTCAAAGAACGATTCAGATATTTTACGATTCAAATATATTACAATAAATAGCTGATTTTTAATGGAAGGGGAGTTATTTATTATTTGGCAGGTTTCCGGGGGTATTTGGTAACTTTGTGGGGGTATTTGGTAAATTTATTTTTATAGAATAGCATTTTCTAAAAGAAATTTTGCTGTTTCGGGGCAAAAAATTACTCCATTTCCGGGGGATACATGCTTTTTTATTATCAGGAATGGATGTCTCTTTTGTGTAACCGGGAACTGGGGATATACCGGTGTTAATTAAAATCATTATTGTCCGATAAAAAGTATTTGGACTAAAGTCCTTCAGGTAATTACAATTTGTAACTCCAGGCTTAAGTCTGGAGTTAATGATATATTGTAAGTATTAGGTTTTAATTTGTTAAGATAATTTTTATTGGACAATAATGAAGGTTTAGATAAAACATCAGTCAATCATTTTTTATACCGGGCATCAATTAAATCTTCCGGTAATATCGGAAATGTCGAACTTGCCGTTGATTTCCTGAACCTCAATTTTTCCATGTAAAATATCAAAAAAGAAATTCCTGATTTTTTCAAAGGTTAATTTCACGGGTTCGCCTTTATCGTTAACTCCCATATCGTAATTCTTAAGCAACTGCGAACCTAAGCTGGCAGCGGTTAATAGAAAATGGTTTTGAAATTTATCAAAGTCCAAAAGGTCGGCTGCCAACACTTTACCTACCACCGTATAACTTCGTAAGGTCTTCTGCATTTCGGCATTGGTAAGGGTAGTTCTGACTTCGTCCGTTGTAAGGTTCATCTCAATTTTACCGGAATTTACCGACTGCTTGCATCCTTTATAAAGTGAACCAAGGTCGGCTAAACTCAGATTATAAAACTTTGTGCCGGGGATGGTAATTACTTTTTCGATGGAAAATGCACTGGGAAGCAATAGCCATATTTGTTGGGCGGCTTTAACGGATGGGCTGTTGAAGGTACCAATCAATGAATTGGTAATATCAATATTTTGAGTGGCAAACACGCCACCTATCACTACACAATTTTGCAGGATGATTTCATCGGCATAAATGCTACCGGCAACAAATGCATTATAAAGGGTAACACTTTTTGCATTGATGTCGGAATAGAATGTCAGGTTACAATTCAGGGCGCGCGAAACGATGGAATTTGCCGAGCCAACGCTCTTTTTGAATGAGATATTTCCTTTGGCTTCGCCATTAACATACATTTCGAGTTGGGTAAATACGGCTCCCCGAATTTCGGTATCCCCTTGCTGAATCTCCAGCTTATGGGCATAAACGGCTCCTTCGATAATGGAATTGCCCTGTATGGTTATTGTCCTGTCCAGTTCGGCAATCTTTTCCGGAAGGATAGAACCTTTAATTAAATTGTCTTTGAGTTGGATATTATTTTCGTTGAAACGAAGTTCTTTTAATTCTGTCATGGAATAATATTTTAAGGTTTATTGTAAAATGGTTGTGTTAATAGATGCAATGTTTGCTATTTTCTGAATCATCTCCCTTACACGCACTGAATGCTGATCATTGGCAGAACATGAATGGTTTAGTTCTGTATTAAAATAGAGACTTATACTTTTTTGGTCGTCGGGTGTAGGTTTACCCCAGCTTACCGAATTAGCCGAAAATTGTTCAATAAGTTCATTTTTATGATTTTTATCTTTAAGTACTGAGATAAAGTCGGGGCTAAAGACGGTTTTGTCCATTTGATTATCAGTATTGTTTGTTTCGATAAAACATACGGGTGCGAATATTGAACTGGATACACTTTCGTTAAGCATGCTTTGGCTGATGGTTGCGTTTAGTTTTTTTTGTTGCCAAAGGAATATTTTAGCCTGGATAAGTGTGTCCAATGCTCTTTTTTTAGTGAGTGATGCGCTTATTTTTGATTGTAAATCGCTGCTTTCTGCTCCAAAGATTGCTACGGTATTCACTAAGTCGTTATCGGATGTTCTTATTTTCTGATTGTCGGTTTCTTTTTTAAAAACAAATGCCGGCTTATCCAATTCAAAAATCCTGTTCGATAATTCATGGTTAAGATCGTCGAATATTTTCCCATAACGGCTCGATATGCGGGTATAATCAACTTCCATCTGCTTGGTCTTTGCAATGCAGGATTGGGCTAATTCTTTAAGGTGCATCAACTGGGCATCTATGTTTTGTGTTAGCTCGGCTACCTGCTGGCTTATCTCCGAACGGATATAACTAAAAAACCCACCGATAATCGTATTTGCAACTTTCGTCGAGTTTGCGTTTTTCGATACAATTTCCGCCGTTTCTGTAGCAACTACGGCTCCGGTAAGTAAATCTACATTGGCTCCGCAATGCTGTACGCTACGGTCGAAAGCATCGGTGTCGACATGGATATTTACATCAACGGGTATATTTACATTAACGGAAGTGCTTCCACCATTCTGAGACGCCCCATATGAAACGGTTACTGTTTTAGAAACAGTTTCTCTGTATGTTCTTGTATAGCTCATACCCTCGTCATTTAAATGGTTAGATAATTGTTAGATTGAAAGAGACGTAATGCCAAATCATTCACCCTTGATGATTTGGAAGAAGCCGAAAGCAATTTGCTGAATTCACTTTGTATCTCCTGCGAGGGTGAAGCATCCTGCGACCATTCTAATTGAGCGAATTCGGTATATGCCGCATTTTTAATGACCGATTTTACCTGAAAAGATAATTCAGCATCCGTTACAATGACATCAATATTTTTATGCTCGGTTTTATCCCTATTGCATTCATAAATTACAACAGGGATATACGATGTACCCACTTTTGCAATGCTGTTGTCATTGATCAATATTTGATCGGTCAATTTTTTTTGAACATTCATCTCATGGATAAATCCTTTCATGGAGTTTATCACATTAAACCCTTTTTGTTTAATGTTGGAAGCAATTATTTTCTGGCTTACCGAAATGGATTCTAATTGTGTTATGGGTATGGTTGCCGTTAAATGTTTTGTCCTGTTCGAAACCTTATCAATTTCTTTACTGGCGAAATTAATAGTGGGCTTATCGAGTTCAAAAACCCTGTTCTTCAGATTTACATTTAAACCATTAAAAAGTTTGATGTATCTGCCGGCAATCATGTTGTAATCGCGCTGCATACGGTTTTTGATGCCCAGCAGGGCGTTTTTTTGCTGAGCTAATTGCATTAACTGCGAATCAACTTCACTTTGTAGTTTCGCTAATTTTTGTGAAATCTGAGAGCGTATTAACGAATAAAAACCTTTGTTTACGTTGTTGCAAACATGGTCTGCCGCTTTTGCTTCTGCGGCTATAACGGCAGTTTGCATCGCAACTACTGCGCCGGTTGTCCCGTTTACATGTCGCGAAACATTGCTCAGTTCTTCAGCCATCGGCTGAGTATCTACTGTATAATTAAATGTTGCCATAATTTCTTAAATTATAGAATTAATCATTATCCGTTTTATCATCATCCGAAATTTCAATGCCTCCACCAAAAAGCTCTACTAATTCATCATTCGACATCGCGTCTAATTCTTCTTCTTTTAATTTGGTTGTTTCTAAAAGCGAATCAATGACGTCTTGTCTTGAAAATATGGGAAATTTATCTTCCGTTTCGCCTTCATTTTCATCTTCAATCTCTTCATCTTCATTTTCGTCTTCATCAGCAGATTCTTCTTTTATTTCCAAATCTTCTTCGCTTTCAGCTATGTTGTCAAATTCTTCATCGGGCAATGCCTGTTCTTTTATGTTTTCTTCATGGGATTCCGGTTGTTTGGTTTCGACTATGACTTTATTTTCAATTACATCAATATCGTTTTTTGCCGAATACTGGGGAACTGTTTCCGTAACCAAGTCGTCATCTAATTCTTTTAAAGCATTTTTGGCAATCACCGGGAGATTTAAGGAAATGTGCTCGTAGGTTATTTCTTCAACGCTTGGCACAGGCGGCATTTCGGAGACTTTAGCAAACAACGGATTAACCGAAATCAGCGGTTTGCGTCTTTCGTCTAATTCCTGTAGTTCGCTTGCCGCTACTGCGGTATCTTTTGAGTTTCCATCACGAAGAATGGCATCATAATAATCAATATGCTCAAATTTTTCAGCCTTAAGGTCAATATCTTCTTTCAGGCGTTCCATATAGCCTTCAAATTCTAATTGCACATTTTGAAATTCCTTGGATTGTAATTCGAAAGCGGCAAATACTTCGGCGGAATTGTCGGTGGCAGTTACTACCGTTGATTCTAACGAACCTCCGGATTGTTGCATACTGTCTTCCGTTTTTTTCAAAGAAACCATCGTGTTATAAGCGGCAACATAATCGCGTAAACTTGCACGCATCAGGTTAATCAAATCGGCGCTTTCAGCCCGGTTACGTCCATAAAAATCTTCTGTATCCTGATGCCATTTATTCAGATAGCTTATTTTTTGATCTTTAATATGATTGTAAATCTTCAATCGTTCGATGCGGGTTTCATTCATTAAATTCTGAACGATGGGAGCCACAATTTCTTCGTGTATCTGGTGAATTCCAAACGGAAAGTTAGTGGTACTTCCATCTTCGGCAACCCAGGTATCGGACAGCAAATTATACCTCACATGCGAGCTTTCTCTTAATTGAAAAGGAACATAGTCCTGAACTGAATCACCATAATTAAAGTTCTCGTTCCGTATTCTTTCAATTTCAGATGCTTCTAAAACCGGTGAATAATGATTGTAAGGTGATTTTAAAATCTTGAACAAAACTTTATTTGATTCGAATACTATTTTATCGGTGGATGCGATTTTAAGGGCGGAGATAGCCTGAACGGAATTAGCCATAGTAATCATCAATCCTTTTAATACATCTTCAAATTGAGCGGTATGCCTCGATAATGAATCTTTTAATTTATTTAGTTCCTGGAATTTTGCAATATCAGCATCGTATTTTTTAGTGTCAAATACTTCAAATACCGGGGCGCTTTCCGGAATATCGGAAGTGGAATATTCTTTAATAAAATTCAAATAACTGCTATTATTGGCTACGAGGGGTAACGAAACAGCGGTAACATCTAAATCATCCATGCAATAGGAAATGGTGCGAAGCGACCGTTCGAGTTTGCCGAAATAATCATGTTGATTCAGTTGTTGCATCGAACGTGAATATTGATCGGTATTAATTTCTTCTATTTCATCAGAAGTCTCTACAAGAGGAGCTTCGGCTGATAAATTCTCTAAATCGGAAATTTTCTCTATTAACAAATCATTTTGTTTCGACAACTGAAGTTTAACTTCCGATTCGGCAACCATGCCGGTATGATCAACCATAAAACTTTTATTTTCATACTTAATCTGGTTGGCAACGGGAACATAGGCAACGCCTAATTTGCTTACCTTGTAATCTCTGAATATTTCTTTATGAAGTTTCTGAAATTCCTTTATTCTTTCATCAAGAGCAGCTATTTGCTTTACGAGCCCATTCTCTTTCATTAAGAAATAGATAAAAGGAATGATTAAAATGCAAAGCAGCCATTTCATTAGTTTTGCCTTGGATAAATCTTGAACAAGAACTTGTTTTTCCTCCTCCAGTTTAGCGATTTCTTTTTCGATACGTTCTTCTTCCTGTACTACTTTTTCAGCCATTTGCTGGTAATAGTTGAATAATATCTTCGCCTGGTCCTGATGGATATTATTCGATTCTGCGAAAATTTTTCCTTTCATGTTGTTTGTTTTTTATATGATTATTAATTCGAATAAGTCTGTTTTCTTTCTTTGTATATCCGTTCGCAATTTTGAATGTTCTCAATTATTTTATTATAATTGGTTGGCATTTCAAAGAGGCAATTCCGAACTGCTTTCATTTCATTTAAAAAATTTGTTTCCAATTCAATGGCATCGCGATTATTGCTTGGCGTCAGATATCGTAAATCCTCTTGTAAGGCAGTTATCCTCTTTAATGTATCTGCAGGTATATCCTTCATCAGCGCAAATTTATTCTGAACGTCTTTTGTCATTTTTTTCATTTCTTCCAGATGACTACGCATTTGTTTTTCTTCTATAAATACTTCGTGAACCTTAACTGATGCTGAAAAAGCAAAATATAGCCCAAGACAAAGCAGAAAAAAGAGTATACCATGTATTAAAATCTGGCTGTTGATGTCAATAGGTTTAACCACATTGAAATTTACCATTGCCCCGATGGCAAATAATACATATAATAAGGTAGTAAACCATCTTATCCCAAGCGATCCGATGGTTTTGTGCGATTCGTCCTTTCGATCAACCATTGGGAATAAGATATCAATAAAAAAAAGCGAATATATTATTGAAGATACAATGATATTTAGTGTTAAAAGTTTAGCCTCAAGGTTCCTGCCAAAGTATAGAAAGCAAATAATGAGTAGGGCTTCACCGGCTAAGAGTAGTAATATGGAAAATGTTTTTTTTGTATTCATTCGATTATTGTTTTGGTTAAGCATTTTTTTGACCACATTTCGGACAGAATTTCACATTAGGTGTCAACTGAGCTCCGCAACGGGTACATTTGTCTTCCGATACCGGTTTGCCACAGTTTCCACAAAAGCTACTGCCGGCAGTAATAGGTGAATTACAATTCGGGCACAGTCCTTGTTCCATAATTAATGGTTGACCACAGCTTACACATCGTTTTGCCTGCTTATCGTTATCGGTTCCGCACTTGGGACAAGGGCAATATTCGTCTCCGCAAAACGGGCAGAATTTTAGGTTACTCGCAAATTTTTTGGAACAGTTGGAACAATAAACATCACGAACTGGGGTAGCCGGTTGTGCAACCTCTCCCTGCTGTCCTGTAGCATTAGGGGTAAATGTAGGTTGATTGTACTGTGGCTGCATAATGCCACCACCCATGCCCGAACTTCCCATCATATTGGACGCAACGATAGCTCCCAACAAACCGCCGCTGCTATTTGCCATTCCTTCTACAGCATCTTTAGCCACCTCGAATACCTGCGATTGTTGCCAGGTATATCCACCAATAGCCTGAGCGCTTTGCCGCGATATGGCATCTAATACCCTTTTTCCCACTTCAGTGGAGCTATCAATCTCAATACTCGTAATGTAGAATTTCATCAATTCAAAACCAATATTTTCCCAAAAAGGAAGCATGATGGAATGCAAAAAATCTGAGATACTGTCCAAATGAGCCGAGATTTGCTTTAAACCGATCTTATTTTTAATCATGAATTGCATAAGAGCCGACTTCGTCTTGGAAGTGAATTCTCCAAAAAACTGGTCAGTTAGATCTTTTTGTTCAAAAGAGGTTTTTGTACCTACTATTTTTATTAAAAATCGTTCTGCATCAGTAATTCTAAGGCCATAAGTGCCGTTAGCTACCAGCGGGATGCCGGTATTATAATCAGCATCGTGAATATCCATTCTGTTGATGCTCCATTCAATATTATAGGGTTGGAGTTTGTTTACGAACCAAACTTCTGCTGTAAAAGGATTATTCTTTCCAAAGGGTAACCCATAAAAGTTTCGTAATATTGGAAGATTTTCGGTGTTCAGCGTATGCTTTCCTGGTCCAAACTTTCCAATAATCTGTCCTTTTGAAAATAATACAGCCTCCTGTGATTCCTGTACAATGAGCTGTGTATATGTGCTCAGATTGTGTTCTGGAAATTTGAAGGCATATATCGTTTGATTTCCCTGAGGATCCCATTTAACAAAATCTATTATTGCCATTAAATTATATTGTTAAGTTTATCATTAGCTAAAGATCGCTATTTTGTTGTTTAAGGCGTTTTTCCGATGTAATTATTTTTTTTTAAAAAAAACATAATACCCGTTCTAATCAAGACCTTTCCGAAGTAGGTATGTCCGCTTACCTATACCGGTCATGACTTGCCCAAGGCAGGTAATGGCCAGTACCTGTATTTAAACACTAAAGGTTTATCAGACTTTTAGTGTTTCATTTTTTTTGATAAGGTAGATCAGGTATTTTATAATAAAGCAAAGAGCAGTAAATAATCATGCTCCAAATATAATGTAATAAAATACTGTTTTTTATGAGAAGGGGAGTTATTTATTATTTGGCAGGTTTCCGGGGGTATTTGGTAACTTTGTGGGGGTATTTGGTAAATTTTAGATTTAATAAATGGGTGTTTCCCCATCTAAAATTAGTCAAAAATGGCTCATTACATCAGTTCTTCTTTCAATTCATTCCATCGATTGCGCGATATCGGAAGCTCAATATTTCCATCAAGGAATATGATACTTTCGTGGCGATCCATCTTGCGAATCTTATTTTTATTAACAAGAAATGTTTGATGTATGCGGAAAAATCCTTTGGAAGCCAATTTGCTTTCGAGGTAGGAAAGGGATTTTGAAGTAGCTATCTTTTGTATTAGTGAATTTTTAGGTTCTTTGGAAACATCTGTTCCATTGCATTCGCGATAAAACACATAGGTATAATTAATATCGCACTGGCAATAGAGAATATTATTTATTGGCAAAAAGAGATATGCCTGTTTTTCCGTTATCACCAGGTTCTGATCTTTGGTAAAGTAATAATCCGTAAGCAGGCTTTCCTTTGCCTCTGTCGTAAAAATCTGTTTCATGGCTTTGCTCACGGCTAAGCGCAATTCCTTTCCATCGATCGGTTTCAGCAGGTAATCGGTGGCGTTTACTTTAAATGCCTGTATGGCATACTGATTAAAAGCGGAAGTAAAAATAATGTGATAATTGTGAGGATACGAAATTTTCTGCAACAGTTCAAATGCGGTGGTATTACCCAACTCCACATCGAGAAACAACAGGTCGAAGGTGAGTGCGGTCATATCGCGTATTGCCTGTTGGGCGGAAGTAAACTCAGCAACAACATTTACTTCGGGACATACTGCTTTCAGTTGCTGTTTAAGATGTTCCATATGGATGGTTTCATCCTCTACGATTACGGCTTTTATCATGACGAATGTTTTTAATGGGTATTTCTAA
>Ga0160425_1001258_pt1 | contig 25337 bp, 23 predicted proteins | sample BioMet8_FD_108193 | JGI IMG/M metagenome (GOLD analysis project Ga0160425, IMG submission 108193) | Microbial communities from bioreactor (seeded with sewage sludge) at Lawrence Berkeley National Lab, California, USA - Biofuel... | ecosystem: Engineered > Bioreactor > Anaerobic > Unclassified ...
TACGATAAACTCATGAAATAAGCACGGCTTTATAAAATATGATGATTAAAGGCTGTTTCTACCAGCCGCCGCCTCCGCCGCCGCCGAAGCCGCCTCCGCCTCCGAAGCTGCCGCCGCCGAAAGAGCCGCCGCCGCCGCCGAACGAATTGTCGCCGCTTGGTATCGATTCTGAAATACCTGCTGAAGCGAAATTATCAAAGCTGCTGAACATTCCATAAAATATCCAGGTATTGAAAAGCATATTGCTTCCATAGTATCCCGAATACCATACCGGCTGTTCTGTCGGTATTTTTTCAAATTTCTTGGCCCATTTCTTTGACAGACCCATCACATAAGCATATGGGAGCACATTGTAGAAATACTGCGGATCTTCTTCGACGAGCATCTCCAGTCTGTCGGCTTCGGCAGTCTTGATAAACTCCCTGAATCCCAGTATCCTGCCCAGCAGTTCCGCACCGCGCCTGGTACGCGCCTGCATGAATCTGATGGCCGCAAAACCCGCGACTTCCATGAGTATGAACAATACACCCATTATCAGATCTCCGATCTCCCAGTATATAAAGCCGATCGTCGCCAATGCCGCTGCAGCGAGTATCAGGATCGAGATCAGACTGACTCCTATAGTCCTGCCTTTGCTCCTCTCGTACTTTCTGCTTTCAGCCTTCATGGAAATAACGCAGGCTGCCGCCAGAATGACGTATATCACCGCTGATATGATCAGAGGTGTGATACTGCCGAATGTTTTCCAGATGACCGCACCCAGAACCAGCAGTGCAGCCGCTTCCACGACGAAAGCGATGCCGCGGCTTATAGTCGCCTTGCGCTTGAATATCCTGTTCTTGTGTTTTCCTGTGAACTCGCCTTCTATGTCTGCCACAGTCGCAGTATACGCTGCATAAAAATCTTCTCCCAGATCTTCCATGTTGACAGTCTCGCCCGTCGCAAAAAGACCGTTGAAAAACACCTGCTGATATGTTTTGGCATCCTGCGGCAGTTCCCTGACTTTATGGAGAACGAAGTTTTTCTTATCCTTGCCCTCTATCGTCAGATATCCCTTCTGCGCGAAATAGAACAGCAGAGAGATAACATCCTTTTTATCCACCACTCCATCTATGATATATCCTACTTCAGCGGGAGAAATGCCTTCCGGCGGTTCGAATTCCACAGTCTCCACATGCTTGGGATCTCTGCCGAATTTGAACCACAGCAGCAGGAGAAGCAACGCCGCGATCACGGCCATGGCATAAAGGCCCCAGTGCATGACTCTGAGAGTCGGCTCATTTGTAAAATATCCTTCCGGAAGCTGCACTGCAACTGTGATCCCGGTGCCGGACTCGAGTTTCTGATTTGTCCTGATTTTCAGAGTATTCTCGTCTACAGTCCATTTCACCTGACTGCCGCTGGACTTGCTGAGATCTTTTCCTACATATACTTTTACTTTTTTCTTATCTATGCTGCTGGGAAATGTGACTGTCACGTCAGCCCTGCTGATGTCTGTATCCCAGTCTTTGGGAATCACATTGTAATAGAAGCTGTCGTAATTTTTGATGCCGTCATCATACATGTGAGCCCTGTAGGAAAGGCTGTATGATTTTTTCCCGGTTGTCGTCATATCGGGATCGCCTATCTTGATTATTTTGTTGCCGTCTTTTTTTGAGACGGAAAACTGATTGGACATGACCGAAATATCATCTATTTTGAGCGGATTGCGCACTTTTTTGATCTTGTCGCCGTTGCTGTCGTTATATGTCACGGTCTGCGACAGAGGGACATACCTGTATATCCCGTGCATTGCTCTGTAAAAGTCCACTTTGATATCTTCAGTGATATAAGCCGAATTGTCATCTTTGACATTTACCTGTACTGAATAATTCCTGGTATCAAAACCGCTGTCTGCAAATACAGCCGGCGCGGACATTATCACAACGAGCAGCGCCAGCAGCACTATCACCAGCGGCCTTGCTTTATGGCCATACCTGCGGGCGGCTTTCACCGAGCTGGCGTTCTTTTCTGCAATATTGATTTCTTTCATGCTGTCCATATCCTTTACCTGCCTGTCAGAACTGAACCTTCACGTTCTGTCTTTCTTCTTCGCTCTCTGTCTCGAACATCGGTTTTCTTTCAAAATGGAACATTCCTGCAATTATATTGCTTGGGAAAACTTCGCATTTCGTATTGAACATCTTGACAACGCCGTTGTAATATTTTCGTGAATTTGCTATGTCCTCCTCGACCTTCTTCAGCTGGCTCTGCAGATCCATGAAGTTCTGGTTCGCTTTCAGGTCAGGATAATTTTCCGATACTGCAAACAGGCTTTTCAATGTGCCTGAAAGCACATTTTCATTCGCCAGTCTTTCTTCCGTCGAGCCGGCGTTCTGCACTGCCGACCTGGCCTCGGTGATGTTCTGGAACGTTTCTTTTTCATGAGCAGCATATCCCTTTACTGTCTCGACGAGATTCGGAATCAGATCAAATCTCTTTTTCATATAAACATCCATGGTCGAAAATGCTTCTTCCACACTGTTCTTCATTCTGATGAAGCCGTTATACATAGCGATGAAAGCTATTATCAGTATCACGACTATTACTGCGATAACTAATCCTACTATTGCACCTGTGCTCATTTTGTACCTCCGTTTGCGTTTTCGTATGCTCTGCTGTTATTGATCATCTTATTTCCCAGTTCACCGGTTCTTCTAGAAAATCATTCGTCTTCGAAAAATATTTTCCGCCGAAAAAGCCGTTATATGCTGAAAGCGGACTCGGATGCGCTCCTTCGAGAACAAGATGCTTCGCATTGGTTATCAGTGCTTTTTTTGCTCTTGCATTTGCTCCCCATAAAATGAACACCATCGGTTCGCTTCTCTCGTTCAGCAGTTCGATCACTCTGTCCGTGAATATTTCCCAGCCTTTGTTTTTATGGCTGTTGGCCATATGCGCTCTGACCGTCAGCACTGTATTGAGCAGCAGCACCCCTTCTTTTGCCCAGTTCTCGAGACATCCGTGCTGCGGTATTTCTATACCCGTATCATCATAAAGTTCTTTATAAATATTCTGCAGCGAGGGCGGCACTTTCACTCCGCGCTTCACAGAAAAGCACAGGCCATGTGCCTGCCCCGGCTCATGATAGGGATCCTGCCCTAATATGACTGCTTTCACTTTGCTGTACGGCGTGAATTTGAGTGCATTGAAAATATCAAACATATCCGGAAATATCGTCCTGCTGCTGTATTCCCTCTTGAGGAATTCACGCAAGTTCAAATAGTACTCTTTTTCAAATTCGCCTTTCAGGACCTCGTCCCAGTCATTTCCCATGTTTACCATAGGTTTATTATATATGACAAATGAAGCGCATACAAGACTGGGTATTACTTTTATGGCCCTTATTTATGTTATTATGATCGTCAATCGATCATTGCATTTCTTCTGCAAGGATGCGGTCAACTGTTTCTCTGATGATGAATGTCGGTCCCCCGCCGGGCCCGCGCTCGGCCGCTGGCAAAGCTCATCGTTTCTGCTGCCGCCGATGAACAGAGTGGTCACACCCTCATATATATCATGCAAGATGCCCTGTGCATCAATTTTTGATAAATCTTTCTGCATCATTTTCCACTTACAGAACTTGCCCTTTTATTTTCTGCCCGCATTCTCATTATTTGCACATATTTTAATTATCATGCATATTACAGCACTATATGTTAAATTCCTCGCATAGGTTTAAAGCATATCAGTATCTTATTGCATCAAATCGTTCCCATGGCCATCTGCCTGACTGCGGCGGGATATCGCATCTGCAATAATATCTTCTGATGCATAATCAAGGCGGTATATCTTCAGAAGATCTTTTCAGTGAAGTCCCTCATATGTCACACTGCTTCCGGTGCCCGCTGTACCTGCAATGTTCTGTACCAGCGCTTCATTATCTGCCGATGTCGAACCATATACCCTGACTCCATCCCCTGAGATGGCTGTATCGGAAAAGCAGCCGGTATAGTTAGTGATGCCTCCGCTGTAAATCGTTATGGTACCGCTGAGTTTCCTGCAGTGTGCAAAGGTATAGTAAAGATTAGTCACACTTGACGGTATATCTGTCGGAACCTCCAGCGAAGTGCACATGAAAAACGCAGCATACATATCCTGTACACTGGCAGGTATCACTGGCGCAGATGTCAATGCGCTGCATCCGGAAAAAGCACTCATCATACTGATAACTCCGAAAGGGATCTCAGGTGGACTTTTCATACTGCTGCATCCCCAGAATGTCTTCCATAAAATCAGAGCACTGCCTGGTATTCTGTTTACACCGATCAGATTTTCACAATCTGCGAACCATCCGCGCATGTCCGTAGTCTGTACTGCGGCTTGTATATCGACATTTTTTATTTGGCTTACATAACCAGGGGAATGCCAGGGAGCAACAAAGTTTGCCTGATTGTCTATCATCAATGCAGTATTGCCGCTTCCTCTGATTTCAAGAACGCCGTCATCGTACAATTCTGCAACAACATTGCTTGTTGCAAGACTATCTGAATATACTACATTAGCGGAGTCAGCTCCTATGCTCCAGCTTTTGATAATGCTCCGCGGTACGGTCACAGTGATTATGACAGCGTTACTTATCACTGAATTCCCATCTATGCCCGTTACTTTGCACTTGTAAGAATCACCGGAATTTGATTCGTTTAATGTTTCTGTCGTGTATGTCTCTGTCGTAGCTCCGGGTACAGGCGTGTCATTTCTATACCATTGGTATGTCAAAGGTTGCGTACCTCCAGTAACAACAGCTTTAAAAGTGCCTTGCCCCCCTTTGGCGATCGTGGAAGAGCCATTCACCGTCACCGATGTCAATGGAACGATATTAATGATCAACGATGCATTATTTGATGAAACTGTACCATACTTGTTTGTAACTGTACAGTGATATTGACTGTTGTAGTCTCCAGACGCTGCTACAAAACTGTACGTATTATTCTTCTCCCCCGCAATGGCCTGCGATCCTCTGTACCACTGAAAAACAAAGGGTGCTGTTCCTCCGTTTACAACAGCAGTGAATTTAACACTGCTGCCTATTGAGGCAGCAACATTTTTCACTGTAACCGCAGATGGGATACCTGACTTTGTCTTAATCTTCTTCACCGCAGAACGCCTGCCATAGATTTTTTTCTTGCCGTTCAGTTTGTACGCTTTCACATAATACCTGTAATAAGCAAGCGGCCTCAATGATCTGTGGTCGCGATATTTCAGCCTGCGTATACTCTTTATTGGCCTGTAATGATTCCCGTATTTTTTATATATCGTATACCCGTATGCGCCTCTGGCCTTTTTCCAAGTCAGGGAAACTGATGTGGCAGTTGATGAAACGCTGTTCCAAGTGACCTTCCCCGGCTTTGACAGTGCAGATACTCCATGTACGCATGCCGGAGAAAGCGCTGATATAGTGAGTATGCTTATCAACAATGTCATATTTTTTAAAAGAGCATATGCCGCTTTTGTTTTTATATAATTGTTCATAATAACACCCCTTGATCCATTATTATATTTTTCTTTCAAAATAAATATATCATCGATAAAAAGCAGAACAAATCATCATTCTGCTCAAAAAAGGCGTTATTCTGCTGCAGTCACGAACCACTTCAATGCCATTTTACGATATCCGGAATGAGAAAACCCTGTTTTCATTTTGAAAAGCCCCGCATAGCATCCGTGATAATCAACGCCGCAGCGTGAAAATACCTCATCGACTGAGATATCCATGTCCAGCAGTTTGTCTCTGATTATACCGAGTTTGATCTCTGTATAGTAATCATGGGAAGTCATACCGGCATATGCTTTGAAAACATGAGAAAAATGGCTGACACTTAAAAATAACGCTGCAGCTACTGCTTCAACGTCAAACTTGTCAAGCCGGCGGGTCTCAATATATGCCGCTGCATTCTCTATCTCCCTTCTGTTCAATAGTTTTTTTAATAAACAGAAAATCGGCTACATAGAGTATACTTCCCTTTTTGCAGATCGGCACAGTTGAAATATCGGCAATAAGAGAATCAATATTGTGACCGGTTAGTATGTTGGCCGACTTGACACAATGTATCTGTATAACTGTATCTTGGGATCGTGTTGCCTCACCTGAAAAAGCGCTTAATATCTTGACGTAAAAATGAGCTTCTTTTTTGCAAATATACCTGTGAAGAATTCGGCAGGCCTTGCAATAACTCGATCAAAAGTTCACAGTTTGGAGCTCCATTTTATGATCAGGTATATCAATATCAATTATACCTGGCACTTTCAGCTCTTCTTTTTTACTCATTTTGATCAAACACCCATTATTACATCAAAACAACTAAACATGAAACTCGCTTCTGCATATATTATCAGCAGAATTAACGGATAATGTTCGTCAACTTTTGTTTATTCAATATATCATCATCTATATAATAATCCACATCTAAGCGGGCATCTCTGTCATGCCCATTTATCAGCGTTTCAGTTGATCGTACAAAGAAAATACAGGTTGTATTTCTTATGCTTACAGACCATTGTTCCGAAACATCGAAACTACTGTCAGCCAGACGACGTTTTCCAGGCTCTACTTCGTTTCCCCGATCGCTCTGCAGAACTGTATTCCGATGTTGTATTCTACATAAACACATCAACGCTGTATCGCATAGTTATCAAACTGTTTTGACCGGACATCCCTGCCGGTATATACTTAATACATGTGTAAAGTGTTTTTATCAAAATGGGCTCCAGAGCCCCTGCGCAAATATCTCCGCACAAAAGGCTGCGAGATCGTGCCGGTATCCGGAACTGAAATGTCCCCGATAAAAGGACAGGAAAGTGTCAGCACAGCTATTTCTGATCATCCGGATATTTATTACTGCAAACTCGGCTGTCACGATGATGCCCCTGTTTTCTGCGGCGATCCCGGCATGCTGAATATTGGATATCCTGAAGAGATAATCTACAATGCCGCCTGCACAGGCAGATACATTATCCATAATATGAAGTACACTTGTCCGGAACTGCTGAATACTGCCAGGTCTATGGGGATGATCCCTGTTGATGTAAAGCAGGGATATGCTAAATGCAATACCGTAATAGTCAGTGAAAATGCAGTGATATCTTCTGATCGCGGCATGTGCTCTGCGATGCAGAATGCCGGCCTTGATGTCCTGCTTATCGACCGCGGTCATATATCTCTGCAGGGATATGAATATGGATTTATCGGCGGTGCATCAGGCCGAATAAAAAATGAAATCATCTTCAACGGTGACCTTTCTGCACATCCTGATTTCAAAAGGATCTGCGATTTCATAAAATATCATGCCCTGGAAATAAAATATTTTGAAGAGTTTCCCCTCTCGGATATAGGCTCCATCATCTCCATGTGCTGATAATATTTACACAAAGCTCGAATTATTTAACGCTGCTGTATTGTTACTTGTTCCAAAATGCACACGGTCCGCCTACTACGCATTTGCCGCAGACCTCACTTCCTACGGTTCCATTTTCTTCGTCATCTGCATATGAACTGCCAAGGCCTCTGTATATATGCGCATTTTTCCTGCACACGGCATAACATTTTTTTCTGTCATAACCATCCGGCATCAATGCACCGGCCGGACATGCTTTTACACAAACTCCGCAGCTTCCATCTTTCTTATATAAACACAGTTCCTCTTTCAGAGGCTCATCCGGTTCTATTGTCACATCGGTCACTACAGTGCTGCATCTGCCGCAGCATCCCTGCTTCGTTATCAGCATATTGTTGAGGCCGAATGTACCCAGCCCTGCCGCTCTGGCAAAATGCCTCTGTGACCAGTTGCTGATCAGCATTTCTCTGTCGAATTTGACCGCTTCCGGAGTCACTGCGGCCCTTCCCCCCGCATCTTCAAGCAGTTTTATGATCCCGTCATTCAATTCTGTAAACAAAACATTCGTTTCTTCATACGCCAATGCCCACTGCCTGCTTGCAGTCGTACCGCCTCTGTTGCTTTTAGCCAGATCTTTTGTAAACGGCAAAAAATATGCGATCACGGTTTTAGCACCTGTCACTACATCTTCCGGCATCACATGTTCCGGCCCTACACTCTGGTGCAGTTCCATGATTATCGGGTGTGCAGCATCGGCAAATCCGATTAGCGGACGGCCCCATTCTGTTTCTGCTTTATATCCGTCGACATATTCTGTTATGAATTTTATGATTCTGTCTTTCATTTCTTTCACTTCCTTTTACCATAAATAATTATACCATAAATACGGTCACATTCTCTGCTTTTGCACTCTTATCCGTATGATGCTAAAATGTCATTATGAAAAAACACGCGATAATACCTATCTTCATACCGCACAGAGGCTGCCCCAACGACTGTGTCTTCTGCAATCAGCGCACTATCACCGCCCGCAGCGGCGATGTTTCAGCCGATGATGTCAGGCACATAGCTGATCAGTGGCTGACGACGCTGACCGCTCCGCGACCGGATGTCCTTGAAATGGCTTTTTTCGGAGGAAGCTTCACCGGCATCCCCATTGAACAGCAGAATGAATATCTGAGCGTAGCTTATGATTATAAAAAAAGAGGCCTGATCGACAGGATTCATATGTCGACACGCCCTGATTACATAGACGAACGCATACTGGCCAATCTTCAGGACTGGTCAGTCGATGTCATAGAACTCGGCGTCCAGTCTTTTGATGAAAATGTCCTGGAGGCATCGAAACGCGGCCATTCTGTCGACGCAGTATACCGTGCCTGCAGTCTTATCATGGATCATGGTTTCGAACTCGGCATCCAGCTCATGGTCGGCCTGCCGCATGACAGCCGCGAAAAGGACATCTTTTCAGCCAAGGAAACAGTAAAGATCGGCCCGTCCATCGCGCGCATATATCCGACCGTAGTGCTTGAAAACACCGAACTGGCCGATATGTACCGCAGCAGCGCCTACAGACCGCTGACTGAAGAAGAAGCGGTCAGCATCACCGCTGATATGTACCGTATACTGGACAGTGCCGGCATCAACATCATACGTGTCGGTCTGAAAAGCACAGATCTGATCAATGAAGACAGCGACCTCGGCGGCGGCTATCACCCCGCTTTCCGTCAGCTCGTAGAAGGCCGCCTCGCCCGCGAGGACATGGAGAAGCTGCTAAGGTCCGCAGAAGTCCGGCTGCAGAACGATACCTGCGACCACAGCCTTCCCGCAGATCTGACCTTCTACAGCAGCAGCAGAAGCTTCTCAAGTATGATCGGACACCATGCCTGCAATAAAAAGCACTTTGCCGCTGAACTCATAAAAGACAGATCACTGAAGATAAGATATGAGATCGACAAAACTCTTTCCGACGGCACATATGCGATATCCATTGCGGGCGGCCCGCATATTATGTTAAAATAGTCAGCAAATAATCATTTCAGACACTCGCAGCTATCTATCTGCAGTTGTCTGACGGTACGCTGCAGCTGCCTGATGTGTGTGCCATTAAAAAATACAGGTGAAAAGAGGAATTAAAATGAGAGCAGTCATAACAGTCATCGGCAATGATAAAGTCGGGATACTGGCAAAGGTAAGCACCACATGTGCCGAATCAAATGCCAATGTAATAGAAGTAACTCAATCTGTGCTTCAGGAATTTTTTACTATGGTGATGCTGATAGATATCTCGCAGATGAACTGCAAGCTTGAAGAGCTGAAAGAAAGACTCAACGAAAATGCGCAGGACATGGAGATACATGTCATGCATGAGGATATTTTCAATTCCATGCATCGCATCTGACATGATGCATGGAATTTATCAACCGCTGCAATTTACAGGAGAAAATATATGCTTAATATGACTGATATCTTGGAAACGATAAAAATGATCCAGGAAGAAAACCTTGATATAAGGACGATAACCATGGGCATCTCCCTGCTGGACTGTGCCGACAGCGATATCGACGCTTCCTGCAGGAAAATATACGATAAGGTCTGCCGGCGTGCCGGCAGACTGGTTGAAACAGGAATAGCCATTGAAAAAAAATACGGTATACCGATAGTCAATAAAAGGATCTCTGTGACTCCGGCTGCCATGCTGGCCGGAGCTTCCGGAGGCGACCCGGTAAAATATGCCCATGCCCTTGATAAAGCTGCCCGTGAGACAGGCGTCAACTTTATCGGAGGTTATTCTGCTCTGGTGCATAAGGGCTTCAGCCCCGGAGACGAGGCTCTTATCCAGTCGATACCGCGTGCTTTATCTGAGACTGAATATGTGTGCTCTTCCGTTAATGTCGGCAGCACTCGAACAGGCATCAACATGGATGCTGTAAAGCTCATGGGCGGCGTCGTCAGAAAAACCGCTGAAATGACCAGTGACAGACAATGCATAGGTGCAGCCAAACTTGTGGTCTTCTGCAATGCTCCGGAAGACAACCCCTTTATGGCCGGTGCCTTCCACGGTCCGGGAGAACCTGACTGTGTGATAAATGTTGGAGTATCAGGCCCGGGCGTCGTTCGTGCCGCTCTGGCTAAAATGGATAAGACCGATGATCTTTCATCAGTGGCAGATATGATTAAAAAAACCGCTTTCAAAATAACCCGTATGGGTCAGCTGGTAGGCACTGAAGCATCTGCAGCGCTCGGCGTTCCCTTCGGCATCATCGATCTTTCGCTGGCACCGACGCCTGCCATAGGAGATTCTGTAGCCTATATTCTCGAAGAGATCGGTCTTGAGCAGTGCGGTGCCTGCGGCACTACTGCAGCGCTGGCAATGCTCAATGATGCTGTCAAAAAAGGCGGTGTGATGGCCTCCGGAAATGTCGGCGGACTCTCCGGCGCATTCATACCTGTAACCGAAGATGCCGGCATGATCAGGGCTGCCCGCGACAGGAGCCTGTCCATAGAAAAACTGGAAGCCATGACGGCAGTATGCTCGGTAGGCCTGGACATGATAGTGATACCGGGTGATACAGGCGCAGATGTGATTTCAGGCATGATTGCAGATGAAGCTGCGATAGGAATGGTGAATTCCAAGACTACTGCTGTAAGAGTCATCCCTGCAGTCGGCCTTGAAGAAGGCGAAGAGCTGGATTTTGGAGGGTTGCTGGGAAGCGGTCCTGTAATGAAAGTCTCCAGGATATCGCCCTCTGTGATGATAAACAGAGGCGGGCGAATACCGGCTCCGCTGCAGAGTCTCAAAAACTGATACTATTTCAGAAAGGTTTAAGGAAATACTGTTACATTTAAGGCTCAGAGAACAGAGCCGAAGAAAACCCAGCGCTGTTCAGGGCCCCGCAGAACGTGGGGCCTTTATTGTTATATTTCTTCTTCATAGATAAAGATGCCGCCGTTGCCGAAATCCCACTTGCCCTTTCCGGCTCCTATCGCAAAATGCAGCTTGGCTATGCCCAGATCAACCATGTCATATTCCCTGTCGCCGTTAACTTTTGCCGTGGCGGCGCCGTCTGAATACAGAAAGCTCACCGGCTGCCGGTTCATTGAAGAGGGCGCCGCCGTTACACATCTCATACCCTCTACTACCCAGTTGGGAGCCCTCTCCCCCTTTTTTGTCTTCAGCATGTCTTTTATCTCTTTGCTGTTTCGGTGAGTCGCTTTTCTCATGACCGCTTCCTTGATGCTTTCGTTCGGCGACACGATGCCGAAGGCTATCACACATTTCAGTTCTTCTCCTTCCGCGATCTCGCACTTGCACGACTCTCTGTCATAGCTGCCGCCGATCCAGCAGGTCCCCAGGCCGAGCGCGACCGCCTTCAGCAGCAGTCTCTCTCCGTAATACCCTGTCTTCTCTTCCATATCCGGATCGTCAGTGCTGCCGACCATAGCAAAATAATTGCGCACTCCCGAAAAAATACCGTAGCTCTTTCCGAGTCCCCTGAACGGATCGCGGTCATTGGTTATCATCTGCACATGAAGGCCGCTGTCTTCATTGCATTCATCTGCCGCCTGCTGCAGTTCATCGACTATCCCCTGCGCCAGAGGTTCGTTGATATATGCTCTCCTTGATCTCCGTTTGAATATTGCCTGTTTGAAATCCATCTTCTACCTCCTCAGTCATTCGCCTTCATGGATTCTACCATATCTATCTTCCTGATGCTCCGTCGCATTATCAGTTCCACCAGAAGCGTAAATGCCAGTGTGATCAGTATCGAATACAGATAACTCTGCCAGTATATCATACGGCCGAACATCACATCTTCGACTTCTACCGTATAGATAACAAATTTATGCAGTATTATACCTGCAGGTATCCCTATCACCATACCGATGACACTTAGGATATTGATCTCTCTGAAAATATAAGAAAACACCTCGCGATCGAAAAATCCCAGCACTCTGATAGTCGCCAGTTCCTTTTTCCGCTCGCATATATTCACATTGATAAGATTGTAGAGCACGATCATGGCCAGGACCCCGGCTGATATGATCAGCACGATGACGATATAGTCTATGCTTTTGACCGAATCGCGGAAATTCTTTTTGACCGTTGCCGACGACATGACGCTCTTGATGTGATCGCTCTCCAGCAGCGCCGCAGAGACCTTGTCGGCGGAATTGCCGCTGTGCGGTGCTATTTTTGCCAGCACAAGCGAAAAGTCTTCACTGCCGCCGAATGCAGCCTGATACTTTTCCCGCGACATATATATATCAGACTGAACATAGTTTTCAGTCGTGCCCGTCACTGTGAATTCATGTGTCTCTCCATCACTGTTCTTTATTTTTACTCTGCTTCCCCTGCCGACGCCCAGATTATCTGCCATCTTTTCCGTGATCACGACAGAATTTTTCCCGAATCCGATTTTCCGTCCGCTTTTTCTGTCTCTGAGCGTTATGAATCTGCTCAGATCCGCATCCTTTGCCGGCACAGTCAGGTGATCCGTTTTTTCTGTTTTCCCCTTTGCGCTTATCGTCGCCGCTCCATCCGAGAACCTGCCCCAGACGCTGATCATATCACTGTCGCCGAGGACATTCCTGATAGTTTTATCCTTCGTTACATATTTTGCATCACTGACCGATATACTCATATCGTATTTGTTTATCTCATTATACTGCTTGTCTACGATGCCGCCTATGGAATCCCTGACTCCGAACCCTGCCATCAGCAGCGCGAAACACCCGGCCACTCCTATGATCGTCATAAAGAAACGTTTCTTGTATCTGAATAGATTCCGTATCGTGACCTTCCACGAAAATTTGATCCTTTTCCAGAGAGGGCCTATCTTTTCCAGAAAAACGCGCCGGCCGGCCCTGGGTGCCTTCGGCACCAGCAGAGAAGCAGGTCGTTCCTTCAACTCGTTTCTGCAGGCGGCCCATATGGTGACCATGATGCAGATGATAGTCACAGCGCTGATCACAGCACCTATATAGGGAATGAAATGCGGCGACAGTGCCGGGAGATTGTACATCATCCTGTAGGCATTATTGATGACTGCAGGAAACAGCCTGAAGCCGACAGCCAGCCCGACAGCACAGCCGAGAGCGCAGGCAGCAATGCCGTAGAGGAGATAATATCCGAGGATGCTGCCGCTGCGGTACCCCAGAGATTTCAATGTACCTGTCTGCAGCCGTTCCTCCTCCACCAGGCGCGTCATCGTCGTGAGAGCCACCAGAGCTGCTATCAGGAAAAAAAATACCGGGAACACCTTGGCCACAGCTGCGACCTTTGTCACATCTGACTTGAAACTGGCATAACCTACTTCGTCTCTCCTGTCTGTTACATACCACTTAACCTCGCCGATCTTTTTTTCTATGTTATTTCTCAAAACACTTTCCGATGCCGAATATACCGCTGCGGACGCCGACTGCTGCGATGAAGACGCGTAGATGCCGGACATCATTTTGCTCAAGGCATCATCCGTCAGCTGATCCTTGCGTATCCGGGAACGTTTTTCCCCTGCTTTTTCAAATTCCTTGACTGCGCCAGCCAGTCTGCTGCGGTATTTTTCGCTGAAGGTATCGAGCTTCTGGGTCCCCGTCATAATGATATATGCCGCTGACCAGACATCCTGGTCATAAACAGCATCTCTGACAAACACCGCCAGACTTATCTTTCCTGTGCCGACATTCGTATATTCACCGTGTGCCGAAAGATAAAGAGGCGACCTCACGATGCCGACAACTTTGAATTTCTTCTCTTTGTATCTGACGTCTATGTCATCATAATTTTTATTTTTATCCGATATCGTCAGCATTTCGCCGATCTTGTGCGTATATCCGTAGGCATTCGGCACGCAGATCACACATTCATTGTTCTTTTCCGGGAAGCGGCCCCTTATCAGGTCTGTCCTGTTTATCTCGTCTTTCTTATCGATATCAAAATCTGTCCCGGTGACTCTGCTGGTAAATACTTCATCATCGGCAGTCTTCATCACCATATCATCCATGTGGACCATGGCGACATCTCTGACTCCGTCCATCTTTTTGATGTATCTGCGGTCGGCATCAGTCAGGCCCCTGCTGCATTGCACTTTCAAATCGCAGGCATCATGGCTGTCATAATACCGGTCTGTATTCTGCTTCATATCAGGAGTAGTCGCAGTAAGACCCGCCAGAAAACCCGTGCCCAGCGCTACTATTGCCAGTATCGACAGGAATCGTGAAAGACTGCTCTTAATGTTCCTTGCTGATAATTTTGCGAATGTCCTGTTCAATATGCTTTTTGCCTTTCTACCATTCTATCTCTTCGATAGGCACTGGTGATGCATTTACTTCATTGCTTACGGCTTTGCCGTTCTTGATCTGTATGACCCTGTCAGCCATCGGTTTTACAGCCTGGTTATGTGTTATTACAATAACGGTCTTGCCGGTCTCTCTGCATGTGTCATGCAGCAGCTTAAGTATCATTTTACCGGTATTGTAATCAAGCGCACCTGTCGGTTCATCGCACAGCAGAATCTTGGGGTTCTTGGCCAGCGCCCTGGCGATGGCAACTCTCTGCTGCTCGCCTCCTGACAGCTGCGCCGGAAAGTTATCGGCCCTCCCCTCCAGTCCAACACTGGAGATCACTTCACGTGCACTGAGAGGATCTCTGCATATCTCAAGAGCCAGTTCCACATTCTCCAGCGCCGTCAGATTCTGCACCAGATTGTAGAACTGAAAGACAAAGCCGACTTCATGTCTGCGGTATTCCGTGAGCTGCCTCTCATTCATGTTCTGTATTTCTGTGCCGTCCAGCACGACTCTTCCCTCATCGCAGGTATCCATGCCTCCGAGGATATTGAGAAGCGTCGTTTTCCCGGCTCCGCTGGGGCCTGCTATCACGCAGAACTCCCCTTGCTCCACATAAAAACTCATCTCGTCAAGGGCCGCGATACGCTGCTCTCCCTGACCATAGAACTTGCCAGTTTTATCAAATATGATATAGCCGTTCATATATCGCCTCCGCGGTCCTATGACCATTTTCCGACTGTTCAGAAGTATTTACAACAATGCTATTATATTATATAATTATCGAGTTGCAAAGCCGGAAACTGACCGAATGCAGCAATCGATAATATATCAGCGGGGGGAAGACGGACAAAAGTGATAAACTCATATCTTAGATCTTCAATAATAGCGATAGCAGCGGCGATGGCGGTATTGATTTCTGCCTTTTTCAGTCCGCTGAACTCGACGACAGCATATGCGGCTGCCGTACCGGACGGACAGGCACAAATCAAAATACACGCCAAAGGCGCTGTGGTCATGAATGCCGATACCGGAGATCTGCTCTACAGCAAAAACGGCGACAGCCGCTTTTATCCGGCCAGCACCACTAAACTGATGACCACTATCGTAGCGATCGAAAAATGCAAAAATCTCGATGAAGTAGCCACGGTCTCCAAAAATGCCGTTTACGGCATCGGCAATGACTCAAGTCATATCGCACTTCGCGTCGGTGAAAAGGTCACTGTCAGACAGCTGCTTTACGGCATGATGCTGGCCTCCGGCAATGATGCTGCCGTAGCAACAGCAGAACACGTCGGCGGCAGCATCGAAGCTTTTGCCAGACTGATGAATCAGGAAGCGGAAAAGCTTGGCTGCAGCAATACACACTTCTCCGACCCGCACGGTCTCTATCATAAAAACCATTACACGACACCTCACGATCTGGCCAAAATCATGCGTCACTGCATCGGCAGCAGTGAATTCGTCAAGATCGCCAGTTCGCTGAAATATACGATACCTAAAACAAATAAATCAAAGAAGAAAAGAGTCCTGTGGAACAACCACCGCATGATCAGAACGAAATACTATGCATATAAGGGGTTCATATGCGGCAAGAGCGGTTATGTGACAAAGTCAAAATTCAATCTTGTTTCGTATGCCTCCAGGAACGGTATGCGTCTCATCGCTGTCGTTATGCGCGGCAATGACCCTGTACAGGATGTCAAAGACACCAGTAAACTGTTAGATCATTATTTCGATAATTATAAAAGCGTAAACATAAGTGCCGGCCAGACAGGCATAAAGTCCGTTGACACTGCCCTGAAGCATAATGTGCCAGTGACCTATGACGGCACTCTTAACGCAATGATACCTGAAAATGCATCCGCATCTGATCTGAAATACAAAACAGAGATCAAAGATGATCTTACGGCGCCTGTAAAGCCCGGCACCGTCATCGGCAAAGTGACTGCACATTACGACGGCCATACTGCAGGAGTTGTGAACATCAGGAACACTGAGACCATCGATGACACCGCATGGAAAATAATAAGGCTATGCATAGGCGCTGCCATATGCATAACCATAATATTTATCATATTCAGGCTCTCACGGCTCTGGGGACACAAGAAAGGCGGGCACAGGCCCCGAAGGCACTCCTGACAGCATCTTACAGCGCTGTCTTTTTCCTTACTCTGGCAGAAATGTCAGCCAGCTCTTCCTTTGACAGTTCCTCTAAATGTTCGAGCTTTTCCATAAAATCCATCACTGTCTCCTTCTGCCGCAGTTTCTGGATCTCATTGTAATATGTTACTACCACCCCGGGTATCATACCTATCAGCAGCAGCGTATACAGCGACAGCACCACGCTCAGTATCCTGCCTACGGCAGTAACCGCGACCAGATCTCCGAAACCAATGGTCACTGCCATCGAATAGCAATACCACAAACTGTCTCTGTAAGTATTGATAGAAGGTTCAGCCAGCATCACCAGCACGGATATCACAAGAAAAAAGAATATGTAGCCATAAATAAGCTTATCCATATTCGTTATCTTTATTATCTTTCCCAAAGCTCTTATCTTTTTCATGATCTCACTTTCCCGATCGCATAATGCCTGTTACATTCTTTCTTTCGATGCATTAACTCCCTGGTTTCGCGGCATCTTATCTGAAGTCGCACGCAGCCTTTAGTCCATATGACGGAACAGCATCCTTGACCGCTCTGTTTATCGCTCTGGCCATCACTTCCGTTGCCAGTGCTCCGAGCGAATCCGGCGCCACTTCCGCTTCTCCGGTAGCCATCACGAATATCGTATCGCCGTCGGCGCTGGTATGCACAGGGCTTATCGCCTTCGCATATCCGTTATGCGCTATGGAAGCCAGCTTGCATGCCTGATCCTTTGTCAGTTTTGCATTGGTGATCACACATCCAAGAGTCGTATTGCCGGAAAAAACATTCCTGGCCTTTTCGATCTCGCCGTACATTATATCTTCTGTGCTCGAAAGTTTCGAGCCGTCGGCGCTGAGGATGCCGGCTATCCTTTCATGGGTATCATAGTCGATCACATCTCCCAGTGCATTGACAGCCACAACGGCTGCACACTGTATATTTCCTATCTGTACGGCATAGATACCCAGGCCGCTCTTCATCATCCTTTCGACACCGAGGAATTTGCCTATGCTCGCTCCTGTCCCTGCACCGACACATCCCGTCTGCGGTGTTTCCGTTTCGGAAGCTCTGCAGGCAGCGTATCCCATAGCTCTGTCAGGCCGGCATTTTGGATCGCCGACTACCAGATCGAACAATGAAGCGCCGCACACGATGGGCACTACGCCGACGCCTACATCGAAGCCTTTGCCCTTTTCTTCAAGATAATCCATGGCTCCTTCTCCTGCCGCCAGCCCGTAAGCGCTGCCGCCTGACAGCATCACGCAGTGGATCTGCTGTACCATCTTTTCAGGTCTCAGCAATTCTGTCTCCCGGGAAGCCGGACCGCCGCCGCGTACGTCGACGCCCGCTGTAGCTCCCTCCTCGCAGAGAATATCCGTACAGCCGCTTCCTCCCTTTTTATCCTGTGCGCTGCCGACTTTAATGCCCCTGATATCGGTTATACTGATTTCTTTCATAAGATGACGTCCTTCCTTTTATAACAGGGCGGACATCATGCCCGCCCCGTATATGATATGTATATATTCTTATTTATTATACTATATCGACAGAAATGCCGGTATGGCCTGTATAAGTGCTATTATTACACCGACTACAGCTTCGCCTCCGAGCAGTCCGGATGCTATGATCAGGCCTGTGCCCTTCTCGTCCCATTCGGGAGCAGCCTTGGAAACGATGAACTTGAGTGCGCCGCCGATGAACGCCGTCGCCGACAGATAGAACGGCAGATAAACACCAAGCCCGAGCGTCATTACCGGGAAATTCACGCAATACAGAACTACAGCGATAACAAGTCCTGCCCAGAATACCGGGACATTGGCTATGCCGCCGACCATGGCTGCAACTGCGCCTGCCTGCGGTGCCGGGAACTGAGCCGGATCGCCGAAGGCTGTGGGACCGTAAGCTGTAAGTATAACATAGAACACACCGATAGCTACGAAGGCACCGACGATTCCTCCGATGCTCTCGCCTATCCACTGTGCCTTCGGACTGGATTTCAGAATGTATCCGGCTTTGAAGTCGTTCATGACATCTCCGGCCAGTCCGCAGGCGATAGCTACTATAGATGCAACAAAGAATATCTCCGTCGAGCCGGCATGAGGTGCGCATACCTTTGCCGCCAGCAGGATGATGATGCCGAAAATCTCCATCGGGTTGACACCCGACTGACCAACGCACTGCGCCGACATCGAAGTTGCCAGCCATACGCCGAGTATGGTTATCACGCTCGGTACGACGCCCATGCCTGCCAGAGTAGTAAAGATTACTGCGAGCAGCACCATTACGATCGGAGCCCATCTCAGGTCGATGAATCCTTCCTTCCTGTATTTGCTGCTTAACATCGGTCCGAAGATCTCTTTTGCCTTAGGCAGGATGCCCTTGACTATGATACCGACGCCGGTACCGACCATGAGGCCGATGCCGAGCGAGCTCTTGATGCCTGCTGCTGTTGCCGCATCCCACCATCCAAAGCTGGTGCCGCCGATCAGTATGCCGAAGTCGCCTATGATGGCTCCGAGGAACCATACGCCGATGAACAGAGGCCCGATGATATAGCCGACGCCGATCATCATCGGTGACATGTATATACCTATCGAAGCGCCGAAAAGAAGCTGCGTTTTCGACTGTCCGAGAGCTATCGTTTTCGGCAGAGTAACAGGTATCAGCGCAAACCAGTCTCTGATCAGCGTGAACAGACCTGCAAGTCCCAGCGACACGAAAAGGGTCACTGATTTTTTTCCGCCTTCGTCGCCGACGATCAGAGTCTCGGCTGCAGCCTGGCCCATCGGATACGGCAATTCTTTTGTCTCAATAAAGTACTTCCTGATAAGTGCTGTGAATATCAGGCCCAGTATAACGCCTCCGAGCACTATGACAGCGATTTTGGCAAAGCTGACTGTGGCGCTTGGATTAAGCATGTAGATGCCCGGAAGTGTGAATGCCAGACCTCCTGCTGTCATTGCGCCCGCACTCATTATTGTATGAGTTACATTGATTTCATTGATGTTCGTTTCGTGTTTTCCCCTGCCGAGAAGCTTGAGAAAAAACATCGATACCAGCGCAACGAAAATGATCGGCCATGGCAGCGCGCCCAGTTTCAGGGCTACATACATTGAGCTCATGGTCAGGACCATTGCGCCGATACAGCCGATGATTATACCTCTGGCTGTCAGCTGTTCACCAAACGATTTGGCATACTTTATGCCTTTTGGTTCCTGTGACATATCGTCCTCCTTATTACTATAACAAAATATAAATAAATCTATAAATCCGGCAGCTGCCGCTGCAGATCATCACGTTTATATTCTACCACACCGTCGATGATAGTCATATCGATTTTTATCTTATCGATATTCATGGGATCGACCTTGAGAATATCATCCGAAAGGATGATGATATCCGCCAGTTTTCCGGGCTCGAGAGAGCCCTTTATATCCTCCTCATAAGCACCATAAGCCCCATTGACGGTCGCGCATCTTATCGCCTCCATCACGCTGACTGCCTGTGTCCTGTCGCACTGCACGCCCTTCGTCCTGTCGTACCTGTTTACGGCGGCATCTATCAGAGTAAGGCCTGCCGGCCCAGAAGGGGTATCGCTCTGGAAGCTGCAGCATACTCCGGCATCGAGCATGCTCCTGACAGCGCAGGCGTATCTGCTGCGCTCAGGGCCGAAAAACCTTTCATAATTGGCCCCCTGAAATGCTATCATACCCACATTAACACTGGGACATATATTCATCTTTGCCATACGTTCGATCAGATCCTGATCGCTCAGCGTACAGTGTTCTATTCTGTGCCTGAGATCAGGTCTCGGATCTGTCTCAAATGCTTTTTCATATCCGCTGACCATGAATTCCACAGCCCCGTCGCCTATTGCATGGGCACTGGCCTGGCATTCGGCATCATTTATTTCTTTGATGTATTCTGCAACCTCATCGCGTTCCCATCCCTTTTCTCTGGGAAGCGACGGATCATGCGTATATGGTTCTCTTGTATAACACGATGGACCGCCTGATCCTCCGTCGATCATGAATTTGCAGGTGCCTATCTTAAAATGTTCATCTCCCAGTCCGCTCATAAGTCCCAGTTTCATCCAGTGATCATTGTCCTCTTTGCTGAAGGGCTTTCCGAATATGCTGTGGAGCATCATATAGGAGCGTACTTTGAATTTTCTCTGTCTGCACAGTTTCTGCATGATATGATATGAAGGCTTGTCCAGTTCGCCGCAGTCATGTATGGATGTTATGCCGTTTCTCAGACAGTGATCCTGTGATTTCATTGCCGCCTTCGCCTGAGCCTCTTGCGGATAGTCGACCTGGCCCCAGAGCCGGAAATGCGTATGTCCTCTGACCATGCCTGTCAGTTCCCCGTCTATGACTTCAACTTCGTCCCTGGGATACTTTTTGGCGTCCTCGGGCCCGTAAACACCCAGGTATTCCAGAGCCTTGGTGTTATACATACATATATGCCCTCCGCCGTGCATGCAGTGCACGGGGTTTTCCGGCGCTATCTCATCCAGCTCCTTCAGAGTGGGATGACGCTTTTCCGGAAAGAATGAGGGTTCATATCCCATCATCGAGACCCATTCACCGGGTTTCTTCAGACTTACTGCTTCCCTTATCATGTCGAGCATCTCTTTGAGGGATCCGCAGTTGTCCTTAAAAGTATCAATCATAGCTGCATCGGGTCCCGGCCCGAGCAGTCCGTTCAGTATGGGATGATAATGACTGTCTATCAGTCCCGGCATAAGCGTACGCCCCTTCAGATTCGTAGTCCCGGCATCGCTGCCCGCCGCCTTTCTTATCTCTTCATTACTGCCGCACATTACTATTTTATTATCTTCTATGAGCAATGCTTCGGCTACCGTGTCATTCTTGTCTACAGTGATCACACTGCCGTTTACAAAAGCATGTTTCATCATATACCTCATTAACATCGAAGAGCCAGGATGGTCCTGTCTTTTCTGATCTGATGATAAAATTTATTTTACGAATAGAAAAACCGGCGGCTTCTGATCCGGCTTTTCCCGACAAAAGTGAAAATTATGATAGTTATCAGTACCTGACATGTGCCGTGTATTGTCAGCTTCAGCGATGATCATAATTTCCTGTCTTCTTTCAATTGATGCTTTGAAAATATTTAATAAGTTCCGAGAGCACCCTGTTGACAGGTGTCGCTATCCCCAGCGCCTCGCCCTCGCGGACTATAGCTCCGTTGATCATATCTATCTCTGTCTTTTTTCCATTGAGTATATCCTGCAGCATGGATGAACGGTTTGCGCCTGTCGCTCTTGCCACTTCTCTAGTGTGTTCTGCAGGATCATCAAACCCGAGTTTGATGTTTTTGGCAGCCGCCACGGCGCATCCTTCTGCCACAGCATCGCCCATAATCTCTTCGATACCGGGATACTCAAGCAGCTTTCCGTTCTCAAGCTTCGTTATGCCCGTAAGCGCATTGATGCCGACATTTACCAGCAGTTTGTCCCATACGAGCCCCATGACATTGTCAGACAGCTCCGTCTCCATGCCGGCAGCCTCCAGCACTGAACTGATTTTTTTCAGTCTTTCGGTCCTGCTGCCGTCCAGTTCGCCGATTATGGTCTTTCCTGATCCTGCATGTCTCATATGCCCTGCTCCCAGCATGGTGGCCCCGTGGGCAGTCGTACCGGCAATAACATTTTCTCTGCCGATCTCGCTGCTGATCAGCTCGATATTTCCCAGGCCGTTCTGCAGCGTCAAAGCCACAGTCTCAGGTCCGAACACTGCTTTATTGCTTTTCACTGCCTGTGCCGTCAGCGTCGATTTCACAAAGATCACTGCCAGATCACATGGCCCGACCTGCTGCGGATCGGTGGCCCCTGTCAGATCCTTATATTTCAATTCCTTACCGTTTTCTTCCATGGAAAGACCGTCTGCATTTATTCTGTCAATATGATCCTTCCATACGTCAAGCAGGTAAACCTCGTTGCTGCTGACAGCAGAAAGTTTACCTCCGTAAAGGCATCCCATGGCGCCTGCGCCGACTATTGCGATCTTCATCTTTACTTCTCCTTTTTTTATTCCGGATCAGTAAAGATCTTTCAGATCTTCATCGGTCACTCCGCCGAAAACATTATCATCTCCGGGGAATGTGCCTTTTCTGACATCATCCTTGTATTCGCCGAGAGCGCCCTTGATTTCCTCGTTGAGGTGCAGATACTGTTTGACGAATTTAGGAACGAATTTATCGAAGAATCCCAGCATATCATGGAATACCATGACCTGACCGTCAGTGTATCTTCCTGCTCCTATGCCTATCACCGGGATATCCAGTTTGGCAGTTATCAGCTTGCCCAGAGCTTCCGGAACTCCCTCTACTACGATCGAGAAAGCTCCCGCTTCCTGTATCGCCAGCGCGTCTGCGAGCACTTCCCTGGCTGCTTCGCCTTTGCCCTGTACTTTGAAGCCTCCCATCTTGGAAGCCGTCTGCGGCGTCAGACCTATATGTCCCATCACCGGCGTACCGGAGTCGACTATGGCCTTCACTATATGAGCCATCTCTCTGCCGCCTTCGAGTTTGACGACATCGCAGCGTCCTTCCTTCATCATCCTGTTGGCACTTTCGATGGCCTGCTGTTCAGATACATTATATGATCCGAATACCATGTCTCCCACGATCATCGGATCGGGTGCACCGGCAACGACCGCCTTGATATGATGTATCATTTCTTCTATAGTGCATGGTACGGTAGTATTTTCTCCCATCACTGTCATCATCAGAGAATCTCCGACCAGGATGATCTCTATACCTGCCTGATTGACGACGCATGCCGTAGCATAGTCATAAGAAGTTATCATGCTGATCTTCTCTCCGTCCGCCTTCATTTTCTCAAGTTTCTGAATCGTTACCTTTGCCATTTTTCATTTCCTCCATCTAATCACCGGTCGACAGCACCATGTCGTCAGCCATGCTTCTGCCTGCTTACACATGCTGTCTGCCGCCTGTTCTTAATACTAACGCGTATAAGTATACCATATTATTAATAATCTTTCCATTCTCAGTGCAGATGAGATTTCGTGCCCCGAAATTCTGATTTCTGCTATTGAAGAACTTCCGCCGCAGTATTATAATACATATAAACATAAAGCAAATCATCCTGGAATGTACGTTAAGGCGGCATAATTCAACCTACATAACAACGCAGGGAGTTCAGACATCACTGACCTATGTCAGGCCTCTTCAAAGTGGAAGACAGAAGCTGTGCGGAGAACACCCACCTAAGAAATTTAGGGCGTGAATTAGCACCTGACGGCACCCCGGGATTTTTTTTGCGCTGATAATTAAGGCCGGCCGCTGTCGCAGGCAGCGCTGCTTCAGGTGCCGTCGCTACAGTCATCTTTACCCGGGTAAGATATGACATGGCTTAACGCATCGGTAGGATACGGCAGTGCTTTACGCATATAAAAAGGGGACTGCCGCGCAGCCCCCCTGCTTTATATGCCTGTATCAGCTTTCCAGATCCACTGAAGAGTTATGATATACTTTCTGGACATCATCATTGTCTTCCAGAACTTCGATCATCTTCTTGAGATTTTTTATATCTGCTTCTTTCGGCTCTGATTCGGTCGCCGGGATATTTTCGATATCCGCTTCAACGAATTCATAACCCGCCGCTGTCAGCGCATCTTTTACTTCCATGAAATCGTCCGGATCAGTCAGTATTTCAAAGCTGTCATCATAGGTCTGCATGTCTTCCATGCCTGCCTCGAGTGCCGCCTCCATCAGTGCATCCTCATCGATGTCATCTGTCTTTTCGATGATGATAAGACCCTTTCTTGTGAACATATATGAAACGCAGCCCGGAGTCCCCAGATTGCCGCCGTATTTATCAAAAGCCGCACGCACGGAGGAAGTGGTCCTGTTCTTGTTGTCGGTCAGCGCCTCGACGACTATGGCCACGCCCGATGGTCCGTATCCTTCAAAATTAAGCTCCTCGTATGTTTCTCCGGCCAGTTCGCCGGTGCCTTTTTTGACAGCTCTGGTGATGTTGTCATTAGGCATGTTTATGCTCTTGGCCTTGTCGATGGCATGCTTGAGCGAAATATTGTATTCCGGATCTCCGCCGGCCTTAGCCGCGACTGTGATAACTCTCGCGTATTTCGTGAACATTGCTGCTCTTCTTTTGTCCTGTGATTCTTTTCTTCCCGCTATGGTTCCGTGTCTTCCCATAGTTCGCCTCCTCATAAAAAATTACCGCTGCATCTTATATGCAACGGTAATTATTATATATCATATTCGATAATGTTTCAACAGCGGCTTACGCCTGCTGTTTCTGCGATTCGGCACTTTCCCGGTTTTCGGACTCCGCCGCCGCATCTCTTTCCATATTTTTATATGCCGTCGCCATCATCAGCTTTATTCTGTTCAGCTGATTGACATCGCTGGCTCCGGGATCGAAATCGATCGCTGCTATGTTTGCCAGCGGATTTCGCTTTCTCAGGGCCTTAAGCATGCCCTTGCCCGTCACATGATTGGGCAGGCAGGCAA